>Ga0194127_10002150_pt1 | contig 27498 bp, 23 predicted proteins | sample TA2KigC100mmetaG_FD_148624 | JGI IMG/M metagenome (GOLD analysis project Ga0194127, IMG submission 148624) | Freshwater microbial communities from Lake Tanganyika, Tanzania - TA2015036 Kigoma Deep Cast 100m | ecosystem: Environmental > Aquatic > Freshwater > Lake | place: Tanzania: Lake...
CTTCTTTTTTCTCATCAAATAATCATGACATCTTTTCCTATCCTCTTCAACCCCTTTTTCCCCTTATTTTATGACTCTTCTCGTCCTTTTTTCCCTAAAATCTACCCACTCATTTCCACGATGACCCAAAAATTAAATATATGGGCTTGGGGACTTGTTGCTTGGGCATCGAGATGAGTTGTTTGGGTTTCTCAAAGGGCAGTGGGACAAGCAGTTTGAGGAGAAGTACGACGTGCTGCGGTATGATTTTCGGGCTAAATAACTGCAAAAGATTTTTGTAGAGAATTACGACGTTTTCCTTGTCGCAAACGACAGGAGCAACCTTTATCCTACCATTGAAGAAAAAGCAGGGAATGCAAATCGTCAATCACTATCATGAAGCACGGCATTCATGCTGTTAGCAATTATATTTTTAATATGCAATAAGAAATTCATTTGCCACAAGTTCACAAGCAAAAAAACTTTGTAAAACAAAAAATACAGAAACAGAACAAATCACTTATTTGTAAAAACAGCCTTTCCGTCCTGCATATCTACTCTGATCTCAGAACCGTCGGGGAATTTTCCTTCCAAAATTTCCATGGAGAGCGGGTTTTCGATGAGTTGCTGGATGGTGCGTTTTAACGGCCGTGCGCCGAAATGGGGGTCATACCCTTCTTCGATCATTTTCTCTTTTACCCGATTTGTAACGGTCAGTTTGAGGTTGTTTCTCGCAAGGCGTTTTCCGAGTTCGTTTAATTGTATATCGGCAATCTGCCTGATCTGTTCTTTGGAGAGGCCGTGAAAGATGATGGTTTCATCGATACGGTTGAGGAATTCCGGGCGAAAGGTTTCTTTCAACGCCTGCTTTACCTCTCTTTTCAACGCTTCCTCATTTTCCGGGCCGGTTAAATCCTGTATCCACTGGCTTGCGATATTTGACGTCATGACAATGATGGTGTTTTTAAAATCAACGGTTCTGCCGTGCCCGTCCGTGAGCCTCCCATCGTCAAATACCTGAAGCAGAACGTTAAATACGTCACGATGCGCTTTTTCTATTTCATCAAAAAGCACCACAGCGTAAGGTCTTCTTCGTATCGCCTCGGTTAACCTCCCGCCTTCTTCGTATCCCACATAGCCGGGAGGGGCGCCTATGAGCCGGGCAACCGAGTGTTGTTCCATAAATTCAGACATGTCGATGCGGACCATCGCGTCTTCGTTATCAAACAAAAAGGCTGCCAGCGCCTTACAGAGTTCTGTTTTTCCTACTCCGGTAGGACCAAGGAACAGAAAGGTGCCAATCGGACGGTTCGGGTCCTGGAGACCGGCGCGTGCGCGACGGATGCCGTTTGATACCGCGGAAATTGCCTCATCCTGGCCGACTACCCTCTCTTTCAGGCGATCTTCCATCTTCAAAAGTTTTTCCTTTTCACTTTCCAGCATGCGGGACACGGGAATCCCTGTCCACTTGGCGACGACGATGGCAATATCATCCTCTCCTACTTCCTCGTTCAGCAGCGACTTCGATTTTTGTAATTCCTGCAATTCCTGATGTTTTTCCTTTAATTTCTTTTCGCATTCAATGATACGTCCGTAACGTATTTCCGCGACCTTTTCCAGATTTCCTTCTCTTTGCGCAGCCTGTTCTTCGATACGCGCCTGATCGATCTTTGCGTTAATTTCCTGTATGTCCCTGATGACCTTTTTCTCGTTTTCCCAGTGTGCGCGAAAGGCGCGTGATTCTTCTTTCAGGTCGGATAATTGTTTTTCTATTTTTTCCATGCGCTGCTTTGAGGCTTCGTCTTTTTCTTTTTTTAACGCCTCTTTTTCAATTTCCAGTTGCAAAATCTTGCGTTCAATCTCGTCAAGCTCAACGGGCATGCTGTCGATTTCTATCCTTAGTTTTGACGCGGCTTCGTCAATAAGGTCAATTGCCTTGTCGGGGAGAAATCTGTCTGAAATATACCGGTTGGAAAGTGTCGCCGCGGCGATAATTGCCGAGTCGGTTATACGAACACCGTGGTGCACTTCGTACCGTTCCTTTAATCCCCGCAGGATTGCGATAGTGTCTTCCACGGTTGGTTCTCCCACATATACCTGCTGGAAACGTCGTTCAAGGGCGGCGTCTTTTTCGATATGTTTTCTGTATTCATCGAGGGTGGTAGCCCCCACGCAGCGGAGTTCTCCGCGTGCCAATGCGGGTTTAAGAAGGTTCGAGGCGTCCATTGCCCCTTCTGCGGCTCCTGCTCCAACCACGGTGTGCAATTCATCAATGAAGAGTATTATCTGCCCCTCCTTCTCGCTTATTTCTTTCAGGACGGCCTTGAGGCGGTCTTCAAACTCTCCCCGGTATTTTGCTCCGGCAATAAGGGCGCCCATATCGAGGGACATTACCCGTTTGTTTTTCAAACTTTCCGGAATATCGCCGTTTACAATACGCTGGGCAAGTCCTTCGACAATTGCGGTTTTGCCTACTCCGGGTTCGCCGATAAGGACGGGATTATTTTTTGTCCTTCGGGATAATACCTGTATTACCCTGCGTATTTCATCATCACGGCCAATAACGGGGTCGAGCTTTCCCTTTTGCGCGAGATCAACGAGGTCTTTGCTGTAACGTTCAAGGGCACGGTATTTATCTTCGGGCGTCTGATCGGTTACCCTCTGGCTGCCCCGGATTTCTTTTAAGGCGTTAAGAATATTTTCCCTGTTAATGCCCGCATCGTTTAATATTTTTCCGGCAGAGGTGTTTTTTTGCCGTACCAGCGCCAGCAGCATGTGTTCCGTGCTTAAATACTCGTCCTTCAGCTTGCCTGCTTCTTCCCATGCGAAATTTATCATATCGCGCAGTTCCGCGCTTACGTATGCCTGTCCCGGCGCTCCTGTGCCGCTTATTTGCGGCAGTTTGTTGACCGCTTCCATTGTCTTGTCAAGAATGTTGTTTGCATCCACTCCCAGTTTTTGCAGGAGAGGAACAACAATGCCCTGTTCCTGTGTCAGCAAAACCTCCAATACATGAGCAGACAGGATTTGCTGCTGTCTCTTTGATTCTGCCAATTCCTGTGCTTCCTGAATGGCTTCCTGTGCTTTAATCGTGAATTTATCAAGTCTCATATTTTGCTCTTTACAGCACGTCTGCCATGGTATACATGCCTGGTTGTTTTTTCGCGATAATCTTTGCCGTATGAACCGCGCCCCGCGCAAACGTATCTCTCGTGTGCGCCTTATGGGTGATTTCCAACCGCTCACCGAGCGCGCCAAAGACTACCGTATGATCTCCTATGACGTCACCGCTCCGAACGGCATGTATGCCTATTTGATTTGAAGGTCGTTCTCCGATAATTCCCTGGCGGCCATAGATGACGTTTTTTTCTTTATTCAGTCCGGTCGCGTCGCAGATTTTTTCCGCGAGTCTCAGGGCTGTGCCGCTGGGGGAATCCTTCTTGAACCGGTGATGTGTTTCAATGATTTCGATGTCAAAATCCTTGCCCAGCATTTTTGCCATTTGAGCCGCGACAGTGAACATAACGTTTACCCCCACGCTCATATTAGGGGAAATCAGACAGGGAATTTTTTTCGATATTTCCTGTAATTTTTGAAGCTGCTGAGGGGTTAATCCTGTAGTGCCTATGACAAGCGCCACGTTTTTTTTCGCGCACCATTCCGCTATGTTAATGGTAGATTCGGGCGAGGAAAAATCTATCAATACATCCGCAGAAGTTTCCAGTGATGTTGCAACCTTAATCCCCGACTCTCCAAAACCTGCGACGAGGCCGATGTCTTTTCCTATGTGCACGTGCCCGGGGCGGTCAATTGCCGCAGTCAAATCCGATTCTTTGTCTTCAAAGATAAGGGCACAGATTCTTGTGCCCATTCTGCCGCATGCGCCGTTTACCGCAATCTTAATCAATTTATTTTCCCTCTATAATAATCAATGTTTATTCTTTTTGTATTTCCTACTGGCGGTCTTAAGTATATTTCTTTCCCGCCACGTTAAATTATGCAACCCTTCACGGTTTACTTTATCAAGTATTTCATCCACCTTTTCGCGCAACTCAAGGTCTTTTTTCATTTCCTTTTCCTGCTGCCGTATCTGGCATCTTCTTAAATAGTCGACAACGCGACTTGAGTACCGGACGAACAAAAACCCATACACAAGTCCTCCTAAATGGGCAAAATGAGCAATATTGCCGCCCCTCGGAGTGATACAATTGAATACCGTAATAGCGGCAAATATCATCACCAGATATTTTGCCCGTATGGGAAAGAAATAGAAAATAACCATGCTATTGGGGAAATACATCGCAAAGGCGACTTCGATGGCGAAGATAGCACCGGAAGCCCCAACGATAGGAACTCCGGGAGTGAAGATACAGCAGCAAATTCCTGCAAAGATTCCCGCGGTGAAGTAAAGCGTTAAGAATTTTCTCGGTCCAAGAACCTTTTCTACCTCGCTGCCGAACATCCAGAGCACCAGCATATTAAAGATCAGATGCCACGGATCTGTTGTGCTGTGCAAAAACATATACGAAAAAAATTGCCAGAGCCACAAATTCCCTATGGTATCCGGCGGGTAGAGCCAGAACAATTTCGTGAACTTGTCTGAAGCGGGATAATACCATGGCAGGGTGGGTATTTCTGATAGTGAATTTACCGGCTGGGGAGACCACTGAGTGCTTATGGTGGAAAAGAGTAATTGGAACATAAACACCCCGACATTGGCAATGATGAGCATCATAACCAGGCGGGTCCATTTGCTTCCAATATTTAATCCGAAAGAGTTTCTTCTATAATACATTACGTATGATCTCTCTTAAAACGCCACATGGCAAATAATACAATTATACTAAGCCCTCTCGTGAAAAAAGTCAAGAATTGATGTCTGTTGCATACCAACTGTATGTTAAAACCTGTTCTGTGCGAAAAGTTTTCGGTAAATAATTATACCACTGATAAGAAGAACGCTATTGGCTCCCCACAAAACAGGCACAACGGGCAATAATGTATCTTCCGCAAGCACTGAACCTGTTACCACGAGAGGGTAATAGATAAACAAAATAATCATAAAGCTTGCTCCGAAGCCTATCATAAGATGAGAGCTTCGCAGTTTGATGCCCAGAGGAATGCCGATAACAATAAAACTAATACATGAAATCGCCTGCGAGATTCTTTTATGTATGGAAATATCATTTTTGCGTCTTAATTTCTTTTTTGACGCTACGGTCAGGTCGCTTTCAAAGGTTGTAATTTTTCTCAACAGGACATTTATTTTTTCTTCCGTCTCTTCAAGAGATTTTGTGAGAGCGGCGATGTTTTTTATTTCGTTATTTTGTATTTCCCTGGTTTCGATCATTTTTTGTTCTATGGAGTTAATTCTTTGCTTTTCCCTTTCTATAGTTTCTTTTATTTCCAGAATTTTCTCGTCCATATCATCTATTATGTAATAACCTGCCTTGCTTTCTTTCTTTATCTGGATCAGATTTTCGGTTGCGACGAGGATATAATTATTTGCCAGTTTACTCTCGTTTGCCAGACCATCGATCTTGGATTTCTGTCGTGACAAATTTTGATTTGATTTTTTTAATTCGGAGTGCAGTTGTTTATGCTTTTTATTTAATTGCCGCAATTGACTCTGGTGTTCGGTAAGTTTTTTCGATGCTTCTATCCTGGCCTCTTCAAAATTGGCGGGAATTTCCTTGCTGTTTGCCAATTCACTGTCAAGTTCATTGTTGTACCTGAAAAGCTGAAATATTGTCATATGTTTTGTGGAAAAATCATTCTTGTCTCCTCCCATAGGGATTTCAAATGTAGTCTCCGCAAACACGCCCAGACGAGGAACATCTTCCGCCTTTTTGTAATTTGGCTTGATGAATTCTCCCTGGCGCAATGTAAGAAAAATTTTATTTTTTTCGCTATTTACCTCGATGCCTCCCTCTTCAGCGAGAATGATATCCGTAACATAATCATCCACATATTTAATAACGGTAATGTCCTTGTTAATACTGTCTACCACGCTTCCAATGTATATTTGATAGGGCTCCAGGAGCACCTTTTTTTGAAAGGTTGCCAGTCTTCCGGCAAGAATGTTGTTTATGGCTCTTTCTTGTAATAATTTTATCTGATAAAGGGATCTTGGCATAATTTCCGCCGATAACGCCAGGGTAAAAAAACTGAAAATAATGCCTATTGTCAAAACCGGAGTGATCATTTTCCGCAAATGGATGCCGCTTGCTTGTATGGCAATAATTTCTCTGTCGGCGCTCAATCTTCCATATGTTAAGGTGGTGGCGGTAAGCAGCGCAGAGGGAATGGAATAAGGCGCCGCTTGGATAAATATGTGGGGGATAAGTGATTTCAGGGCGATGATGTCAAGCCCTTTGTGTAATACCTGAATTACAAATCCCATGAATATGAGGAACTCAAAACACAGAAAAGAAGGCCAGAATGTCTGAAACCATTCTTTTATGACGTACCGTTGTAATATAGTATTAAAAAAAGTTCTAGGCATGTATGATTTTGAACGAATTCTCCCGGATTATTGTTATTTTTATTTAAAAAACCTTTAATTATCCTTGCCTTTTTCAATAGCGGTTTTTACTGTATCAGGCAAACTAATGAACTCAATTGACTGGATTTTCAGGTCATTGAGATACAGCAAAGTAACCTTATTTTCCTCTGACGGAAAATCCTTTGTAAATGAAGGGCCGTCATCCAGATAAATCGAATAGGGTTGTTTTTTCATTTTGGGAAATGCAAACAACTTTCTCACCAGTCCGGGCATCCCGCTAATATCAGCGATGTAAATCGTTTTGTGGGTAATCAAATAGTCTTTATCCACTCCGTTCAAAGCATCACTGACTATATCGCTGCCAGCCTTATTATTGGTAAATACAATTAATCTTGTCATTGTATCCAGCGTAAGTTTTTGATCATACTGATCGGAAAGGTTTAGTGTTGGGATTTGTGTGCCGGTCCCGTATGGTTCTGCGGTTACCACGAACGACCAACAAAACAACATAAATAGTATCATGTATGCTATTTTCATCGCTGATGCCTCACTTTAACGACAGAAAATGTGCAGCCTGAAGTAAATTGGCATAATCTTTCATTACATAATGGCCGGGGAAGAAAAAAGAATTCATGATTTTTCAGAAAAACGAGACGGAAGATGTATTTTTATGGGCTACAATTGGGAAAGGGATAATTACTTTCAGGTCTCTTTATGGCCAAGCGAAGTTTTTGTTTTTTCCTGTTTATTAATGAGCTTGTTAATTGTTCCAATAACCGGTTCAGAAGAATTTTGAAATTTAGCAATGGGATTTACGATTGCAAGCCCTTTATAGTAGGTGATGAGTCCCTCTGCCACCTCGGTCATAATTTTGTTAAACGAACTTCGTTTCTTTGCCCTTGCGAGTTTTACTTCCGGCCCTTTATCTCCGGTAATAGGTATCCTTTCATAATTCCCAAAGTCCATACGCAGCACATTGATCATTCCCCCCTGTCCCGACAACTGATTTACAATTTCGGCAGAAGGCAGTGAGGCAATATATGCCAAAGGATAGGTGTAATCTTTATATTTTCCTTTTTCAATATAAGAATTGCTCCGGATACCCAGGCTCTTAAAATAAGCTTCTACTTTCGCAAAACACGACTTATTCACCTGGAGTTCGTCTACTTCCTGTATTTGTTTGTTCTGGATTTTTGGCCTTCCCAGTATAATGGTATTTGCAATAATCGTATTCTGCTGATACGTTCTTACCTCAATCTGTACGTGATTATTGTTGATAAACTGCCACAGGAACAGGCTACAGGTTTTCATGTCATAAAAAGCAGAACTGGTAAATTTTATGTTAACAGAGGATATTTCCATATCTGCGAAAAGAATTTCCAAAGGGAGAATTATTTTTGAAACCGTCATTGCGCCAGGCACTATATTCCCCTTCCTATGAATGAGATTTTTATCATTTGTAACGTCAACAAAAAGCTCGCCGTCTTTTTTCGGGATTTGGTATTCATGTTTGATTAAAAATTTTCCCCACACCAGGAGTTGTTGCCCATCAATGCCGTCTTTCTTTAATTCCAGATTAGGGTGTGGAGTTCTTGCCTTTGCATCCCGAAAGATTATTTTATCTGATACAAATCCTTCAATGCTTTTAAGCGGGATTCTAAAAATAGGAGTGTCCGTTCTGCTCATCTATTTGTCCAACAAGCTTTTTTGTTTTGTAATAGTTCGTTGTCTTTAATTAACGACTTAACACTAATTATATAAAATGGTTAGGATAGCAAGATTCTATTATTAAAGTGAAGATTTAAATTACAAAAGATAAAAAACTCTGAAGATTTGAGCATGATTGTGTTTAACACAAACATGTTTACTGAATTTTATTATGCCATGTTTTCAGTGTCAAGCATATAAAAATTAATTTTCAGGCATGGATCTTCGTTTGCTCTATTTTTGACGGTAAAAACCGGTTTTTTTAATAAAAAAATTATGATAAAAACGGAATTTTTAAGCGTGTGTTTTCCGAAGGGTCAGCGTAAATGCTTAATTTCCCCGTTGCTTTTCCCATGAACTCCTTTATGAATTACCAGTTTTTTCCCCTGACTGATGCCAGACGCATAGGCATCCTGACAGCTTCTGGAATATCGGGAAGATGCGCGTACACGTTTTGGGTTTCTTCTGCGGTAAAACTCTTTAAGGCGGGGGTCACCCTTCCAGACAAGCTTATTGGAATGTTTTTCCGCAGTATTTCCTTCCAGTTTATGATAAAAACCTTCCAAAAGACCGTAGATAAACGTTCTTCTGTGTTTGTTCCCTTCGAGTTTTTTTTGTTCTTTATATCCGGTCCATAATAATTCGGAGATGTTTTGAAGATAATCGTACACGTATTCGGCCATTTCCACATTTTCCGGTGTTCCGTATATTTCGAGAATCCTGCCATTCCTGTTTTTATGCTGATCGTATCCGAATGTCCAGATCGCCTCCACGAAAAAATATTTGCACAGGATGGAGCTTATTATGGATTTGATGGTGTCTCTCTTTCCCACCTCTCCGATTTGTTTATGAATGTAATGATGTCCGGCATGTGCGTCCAATAACGAGAGATTGTGTTTTAACAGCAGTTCGTGTGCCTTCGTCATGGCAATCTGCGCCTCGTGTTCGTTTTTGCTCTGGGCTAACGCAAGAAGTTTGTGTACCTTGTCAAGTATCGTGTGATTTTCGGGATTTACAGAAGAACAGCGTTTTCGTTTTTCTATCCATGTGTGCATATCGCCTGTAGCTGTCGGATCAATGCCGTTTTCCCGGCAAATCCTCTTAAACGCCTCTCCATGGGGCAGGTCGTCCCTTATTCCAAGAACTTCCTCCACATACTGGTGAGCCATTTCATGATAAAGCACCTCCTGAATGTATTCCCACGTGTAGGATTGAATTAAAAAAATGCTGATGCTGAGCCGCCGGTAATGTCCACCCTTCCACTTTCCTAACATTTGTTCCGAGTGCGAAAGTTCAAAGTGGGGGGGGCGCATGGAATTTTTGAAATAATTGTAATTGGCCGTTTTCCAGTCTTCATTCAATTGCCTGATCCAGGCAGTTTTTATCGTGTTATTAATATTTTCCATTGGATAAAATTTTCTTTTTCTGTCGATGAATATTATTTTAACCTCTCACTTTAACGTGTTTTCAGGGGCGGTTCTGATGAGACCATTGTCCATGAGAAGCCGGGTTGATTCTCGTGCGTTTTTGATAATGTTAAAAGCTTCCTGATACAGTTCTTCTCCGGTCTTCGATAACCGTGCTATGCCCTGCTCCTGTGCCTTTGTTGCCGTTGCAACCGACACATGCAAAAAAACCTCCCATTCGTCCATTTTCGGGAGAATAGTATCTTCGTTTATGCCCCTGTCGTCTGCGAATTTTGCAAGGGCAAGCGCTGCCGCAATGGCCATTTCATCAGAAATTGTTCGCGCGCGCACATCAAGAACGCCCCGAAAGATTCCGGGGAAGCCCAATGAATTGTTCACCTGATTCGGGAAATCGCTTCTTCCCGTCGCGACGATTCTTGCTCCGGCCTCTTTTGCTTCCCACGGCCAAATTTCAGGAATCGGATTGGCACAGGCAAATACGATTGCGTTTGAGTTCATTTTTTTTAACCATTCAGGCTGGATAATTCCAGGACCGGGACTTGAAAATGCGATACAAACATCCGCACTCCGCAATGCCTCGCGAATGCCGCCGGTAATTCCGCCGGGGTTGGTTTCTGAGCACATTAGCCATTTATCGGAAAATATATCCTTTTTTTCTTCAATATCTTTTCTGTTTTTATGCAAAATGCCTTTGCTGTCGCAGGCAATGATTTGTTCCGGAACTATCCCGACTGTTTTGAGGAGGCGATATGTTGACACGTTGGCCGCTCCCACGCCGACAAACACGATCCTGATATCCCGAATATCCTTATTTACTACCTTTAAGGCATTGATAAGTCCCGCAAAGAGCACAGTGGCCGTGCCTTGCTGGTCGTCATGCCATACCGGTATTGCTAATTCTTTCCGTAGTGTGTCTAAAACAGAGAAACACTTCGGCTGGCTGATGTCCTCAAGATTTATGCCGCCAAATGAAGGTTCAAGGAATTTTACCGTTTGAATGATTTCTTCGGGATTTTTTGTACGGAGACAAAGGGGCACTGCATCAACGCCTCCGAGATATTTAAAGAGCAATGCCTTTCCTTCCATCACGGGAAGACCCGCTTCCGGGCCGATATCTCCCAGTCCAAGTACCCTTGTTCCGTCAGATATGACGGCAATGCTATTGGCCTTGTTGGTATGTTCATATACGAGTTCCGGGTTTTTATTGATGGCCTGGCACGGCGCCGCCACGCCGGGAGTATACCACACCGCAAAATCCCTAAGATCGCGCACGGGGCATTTCGGCAGTATCTGCACTTTACCCTTATAGAACGGGTGGAGACGCATGGCGTCTTCCGCAGGTTTTTTTGCCTTTGCAAGCAATTCCTCTTTTGATGGCATTGCATAACTCCTTATAACTGTGTTTCTTGCAGTAAAAAGTGAAGTTGGATAGTTATTTATTCATGATATTCCATAAAACGAAAAGCATACCAAATATGTTTATTTAAATGAAGTAATTTTGCATGATCGAAAAAACCATGATTTTGTAAAGGAGAGTAAGAATCAAATATTTGTTGACTTTTTATCACTGGCTTTACTAGCATATTTGGTAGATGAACTGTAGAAATTTTCCGATACAGGAGGAAGGCACATTTAAGGGGAATAGATTATGCATGATTGTGTTTCGGATGAAAAAACGAAAACATCCCTCATAGAAAAATTCGTAGAAGAGATAACGCGCGGCAAAAATGAACATGCGGGGCGTTTTTACGAAATATTTTCAGCCAGGGGGTTTTCACTGGAATTTGATGATACCACGGGAAAGGTTCGGCTAAGCGACAATTCCCACAGCGAAGATGGAGAATTTCTCGAAGTACTTCAGAACATTGGATATAAGCAAATATACAAAACAGCACATCAGGATGCTATTACTCCTGATAGCAACAAAGACGTTGGAAAAGAACGCCATGCGTATTTTGACCACATTGACACCCACCTCTTTGATATAAATAATCCCCGGTATATAACAGAACTCTTTATGAATAAGATTCCTGTTGATATTTATCGTTTAAACTGGGAACGAGACCGGTATGGCAGGTTTGATCAATTCAAGACGTGTGAACAACTTCCAAAGATACGCGTTTCCGATCTGGAGCCATTTATCGCACGTCTTGCAAAGGCGGTGTCATTTATCGGGATATCGACATGGTCTTCATGCGAAGGACATTGGGGTGATCCCGCGTATATAAAATGTAACGGAAAATATCACCGTCTCTGGTTCCAGGCGCTATTTAATACATTTGTTAAAAAAAAACTGGATTTTGTATGCGACTGGGAATGGCTTGGCTGGGATGACCGGTGTTTTATTCGCCATCCAAGGGGGGATTTGCTTGAATTGTATCTGGAAATTCAAAAAGTCGCTTCTCTTCTTTACCGCAATATGGCATTACTAAGAAATATTAAAAAACAGGTGTGCCTGCTGTTAACGGATAATCATAAAAGTACGCATCAGAAAAAACTACTGAATATATTCGAAGAATATTTGCATTATTTCACAAAGGAGATACTATGAAAAAATTAGGTTTGCTTTTATGTTTTCTTATTGGCATGATGAATTGTGCAATTGGGGGACAAATAAAAGATATGAAAGAAATCTGGATTGATGTAAGAACTGTCGAAGAATACGAGTCAGGGCATATTGAGGGAGCAATAAACATTCCCCATGAAGAAATCGGAGGGAAAATTGAATCGGTTGTAAAGGATAAGAGCCAGAAAATTCACCTTTATTGCAAAGGCGGAAGGCGGGCTGGCATTGCAAAAGATGTTTTGGAGAAAATGAGGTATACCAATGTTATAAATGAAGGTGGCTATGAAGATATTAAAAAACGTTTGGAGAAAGACCCAAATTAATGTAATGCAGTTTCTGTTGGGTGTTGCCGTCAAATCAAAATTCTTTTTTACAGAAAGATAATGTGTATGATTAAAAAAGCAGGCAGGCAATATAGAATCAGAAAGTGGCAGTTCCTTGCTCTGTTTATTTATCCATTGATGATATTTTCGATGGTATGTGCCTCAGAAACCCCGGAAACACATCAGTGGATTTTAGAGAAAGAGAGTAAGGGGGTAACGTTATTTTCGCGTAAAAACAATAATACGGAGTTTAATACATACAGAGGCACAGTTGTCTTAAAAACAACGTTGAACACTCTTGTGAGCCTTCTTGAAGATGCGGAGGCTGCCCCGGAATGGAAGTACAGGTGTGCGAAGGAAGAGGTGATCGGGAAGGTTAGTCCCGCGGAGAGATATATTCGCACAGAATTTTCCACACCTGTTATTTTTCCCAACCGTGATGCCATCATGCGCAGCGTTAGAATTCAGGATCCGGCAACAAAAATAGTAACCATAACTCTTGAAGGGAAACATGACTACCTTCCTGAACAAACTTCATTTGTGCGGATTCAGAAAATACAGGAATCATGGACATTAATGCCATTGTCCGGGGAAGAGGTAGAGGTTTCTTACCAACTATACAAAGAGCCGGGCGGCAAGATACCTCCCAAACTTGCAAATAAAGGGAATAATAAATGCGTGCTCCAAACGCTGATAAATATGAAAAAGATGATCGGGAAGCCGAAGTATAAAGATGCCGCGGGGCTCGTGGAGGAGTAATATTATTCGGGGGCGGCATACGGAGTTGTTTGCTGTAAAGCCGTAAAACCACGATGCCATGCAGATTTGAAGACATTTAAGCATAATTTTCTCTTACGTGCCATCTGTTGCGATCCTAAAATAAAGTAATAACAATCACTCCGGCAATCATTACCATTCCGCCAACAAGCCGTTCGACCATGTTTTTTTCTTTAAACAAAATCGCGCCATAGAGAATGCCAAAAAGAAGGCTTGTTCTTTTCACCGAGATGAAATAGGGTACTTCTATTAATGTCACCGCAAAGAAATGGCTGACCGTTGAAAATACAATCAACAGTCCTATTAAAATAAAGAGAGAAAAATGAGAACTCAGCGGTTGTCTTATTTTACCATTGTTTTTCCACAGCAGGAGAGGAAAAAGAATTACCGACAGGAAGGGAAAGTAGGTTGCTGAAAAGAATAAGGGGCTGGAATGCTGGATCGCCAATTTCCCCAGATTGGAGGTAATGCTATAGATAAAGGCAACAATGATCATGTAAACAGAGCCGCGTTCCCTCAATATAGCCTTAAACGGCTGCAATATTCCCTGCCGGGTCATTTTTACATTCAGCAAATACGCTCCTAATGTGGTAAGCAGCACACCGGTAATACCATGACTGTCCAGCCTTTCTCCAAGGATGATATTTGATGATACTATTAAAAAACCCGGAGTTAACGCGAGGAAAGGCAATGTCATTGACAACGGTGAGATTTTTATCGCCTTCATATACAATATGAGGGCGGTTGCTTCCAACGGAACAAGAAAGATAAGAATAAGAAAAAAGGTATGATCCGGTTTTGGTATTTCTATGAAAGGCAGGAGACACAGTAAAAACGGAGAGGCAAATCCAATGCGCGCCCATACTACAATGTACTCGTTTTTATCCCTTAAAACTTTCTTGCTCAGGGCATCGGCAGTTGCCACACAAAATGCGCAAAAAAGAGAAATGAGAAACCAATTCAAGACAGTTTATAACCTATTTTGCGCAATAATTGCCTTCGGTCACGAATATCATTCCCGCTCTCGACACCCTTTGGGCTGTATCCGTCAATTACGCCAATTATTCCATTGCCTTGGGCGGTTTTTGCCACAATAACCTGAAGGGGATTGGCAGTAGCGCAAAAAACAGTACATACCTCCGGGCATAATTTCACGGCATTTAACACATTTATGGGATATGCCTCCTTAATAAGGATGACAAACGTATGGCCTGCGGCAATGTTTTTTGCATTTTTCGTGGCAGCCTCTTTCAGTTTGTCATCATTGCCCTCGATTCTGATCAGCCGTTGGGCGGAGGCCTCACAGAACGCAATGCCACATTTTATTCCCGGCACGGCGTTTATAAGGATTTCATAAATATCCTCCGCCGTCTTGATAAAATGGGTCTGGCCAATTATGATATTTGCCCCTTCCGGCATTTCCATCGTTATCGACATCGTCTCTACCACAGCTTATCTCACCCCGCTTTTTGCATTATTAACGGGTATTTCCTGATATTGCTCCAATGCAATCTCGTTGACCTTGCCAAAAGTATCAAGGGGCTTGTCAAATTTATCCTTGTTCCCGACAACAAGTATTTTGATTTTATCCGGATGTAAATACTTTTGTGCCACCCGCTGTATATCTTCAATAGTCACTGCCTGAATATTATCCACATACGTTTCCAAATAATCGAGCGGCAGACCTTCGTATTCAATATCAATCATTTGCGCAACAATGCTGGCGCTGGTAGTAAAACGGAAAACAAACTGGTTTAAGATGGTTTCCTTGGCATGTGTCAATTCTTCATTATCTACCGGAACTGCGCGCATTTTTTCAATTTCCTCCAATGCAATCGTAATAGCGCGATGAGTGGATTTCAGTTTGGTCTGACACATCACATAAAACATGCCTAAATCCTGCGAAGTCTGGAAATCACTGAATGCGGAATAGGCAAGTCCTTCATCGGAACGTATTCTGCTGGTTATTCGGGCAGTAAATCCAGAGCCTCCCAAAATAAAATTCATAATCCTGACAGGAAAATAGTCGGGGCTTTTCCTGTGTATTCCCAGATGTCCCATAATAACGTTTGCCTGATTAATATCCTTGTATACATAATGCACCGATTTGCTTAATTCATTCTTCACCTTCGGCACATCAGGAATATTATTATCTTCTTTTTTCCATCCCTTAAATATCTCATTCAGCTTCTCTATCATCATTTTCCTGTCAAAATCGCCTGAAATACCGAGTATTATATTATTTGGGCGGAAAAATTTTTTATGAAAAGCAGCCATGTCATTTCTCGTGATTTTTTCTATAGATTCCAGTGTGCCATCAACCCTTCTGCTATAAGGATGGCTGCCCTCATAGATAACCTTCCGAAATTCTCTCCCTGCTATCTGCTGCGGCCGGTCGTTTTCCCTCCGGATGGACTCTATTGCCTCGTCTTTTTTCATCCTTATTTTATCTTCCGGAAATGCGGGATTTCTGAGCACATCGGCAAAAATATTGAGACCTTTATCCAAGTCTTTTTTAAGCACGGAAAGGCTTGCGCTTCCCGATTCTCTGCCAATGGAAGTTTCCACAGAGGCCGCCATAAATTCCAGTTCTTCATTCATTTTGTCAGGCGGCATAGATACCGTTCCCCCGCTTCGCATAACTTCTCCCGTCAAACTTGCCAAACCGGCCTTTTCCTCAGGCTCATACACCGATCCTGTTCTGATTTGTGCGGCAATATTTACAATGGGCAAATCATGATCTTCCAGCAAGTAAAGAATCATGCCGTTTTCCAGCGCTATTCTTTCCGCCTTCGGAGGATTAAAGTCAAGAGGCGCAAATTTAAATTTTGAGAGCATCCCTGCCCCTTCGGACTTTGGTTCGCCGGAGGAAGGAATAACCTCTTTCTGCGGTTCTGCATGAAGCGTCAGGGAATTGTTGACAGAAAAAACGCCTGTAAGGCAAACCACACATACAATAAGATGATAATATCTTTTTATACTCACTTTGCACTCTCCCCATTTCCATTTTCTTTCTTCACCAACATAGCAACGGTACGGTTTCTCTTATTTAAATATTTCTTTGCGACTCTCATTACATCTTCGGCAGTAACTTCACTTACTTTTTCCAGAAATGTGTTAATATACCTCCAATCAGAAAGAATCTCATAATGTCCTATCTGACCGGCAAGGCCGGAAGAGCTATCCAGGCTTCGTATAAAACTCGCCTCCAGTTGATTTTTAATCTTTTGCAGTTCCCATTCGGAAGGCGGCTTGGTTTTCAGCAATTCTACTTCTTCATAAAATGCCTTCTCTACTTCCTCAACGGTGTGAGGGGCGCGCGGCGCCGCGTAAAAGGTAAAAGTTTCCGGAAACCTCCCGATGCCGATACCCGCGTTTGCCATTACCGCGATTCGTTTTCCTTCGATCATGGATTTATACAATCGCGATGTCCTTCCTTCGGAAAGAAGGGAACTCAGCACATCCAATGCATAAATATCCTGGTGTCCGATTCCGGGAATATGATAGGAAATAGCCATGTAAGGATTCGAATCAAACTCTACTTCGATCCTCCTCTCTCCTTTTTGTTCAGGTTCTATAGTCTTTACTTTCGGAGGATCCGGCTGGCGGGGGATGTCACCAAAATATTTTTCTACCAGTTTTATTGCATTTTCCGGCTGAAAATCACCCACTATCACAATGACTGCGTTATTCGGGGAGTAGTACCTTTCAAAATATTCCGCAGTTTCCGCTTTTGTTACGTTCTGAATATCAGAACGCCATCCTATGGTAGGCAAACGATAGGGATGAGCAATGAATGTTACCGCATTAAGTTGTTCAATCAATGCGCCAAACGGGCTTGTTTCGACCCTCAATCTCCGTTCTTCCATGACAACGTCACGCTCGGAATAGAATTCCCTTAATACGCGGTTTTTCATCCGATCGGATTCGATAAACGCCCACAGTTCCAATTTATTTGCGGGTATATCACAAATATAGAACGTACCGTCAGAAGATGTCGCGGCATTCAGTCCAACAGCGCCATGCCGCAAATACAGAGAAAATATCTCATCCTTTACCACCATATCCCTCAGTTTTTCTCTTGTCGTCTCCAATTCCTTTTCCAATGCGGCAATTTTTTCCCTGTCCTGGGTTTCCATTCCTTTCTCCCATGCAATTTCAGCGACAAGCGCATCTTCTTTATCGAGCAACGGTTTTTCCGCGGCATAATCCTTCGTTCCAAATATTTTTGTTCCTTTAAACATCATGTGCTCAAAAAGATGTGAAACACCCGTGATGCCAGGTCTTTCATCCACGGAACCCACACGAAAATTAATCCGAAGACAGACAATAGGCACATTGTGTTTCTCCATCATAAGCAATTTTAATCCGTTCCTGAGAACGTGTTCCTTTACGTTTAATTCAAGCGGATTTGCATGCAGTTTCCATAAACAAAGAAAGATTGCCAGAAAGTTTATCAGAGTAAAAGATATTACGCGCTTCATTCGTGTCATTTTATATATACTCCCGTTATTCATTGATAAAAAATAGAGAAGGTATCTTAAATACCGGCTTTTAAAACCCGTAGCCCCTGAAGAAAATCTTTTTGTTGCATATCTGACGATATTGCATGAAGAAAAACAGTTCATTCATTCTAAAATGAAAGCCGACTTTTTTGCAATGTAAATTTTAAAACTTCACTTTTCTTTTACGGAAATTTTAACACAATCATTCTTTATAAATAAATTTGTCGAAATGAATCTTGAATAAAGGATGCGTTCTATGTTAACATAACCCCGCGATTGTGTTCATTTATTTTGTAATAACTATTACGGGAACTTTTCGAATTCGTGATGTGTTGATACGGACATGTAAAATTTTTCCTCACCTTATTGACATCATCACAATTACGCATTGAAACTTAGGAGTATAGAGCAATGAAAAAAAGAGGTCTTCTTGTTGTGACGATTCTTGCGACACTATTTTTTTCCTGGGTATGTCATAATACGTCGTATGCAAAGGAACTTACGCATAGTGAAGAAGCGGCAAAAGAACTGGAATTGATCAGAAAAAATTTGAGCGGCTTAACGGAAATGAAGTTAAAAGATGCTGAAAATTATTACAAAGAAGCCCTTAAGGAATTAAAAAATATTGAAAAAAAATATGAAGGAACATGGGAAAGCGTGGAAGCAGCTTTTTTTATCGGCAATGTGCACAATATGATGAAGAATTTTGATGAAGCAGTAAAATACTTTGATATTGTATTAAATCAGGAAGGACTCGATAAAAATTTCAAGGCGCGTGCGCTTTATTTTAAAGCACAGGCTCATTTGGGAAAAGGCGATGTGGTAAATGCTCAAAAAACCATTGTGGCATTAAAAGAAATAGAGCCAAGGGCTGCCGCCAATTTTAGCGCAGACCTGAGCAATGTTTCACAGATAGGAATGGATGCCCCAACGTTTAATGTTAAGGATGTAAACGGAAATTCCGTCAATCTGGAGGATTACAAAGGAGAAGTTGTTGTTCTCTTTTTCTGGGCAACATGGGCAGAAACCTGCATTCAGGAATTTCCCAAGATTATGAGGATGTATACCAACCTGGGAAGTCAGGGAATAAAATTTATAGGAATCAGCCTTGACGACGACCTCGGCAATCTTATGAGTTATATGCATCAGCAAAAGTTTGATTGGCCTCAGATATTTGACGGAGAACTCTTTAAAGGTGAATTAGCGAGATTGTATAATGTCCAAAATTTACCGTTGCTGTTTGTGCTGGACAGGAGAGGGAAAATCCGTTACATCGGAAATGAACTTCGCAATATAACGATGACGGTCGCATCGATTCTTTCCGAATCGGAAGAGATACCGTCGTTCAGATAGGAAAACAACAAAAAAGCGATTGAAAAAGAAGATTACGGGAACCCCTCGATTCCCAACTGCTTGCTGAATTGTATGATCAAAAGCAAAATGCCAAATACAATAATAGCAATTATTAATACCCAATCTTTCTTCTTCTTTTTTTCTTCAACAGCTTTTTCCTGAGAGATAGCGGGAGGTTTTTCTTTTATCGCTTCTTTTATTTCAACCGCAGGCGAAACAGAAGCCGTTTGATGAGGCGTTTGCCTTTGCTGCTGGAGAGTTGCCGGGTTTTCTTCTTTCACCGTAATGGGTTGCTGAGGCTGATAACTTTTCTTATCCGTCTGTTTGTTCCTTTTTTTGCGGAATGTTTCCGCTGCGGGAGAATTTCCTGCTTTTGGCTCTATTTTGTTGATTGACTCATTGCTTTCTTCCGGAGAAGGAGCCAAAAACTCACCACAATAACGGCACTTAATCGCTTCTTCCTTAATTTCCTCTGCGCAAAAAGGGCACTTTTTCATAATGGTATCCTTGTCAAATCAACTATTCACTTTCTTGTTATTGTTCGATTTTGAGAAATAAATGCATATTGCCGCGGCAACGCAGAGCCAAATTTGAATAAGCATGACGTAATAAGCGAAGCCTTTCATCAGCCTTGCAAAATAAGATTTTACCGGTGTGCCATCGCTTCTCTTGAAAGGGTTTTTTGTTAAAAAAGACGCGGCAGATTTTAATTTTCTCATAAAACCCTTAAAGGTAGGATCATCTCCTTTATATACCTTTTTATATTTGGAACCATCATATCTTGTATCGAGATGCGGCTTATATTGCATTTCCACAAGCGGACTTTGCGATCTTGAAGGCCTTGTTTCCAATACAACCGGCGGCGGTTCCTGCGGAAGAATAGGCGATTGCACTTTACTTTTGGGCGGTGCCACAGGCGCTACTGCCACAGCCTCCGGCTGTTTTTTCTCTTCCACTTTTGCAACTTCAGTCACAGGTTTTTTTTCAGCAGTTTCTTTTTCCGCTTTTGCCACAACTTCCTGCGGGGGTTTGGACTCAGCAACACGCACTTCCGGCGATGTAGTTTTTTCAACTGTGGCTGCTGCTTTTTCCGGTTCGGCCTGTGTCACTTTTGCCTCTTTAGGCGGAACCGGTTGTTCTTCCTTTACTGCTTCCTGTTCCTGTTTTTGCACGTGTTTCTTTTTGGGAGGAGATGTTGGTTTTACCACCTGAGGACCACTGCCCGTCATAGACTGCATACGATCTTCTATCAGTTTGCGATATTTCAGGAGTTCCTGCTCTGCTTTATCGCTCATGCCGATTTTTTTATATGCCAGCCAGAGTCTTTGATATGCCTCTACATAATTAGGTTTGATTTCCGTCACCTTTGTAAATTCATCAATGGCCTTCTGGAATTTTTCCTGGCGAAAGTAAATACTTCCCTTTCCAAAATACGCTTCGGGATGATTGGGATTCAAAGAGGTTACTTTTTCCAGCAGTTCCAGAGACTCATCCAGTTTTCCTAGTTTGTACATATTGTACGCATCCAGGTAAAACTTGTTCGCATCGCTATTCGCATCGGCAAAAACAAAGTGAACGTTGAAAATACTAAGGAGAATAAATAATGGAAATAGTCGTAAATAATTTTTCATAGAAAAATATTAACACTTTTGCAAAAACTATACAAATTAAATTTTATTCGCTTCCCTTCAGTTTTTCATAGGATTCCAGAGCCTTTTGTGCTTCTTCCTCCATGCCCTTTTTCTTGTAAACCTTATACATTTCCTGATAAATGCTTATAAGGTCGGGTTTCATCACAAGCGCAGTTTTTAATTCCTGCAAAGATTCTTCTAGCATGTCCTTTTTGTTATAGATCATACCCAATGCGGCATGAGCCTCCGCAACACGCGGATTTTTATGTATGGACTCTTTCAGCAAATGAATGGCCTCGTCATATTTTCCCTGCTGCACATATTCACCGACAGTCTGTATGTATGACAAAGATTGGTGCTGACGCTTTAAATATATATATAAGCCAACAGAAGTCAACAGAACCACAAATGACGCGCAAAGAATAAAAACAAGCATTTTCTGTTTCATAACTATTTTATTCCCGGTAAAAAATTATCCAAGACGTATGCCCAATTCTCTTAATTGCAACGGATCGACTTCTGAGGGAGCTTCCGTCATAGGACAAGTGGCTTTTTGTGTTTTTGGAAATGCAATCACCTCCCGGATATCATCAAGGTGCAGTAATAACGCAATCATGCGGTCTACGCCTAGCGCAATTCCTCCATGGGGCGGCGCTCCGTATTTTAACGCATCCAGCAAAAAACCGAATTTCAGATATGCATCCTCGTCATTTATCCCCAGCAGGCGAAACACTCTTTTCTGTATTTCCGGCGAATGAATACGTATGCTGCCTCCGCCAAGCTCCACACCATTCAGCACGAGATCATATGCCCTTGCCTTCACCTGCAAAGGTTTTTCCTCCATAAGCGGAAGATCTTCTGGCTGAGGAGAAGTAAAGGGATGATGGAGCGCCACGTAGCGTTTCGCATCCTCGCTATATTCGAACAACGGAAAATTGACAATCCATGCAAAATTAAATTCCGCAGGATCGATAAGATTGTTTTTATGGCCAAGATGCACTCTGAGATGCGCAAGGGACTGGGAAACCACCTTTTCCTTATCAGCGACAAACAGGAGCAGATCGCCTGTTTTCGCGTTCATGTGTTGCCGTATTTTCTGCAATATCTCAGGAGGAAAAAATTTTGTTATCGAGGAAACCAGTCCTGTTTCTTCCACTTTGAACCATGCAAGTCCCTTTGCGCCAAACTGAGCGACAAATTCCGTTAATTCGTCTATTTCCTTTCTCGAATAATTTCCGCACCCTGCCGCGTTTATCGCGCGTACCTGTCCCCCGGACTGAATTGCATCTAAAAAAACCTTAAAGTTTGACTCTTTGACAATGTGAGAAACGTCTTGTATTTTCATGCCGAAGCGTAAGTCGGGGGCATCGCATCCATACGATGCCATCGCCTCGTGATAGGATAACCGGGGAAACGGTTTGTTAATAGTTTTCCCCATAACCTTTTCAAAAATTGTAGCAATCAGCCCTTCTATGACTTCTATAATATCATCCTCATCCACAAAGGACATTTCCATATCGATTTGCGTAAATTCCGGCTGCCGCTGAGCACGAAGGTCTTCATCCCGAAAACACCGGACAATCTGGAAATAACGGTCAAATCCTGCAACCATAAGAACCTGCTTAAAAAGTTGCGGAGATTGCGGCAAAGCATAGACCTTACCCTGGTTCACCCTGCTCGGCACCAGATAGTCCCTGGCGCCCTCGGGAGTGCTCTTTGTCAGCACAGGAGTCTCGATATCAATAAAACCAAGTCCGTTAAAGTATTCACGCATCACCTGGCAAATCTTATGGCGGAAAATCAAATGCCTTTGCATTTCAGGACGCCTCAGGTCCAAATACCGGTGTTTCAACCGCAGTTCTAAAGAAACATTGGAACAATCAATGATTTCAAACGGCGGTGTTTCAGATTTATTGTAAATTTCAAGTTCATCGGCAAAAACTTCTATCTCTCCGGTAGCTATATCAGGGTTGATGGTGCCGGCAGGCCGGGCAACAACTTTTCCCTTTATTGCAATAACGTATTCCGATCGTAACTGATGCGCGAGTTTATACGATTCTGCCGCAGCATCAGGATTAAACACCACTTGGGTAATGCCGTCCCTGTCCCTCAGATCTATAAAAATAACTCCCCCATGATCCCGGACGCTATCTACCCATCCCTTCAAAACTACGGTTGAATTTACCTCTTTTAAGCGTAACTGTCCACACGTGCACGTTCGCTTCAGTTTAGACATGTGTTTGCTGCCTCCTTTATAATTTCTGAAGGAACCAATCGAGCAGTTCATCCTGCCGTATGATAACTTCTTCACCCGTTTCCATTATTTTAATCGTAACATTACCTCTTGCCAGTTCTTCAGGTCCCAACACCAGAACGTATTTTACCCCCAGCTTGTTTGCGACACGCATTTGCGCCTTCGGACTTCTCCCTTCGTAATCAAAATCAGCGGAAATATTGGATTTTCGGAGAAGGTTAAGCAGGTAAAAGCAATGTTTTTTAACCTCATTGCCAATATAAACAATGTATACGGAAGGCGCAGGCCCGCTGACCTCCTGAGGAACAGATGTATTTTTTTTGTTTAATACATTTTGCATTGCCAGAATAGTTGCTTCCATTCCTATCGCAAACCCGACAGCGCCAATGGAGGGCCCTCCGATATCCGACACAAGATTATCATACCTGCCGCCGGCGCATATTGCGTCACGAGCTCCCAGCGAAGAATGGGTAATCTCATACACCGTTTTCGTATAGTAATCCAATCCTCTCACCAGATGTGCGTCCGCGATATACGGAATGCCTATTTCCACAAGCGCTTCCCGCACGGTATTTGCATGAATCCTGCATTCCTCACATAAATAGTCGCTGACGGGCGGCAAATGATGTGTTATTTCCTTGCATTTCTCATTTTTGCAGTCGAGGATACGAAACACATTCCTGTGGAGCCTCGACCGGCACAGTTCACACAACGCAGTCTCGTGCTCGCAGAGTTTATCTTTCAAAATATTTCTGAATATCGGCCTGCATTTTTCACAACCGATGGAATTGATTTTTACATTGTAGCCTTTAAGCCCTATGCGATCAAATATCCTCACCGCAACGCCAATCGTTTCCACATCAAGCAAAGGATCATTCGCCCCAACTGCTTCTATCCCCATCTGGTGAAATTGACGAAGTCTGCCAGCCTGAGGGCGTTCCTTTCTGAATTGAGGGCCAATGTAATAATACTTCTGAAACTTTTTTGTTTTATGCATCTCATATTCCAGATATGCCCGCATAACAGGAGCGGTATTTTCGGGACGCAATGTTATACTCGAATCCTCACTGTCCGAAAAAGTATACATCTCTTTTTCCACAATATCCGTTGCCTCCCCGAGGCTTCTGACAAAAAGGCGGGTATCTTCAAAAACAGGGGTGCGGATTTCGTAGTATCCGCAGAGTTCGAACTCCTGCCGTCCGACTTCCTCCAGTTTTTTCCATAACGACCAGTTTCCCGGCAAAATGTCTTCGGTGCCCCTGGGAGCCTTAAATACGTATCCTGATTTTTTTCCGGCTTCAACGCTCATATTTCATTTCCAATACAAATAAATTTTCATCACTATTCATTTTTATCGAAGCTCACCCTATGGTAGGGCACTGCCTCTCTTTAAAAATCAGATTTCTAATATAATCTTTCCGAAATTGTCTCTGTTCAGCATCCGTTGATGGGCTTCTTTTGCCTTTTGCAGCGGAAAAACAGAATCGATTACCGGTTTCAGCCTGCCGGATTCCACCAGATTCAATACGTCCAGAAGCTCTTTTTTACTGCCCATATAGCATCCATAAATGACATGCTGCCGCATAAACAATGAACGGATATCTATGGTCGCTGTAGGACCGCTGGTAATGCCGCACACGGACATCCTTCCTCCTTTGGCAAGACACTGTAGATTCTTCTCCCACGTATCGGTGCCTATATGTTCAAAAATAACATCCACGCCCTTATTATGGGTAAGGGACTTTGCTTTTTCCGCGTAATCTTCTTTTGAATAATCGATTATCTCGTCTGCGCCCAGTTGTTTTGCCTTTTCCCTTTTTTCTGCTCCCCGTGCCGTGGCAATTACGCTTGCTCCCGCCAAACGAGCAATCTGTATCGCGGCGCTTCCTATTCCGCTGCCGGCGGCATGAATCAGAACACATTCTCCCGGTTTGATTTTCGCCTTGCTGATAATCATATGCCATGCGGTCAAGAATACCAATGGAACAGCCGCCCATTCTTCAAATGATAGTTTTTCCGACACGGGAATGATGTTGTCTACATGCGCTTTTGCAAGTTCGGCATATCCGCCCTGCACCTGAAACCCCATTATCTTGAATTTTTCACACATGCTGTCTCTGTTCGTATTGCAATAAACACACTTTCTGCAACGAACACCGGGCGCAATCACTACCCGGTCTCCCGCCCTGAATTTTTTTACCTCTGTTCCGACTTCCGCAATCTCTCCCGCTATGTCACTGCCCAAAATATGCGGCATAGGAATTTCAATGCCCCGTAAACCCTGCCTTACCCATATATCTAAATGATTTAACGCGCATGCCTTTACTTTTACCAGCACTTCATACGGAGAAATTTTCGGGTCGTTTGCTTCGCCGTATACCAGTTTATCAACATCGCCATGTTCATGGAAGACAACAGCTTTCATACGTTGCACCTGCGCAGAAAATACATCACTTACCGAAATACAATAAAAGGAAAGTATAAAATTTTTATTTTACTTTGCGATGGTTAAAATGCAAGCGAAAGGTATTTGCTGTGTTCCCTCATGCGCGCAGTTTTTTAATATTTTCTTTTCCGTTTTAATGGTTTAATATTGACTTGAAGAATCTAGTTGATAGTATATTGAAACTATTGTAATCGGTAGCAGTGAAAGCGTTTATTACAATAAACCTCTTCGCTGTGGTTTTTTAAATATTTTAAAAACCATTGTTAGGAAAAAACTATGGCAAAAGAAGCCAGGATATCATTATTTGATTTAACCACAGGATTATCAGAAACGGTGGATTTGGTTAATCCTGCATTGGTAAACCATCATATGCAAGTTGCTTACATCGCTTTTAGCCTCAGCGAAGAACTGAATTTATCCATGGAAGAAAAAAGCGACCTCGTATTAGCAGGGGCGTTACATGATATCGGATGTTACTGCCTTGCGGAAAGGATAGACCTTCTCAAATTTGAGGCAGAAATTCCCCACGAGCATGAAGAGTTAGGATACCTCTTTCTTCACGGATTTAAGCCCTTTAACTCCATCGCAAATCTTGTGCGGTTTCATCATGTCCGTTGGGATAAAAAAAATAAAATACAAAAGTCGAAAAAAAAGGTTCCTTTCGGCAGTTACATATTACATATCGCGGATAGGATTTCCGTTATGATAAATAAGCAGGAAGAAATACTCGGACAGGTCGACAGTATCTGTGAAAAGATAAAGGTCCAGTCAGGAAAAATGCTCATGCCTGAACTGGTAGATACTTTTCTAAAATTAGCGGAAAAGGAGTATTTCTGGCTTGAAGTTAGCTCGCCGCTTCTCGATATCATCCTGTCCGGTCGGGTAAAAATGCCGTCTATTTCTCTGGATATGGAACATCTTGTTTCCTTCTCGAAGTTATTTTCAAGAATTGTAGATTTCAGAAGCGCTTTTTTTGCAACGCATTCAAGCGGCGTTGCAGCTACGGCTGAAATATTGGCCAGATTTGCCGGGTTTTCAAAACAAGAATGTCAATGGATGAAAATTGCCGGATATGTGCACGATATCGGAATGCTTGTGGTGCCAATAGAAATACTGGAAAAGGAGGAACCGCTGACAAAAGAAGAGCTTAGCATTATTCGAAAGCATTCTTTTTATACGAATCGGATACTGAAGCGCATCGCGGCTTTTAAAGACATTATTTCGTGGGCATCTTACCACCACGAAACATTATCCGGAACAGGCTACCCCTTTCATGTTAAAGAAGACAATCTTCAACTGGGAGCGCGAATCCTGGCAGTTGCCAATGTATTTGCATCCCTTACGGAAATCAGACCGTACAGAAAAAAGTTTTCTCACGAGACAATACAGGAAGAACTTAAGAAGATGGGAGAAGAATTGAAACTTGACCCAAATATCGTTTCGGTGCTGCTTTTACACTTTAATGAAATTAATTCCGCACGCATTGCCGCCCAGGACGAAGCAAAAGAAGAATATCTTAAAATAGAATACATACTTATGCATCCTGAACAATAAACCCGTCCGTTAAACTTTTTTTATCCGTTAAATTCAAAATTGACATAACCATGACAGAAGATAAAGGAATCAATATATCCGGAGGATGCAGTACAAATTATATAAACGCATTACGTACTCACATAAACTATGTGTCAAAAAGTCAGTGCCTTCGCCCGGTATGCATTACTATACATACCGGGCTATTTTTTTCATGATTTTTCCCCGGAAACAAATTTTTTCATAAAAAATATCGGTAATGTGACGCACATCATATTGTATTTTTTAAAAACATGGTACAAATATACGAAGAATGACGGTACGGAAAATATATAAGAGGACTTCACAACAATAATAATTACGTACATTATTTTGTTAAAGAATGCGTCTGAAAAAATATTTTTAAGTCGTAAGTCGAGTCGGCCACAACTTATGACTTTTCAATGCTTTGCGACAAATATTTGCACTTGATTTTGTTCGTTACTTCCGGTA
>Ga0194127_10002154_pt1 | contig 27379 bp, 26 predicted proteins | sample TA2KigC100mmetaG_FD_148624 | JGI IMG/M metagenome (GOLD analysis project Ga0194127, IMG submission 148624) | Freshwater microbial communities from Lake Tanganyika, Tanzania - TA2015036 Kigoma Deep Cast 100m | ecosystem: Environmental > Aquatic > Freshwater > Lake | place: Tanzania: Lake...
GGGGGAGTGCGCCGGATGGGGGTCGACGAAGCGGTCGGCTGTGCCGGGCACCGCTGAGGAGACCCCCATCCGGCGCGCCCCGGCACTCACTCTCGGGTCAGGCTCCTAGGCGCGGGCGCGAACGCGCCGGCGAATGGCGGCGCGGCGCCCGAAACGCTCGCGGCACACGTGGCGAACGTGGTCGCGGCCGGCCCGCTCGCCAAGCAGATCCCGTGCTGCCCGCTGATGCACGGCACGGGCCTCTTCACCGCGATCGGCACGATCAGCGCCGGCGGCTGCGTGGTGACGACGTCGGGCCACAAATTCGACCCGGCCGAGCTCTACGACACCGTTCAGCGTCACCAGGTGAACTCGCTGGTGATCGTGGGCGACGCGTTCGCCAAGCCGATGCTGAACGCCCTCGACGAGAACCCGGGGCGTTGGGACATCTCGTCGGTCAAGGTGATCGTCTCGTCTGGAGTGATGTGGAGCACCGAGGTGAAGAAGGGGCTGCTGCGTCACAACCCCGGCATGATCCTCACCGACTCGTTCGGCTCCTCGGAGGCGGTCGGCTTCGGCTCCTCGATCATGACCGCGGCCGGCGAGGTGAAGACCGCGAAGTTCACGATCGGCGACCGCTGCAAGGTCTTCGGCGAGGACCACCGGGAGATCGTGCCGGGAAGCGGCGAGAAGGGCTTCATCGCGCGCTGCGGACCGATTCCGGTCGGCTACTGGAAGGATCCCGAGAAGAGCGCGAAGACGTTCCCGACCATCGACGGTGTTCGCTACTCGATCCCGGGCGACTGGTGCACCGTCGAGACCGACGGCACGCTCACGCTGCTCGGCCGCGGCAGCGCGTGCATCAACTCGGCGGGCGAGAAGATCTACCCCGAAGAGGTCGAGGAGGCGCTGAAGACCCACCCCGACGTCGAGGACGCCCTCGTGGTGGGCGTGCCCGACGACCGCTGGGGCAACGCCGTCGCCGCGGTGGTGCAGCTGAGAAACGGCGCGACTCTGGACGAGGAGAAGCTGCGCCTGCACACGCGTGAGCGGCTCGCGGCGTACAAGCTCCCCAAGCGCGTCTTCGCCGTGCCGGCGATGTTCCGCGCGCCCAACGGGAAGGCCGACTACAAGACCGCGCAGGAGTTCGCCGCGCGCAGCTACTGAGCGGCCTGCCGACGGTGGCGGCTACAGCCTCTCGATGATGGTGCCGGTGCCGAGCCCGCCGCCGCAGCACATGCTGATCAGGCCGTAGCGTCCGCCCGTGCGCTCGAGCTCGTGGAGCGCCGTCGTGATCAGGCGCGCGCCGGTGCAGCCCGTGGGGTGGCCCAGAGCGATCGCGCCGCCGTTCGGATTCACGCGCGCCTCGACCGCCTTCACTTCCTTCATCCAGGCGAGCACGACCGAGGCGAACGCCTCGTTCACCTCGTAGACCGACATGTCCTCGATCGCGAGGCCCGCGCGGCCGAGCACCTTGCGGGTCGCGGGGATCGGGCCCTTCAGCATCGTGACGGGGTCGCAGCCGACCAGGACCGAGTCGACGATCCGCGCGCGCGGCTTGACGCCCAGGCGCTTCACGCCGTCGGCAGAAGCCAGGATCACCGCGGACGAGCCGTCGCTCACCTGCGAGGACGTGCCGGCCGTGTGCAGGTTCTGGCCGGGCACCGGCGCGAGCGACGCGAGCTTCTCGAGCGAGGTCTTGCGCAGGCCCTCGTCGCGCACCACCTCGCCGGTCGGCTTCCCCTCGGGGTCGAGCCCGGGCGCGGCGACCGGAATCACCTCGCGGTCGTAGCGCTTCTCGTCCCAGGCGCGCGCGGCCAGCTCCTGGCTGCGCAGCCCGAAGCGATCCACATCCTCGCGCGTGATTCCGAACTCCTTGCCGATCATCTCCGCGCCACCGAACTGCGACGAGAGCGCGTAGTGCTCGAGGTAGCTCTTCGGGATCGGCGAGCCGCCCTTCATGGCGGCACCGAGCGGCACGCGGCTCATCATCTCGACCCCGCAGGCGAGCACGACGTCCTCGAGTCCCGAGCCGACCAGGCCCGTGGCCAGCGTCGTCGCCTGCTGGCTCGAACCGCACTGCGCGTCGATCGTGGTCGCGGCGATGTCCTGGGGAAGGCCCTTCGAGAGCCAGGCCAGCCGGGCGATGTTGAAGGTCTGCTCGCCGACCTGCGAGACGCAGCCGCCGATCACCTGGCCGATCGCTTCGGGCGCGACTCCGCTGCGATCCAGAGCCGCCTTCTGCACGGTTCCGAGCAGGTCGGCGGGGTGCATTCCCGCGAGCCCTCCGCCCCGCTTGCCGATTGGACTTCGCACCGCCTCGATGATGTAGACTTCCCGCACCGTTGGGTCCCCTTGTGAAGCTCGCGGCGCACTCTACACGTCGTCGCGTGTCGCCCTCAAGCGAGCAGCCCGCAGCGCTCCGTCCCGCCCGTTGTGGGCCGACCTCTCGCGGGTATCATCAGGACCCCAACGAAGTCGCGGAGTAGTACGACAGCGCTCATGACGGAACAGCACGGAAACGGGGACGGGCATTCGGGCGACTCGGCATCTGATCCTGAAAGACCGGTGAAGCGACTCGACTCGGTCGTGATCCGCTTCGCCGGAGACTCCGGCGACGGAATGCAGCTCACCGGCACGGAGTTCACGCGCACGGCGGCGCTGTTCGGCAACGACATCGCGACTTTCCCGGACTTCCCGTCGGAGATCCGTGCGCCGGCCGGATCGCTCGCCGGCGTCTCCGGCTTCCAGCTGCAGTTCTCGTCGAACGAGATCTTCACCGCGGGCGACGAGCCCGAGGTGCTCGTCGCGATGAATCCCGCGGCGCTGCGCACGAACCTGCCGGATCTGCAGAGCGGCGGGCTCCTGATCGTGAATTCCGGCGCGTTCAAGGCGAAGAACCTGGAGCTCGCGGGCTACGCGTCGAACCCGCTCGAGGACGGCAGCCTCTCGGCGTACCGCGTGGTTCCGATCGATTTCGGCAAGCACGTATCGGCGGCGCTGCAGGGAGCGGGGCTCTCGATCAAAGAGGTCTCGCGCACCCAGAACTTCTTCGCGCTCGGCCTGCTGTTCTGGCTCTACGGTCGCGAGCCCGCACGCGAGATCGAGTCGATCCGCAGCAAGTTCACCAAGAATCCCGAGTTCGGCGCCGCGAACGTGAAGGCGTTCGAGACCGGCTACCACCTCGGCGAGACGCTCGAGCTCTTCGACTCCACCTACAGCGTTCCGCCGGCGAAGCTCGGCTCGGGACACTACCGGAACATCACCGGCAACGAGGCGACCGCGCTCGGTCTCGTTGCCGCGGGCCGGCTCGCGAAGCTCCCGATCCTGTACGCGAGCTACCCGATCACGCCCGCCTCGGACGTGCTGCACAACCTGGCCAGCTACACGCGCTACGGCGTCTCGACCTTCCAGGCCGAGGACGAGATCGCGGCGGTCGGCGCGGCGATCGGCGCGTCGTTCGGCGGCTCGATCGGGGTGACCGGCACCTCCGGTCCCGGCTTCGCGCTCAAGCAGGAGGCGATCGGCCTCGCGGTCGCGGTCGAGCTTCCCCTGGTGGTGGTGAACGTGCAGCGCGCCGGCCCCTCCACGGGAATGCCCACCAAGACCGAGCAGGCGGACCTGCTGCAGGCGATCGTCGGCCGCAACGGCGAGAGCCCGATCGCGGTGGTGGCGCCGGCCACGCCGGCGGAGTGCTTCGACCTCGCGATCGAGGCCGTGCGGCTGGCCGTCGAGCACATGTGCCCGGTCGCCTACCTTTCCGACGGATCGCTCGCGAACGGCGCCGAGCCGTGGCGTCTGCCCAAGGTCGAGGATCTCGCGCCGATCCACACCCGCTTCCGGACCGAGGTCGAGGGCTTCGCTCCGTTCCTTCGGGACGAGCGGCTGGTGCGCCCGTGGGCGGTCCCCGGAACTCCCGGCCTGGAGCACCGGATCGGCGGGATCGAGAAGGAGGACGTGACCGGCAACATCTCCTACGAGCCCGAGAACCACGAGCACATGACGCACACGCGCCAGGCGAAGATCGACAAGATCGCCGACCGGCTGCCGCCGGCGCAGATCGATGGTCCGCCGACGGGGGACGTGCTGATCGTCGGCTGGGGCGGCACCTACGGCGCGCTGCGACAGGCGGCGCACCAGCTGCGGGCCGAGGGCCATGCCGTCGGCCACCTGCACCTGCGCTACCTGAACCCGCTGCAGTCGAACGTCGGAGCGCTGCTGGCGCGCTATCGCCGCGTGGTCGTCGCGGAGCTGAACCTCGGCCAGCTGCGCTCGATCCTGCGCGACAAGTTCCTCGTCGACGCGCGCGGGCTGAACAAGATCCAGGGCAAGCCCTTCAAGGTGCGCGAGGTCGTCGAAGCGGTGCGCAAGCTGCTGCCCGCCGCGGCTTCGCGGGAGTTGCACGCATGAGCGTCGAGACACACGGACGAGAGCAGGTGCCCGCGAAGCTCTCCAAGCGGGATTTCGAGACCGACCAGGCCGTGCGCTGGTGCCCGGGCTGCGGCGACTACGCGATCCTCGCGCAGATCCAGAAGGTGATGCCAGAGCTCGGCATACCCAAGGAGAAGATCGTCTTCATCTCCGGGATCGGCTGCAGCTCGCGCTTCCCGTACTACATGGACACCTACGGTTTCCACACGATCCACGGACGCGCGCCCGCGATCGCGACGGGGCTGAAGCTCGCGCGTCCCGAGCTCTCGGTCTGGGTCGTGACGGGCGACGGCGACGCGCTCTCGATCGGCGGGAACCACATCATCCACACGCTGCGCCGCAACGTGGATCTGAAGATCCTGCTCTTCAACAACAAGGTCTACGGGCTCACCAAGGGGCAGTTCTCGCCGACCTCCGAGATCGGCATGAAGACCAAGTCCTCGCCGGCGGGAACGGTGGTGCAGCCGTTCCGCACGCTCTCGCTCGCGCTGGGGGCCGAGGCCACGTTCGTCGCGCGCGCCATCGATACGGAGGTCCAGCACCTCCAGGAGATGATCTCGCGCATGGCGGTCCACAAGGGCAGCGCCTTTCTCGAGATCTACCAGAACTGCTCCGTCTTCAACGACGGCGCCTTCGACGAGCTGAAGGATCGCAAGAGCAAGGCCGACCACCTGCTCGTGCTCGAGCACGGCAAGCCGCTCGTCTTCGGCAAGTCCGGCGACGCCTGCGTGAAGCTCGACACGGCGCGAATGCGGCTGTACGTGGGCAAGCTCGGCGAGAAGGACGGGGGCGTCGAGGTGGTCCACGACGAGTCGAATCCCGATCCGGCGCTCGCGATGCTGCTCGCGCGCTGCCGGCCGCCCGAGTTTCCGACACCGATCGGTGTGCTGCGGGCGGCCTCGGCGCCGACGTTCGAAGATCAATCGCTCGCACAGAAGAAGGCCGAACTCGCGTCGCGCGGCGAGGGGTCGCTCGAGCAGCTGCTGTACTCCGGCGACCGCTGGGACGTCTAGGACGGAGGAGGGGAATCCCGATGGAGCAGAACGCCTTTCACCTGATGTACATGTTCGCAGCCACCTGCGGAGTGCTCTTCATCCCGGTGATCTTCGGATTCGTCGCCGTCCTGCTCGACCGCGACTAGCGGGGACGGCTAGTCGAGCTGCTCGAGGATCTCCTCGTGCGTCGGGAAGCGGCCGCTCGCCTTCTTCGAGAAGATCAGGCGCCCATCGAGGACGACTTCGAACACGCCGCTGTCGCCCTTGATCAGGGTCGGCGCGATGCCGTGCTTCTGCTCGATCTCGGCCGCCAGACTGGCGGCCCTGGGCAGGTAGTTTCAGCGTACGCAGTATTCGATCGAGAGCTGCTTCATTTCGCCAAGCTCGCGCTTCGCCCGGCGCGGCACAAGCCCGAAAGACGCAGCGAGCCGGAAAATCGAGGCGAAGTCGCCCCCGGATGCGGAGAGATCCGGCAGGCGCCGGAATCGCCCGGCGCCACCTAAAGCTCTCCCGGGTCACTCCAGTCGAGAGGGTGGCGTCACGGGGGGATTGTGGGCTTCGTCCTACGCGAGATAGACTCGGCAACCAACGGCCCTACGACGCCGTTGCTCCCCGACCCGACCCCCCTGGCCAAGAACAGCGACCGGCCCGCGCTGACCCGTGCAGCCGGCGCCGTCAGAGACGTTAGAGAGAATGGGTACATGGCTCGAATGCTCGCAGCGTTCCTTCTGATCGCCACTCTCTGGGCGCCCGTTGCAGGGGCGGTCGGGACCGAGGTGAAGGCGGCGGCCTCCGAGCCGGCCGCTCGGCTGCTCGAGGCGGCGCGGATGCGCAACATCCTGGGCGCCGGCAAGGCGCTCGCCGACGGGGCCGAGGTCGAGTCGCGCGATGCCGGCGGCGTGACGCCGCTGATCGCCGCGGCGAAGTCCGGGTCCAGCGAGATCGTCCGTCTGCTGCTCGACTCGGGCGCGAACCCGCACGCGGCGGACGCCGCAGGCATGACGGCGCTGATGCGGGCGAGCGAGCGCGGTCATCTCGAGATCGCCAGGCAGCTGCTCGCCAAGGGCGCGGATCCGAACCTGCGCAACACCGAGGGCCTCGGCTCGCTGCATCTCGCGGCCGCAGAGGGTCGCTTGCCGGTCGCGAGGCTTCTGCTCGAGTCGGGCGCCGACGCGAACCTGCGCAGCGCGAGCGGTGATTCCCCGCTCGCGGTCGCGGCGCGAAGCGGAAAGACGCGCATCGCGGACGTGCTGATCAAGGCGGGCGCGCGAATCGACGAGCGCTCCGACGACGGCTCGACTGCGCTGATGCAAGCGGCCGGCGCCGGGCGCACGTACACGGTCGGCGCGCTGCTCGCGGCGGGCGCGGATGCGAACGCGATCGACGACGCGGGAGTCACCGCGCGCGAGCACGCGTCGCGTCGCAAGCACAACGACATCGCCAGCCTGCTCGGCGCTCTCGAGGCGCAGCCGCGAGAGGAGCCGCCCGCGACACTCGTGGCCATGGCCGGCCCGAACGAGGTCCTGATCGGAAGGCCGACGGCGTCGACGCTGATCTCCGCGCTCCTGGCCAAGGGCGCCGATGTGAATGCTCGCTCGGCCGAGGGCAAGACCGCACTGCTTCTCGCCGCCGAACGCGGGCGAAGCGAGACGGTGAGCAAGCTGCTGCAGAGTGGCGCCGACGTCGATGCGGCCGACGCCGCGGGGCAGACGGCGCTCGAGCGCGCGGCTCGCGAAGGGCATCGCGAGATCGTCTCGGTGCTGCGCGAGGCCGGTGCGGACGTCTCGCAGACGGACCCCACGATCCTGATTCCCGAGCTGCAGACCGCGAACGATCTCTTCGTCGAGGCGGCGCGGCGCAGCGACATGAAGCTGCTGCGCCAGATGATCGAGAAGGGCGTCGACCTCGACGCACAGAGCCACGGCGGTCAGACCGCCCTCGGCGAAGCGGCGCGGGGCGGCGACGTCGCGGTCCTGAACGCGCTGATCGGCGCTGGCGCCACCGTCGACGACACGACCAACGCGGGGCAGACGCCGCTGTACCGCGCGGTGAGCGAGGGACGCACCGACGCGGTCCGGGAGCTGATCCTCGCCGGCGCCGACGTGAACCGGCCGACGAATGCGGGCACGACTCCGCTGATGGCCGCCGCGGCCAGCGGCGTCGAGCCGGTCGTGCGGATCCTGCTCGACGCGGGCGCCGATACCCGCGCCGGCCCTGAGAGCGGTCAGAGCGCGCTTGCGCGCGCCGCGCGCGAGAGCAACACCGCGATCGTCGAGCTGCTGCTGCAGCGCGATCCGGGGCTGAGCATTCGCGGCGCGCAGGGCGATCTGGCGCTGACGCGCGCCGCGCAGATGGGTCAGCTCGATACCGTGAGCTCGCTGCTTCAGTCCGGCGCGGATCCGAACGCGAAGGACCGCAAGGGTCTGCCGGCGCTCGTCCTCGCCTCGCGCGAGGGGCAGGTCGAGGTGATGAGCGAGCTGCTGCGCGCGGGAGCGGATCCCAACGGCCGCACCCGGAACGGCCAGACGCCGCTGATGTTCGCCGCGATGAGCGGGCGCGCGACCGCCGTGACCGCCCTGATCAAGGCGGGCGCGCGCGTGAACGAGCGCAGCCTGACCGGCCAGACGGCACTGATGTACGCGGCCTGGAAGGGCCGCGTGCGCGCGATCTTCGCGCTCCATGCGGCCGGCGCGAGCCTGAACGAAGCCGCCGACGACGGCCAGACGGCGCTGATCCGCGCCGTGCGCGAGGGCCAAGTCGAGGCGGCGCGGGCGCTGCTGAAGCGTGGCGCCGATCCGAACCTGTCCGATCGCCAGGGCTGGTCACCGCTTCTGTACGCGACCGCGGCCGGTCAGGGGCAGCTCGCGATGCTCCTGCTCGAGAAGGGCGCGGATGCGAATGCCGCCGGGCTCGACGGCCGAACACCGCTGATGCTCGCGGCGCTGCTGCCCAGCGACACCGATCCGGCCGGACGCCGCCGCGACGACTCGAACAAGGCGCTGGTGAAGGCCGCGCGCGACGGCCACGCGTCGTACCTGCGCTCTCTGCTCGCGAGCGGCGCGTCGCCCGACACGCGCGACCAGAACGGCTGGACGCCGCTGATCCACGCCTCCGCAGCGGGCCACGACGAGATCGTGCAGTACCTGCTGCAGAACGGCGCCGCGCCGAACGCGCGCACGTCCACCGGCATGACCGCCGCGACTCTTGCGGCAGCGAACGGACACGCATTGATCGCGCGCATGCTCTTCGACGCCGAGACCGGAGTCGGTCCGCAAGCGCGCGTTCCCCGCTGAGCGGCGGCCGAGCGCCCCCCCCGCCCACGCTCCGCTGGACGAGCCCGACAGCGACGTTCCGCAGCTGGCGCAGAAGCGCGCGCCGGGCTCGTTCGCGGCGAGGCAGCTCGGACAGCTCGACGCGGCCGCCCCCTGGCGGACGCCGCAGCGCGAGCAGAAGTTCGCGCCTGCGGCGACCGTGGACCCGCATGCGGCGCAGGTCGCGGCCGCGGGCTTTCCACCGAGTGCGTTGGTGACGACGCCGGCCATTCCCGCGCCGAGCCCGAGGCCGGCACCCGCGCCGACGCCCGCCGCCGCGAGGCCCGCGCCGCCGCCACCGCCCTCGCCCGACGCCTTCTCGAGCGCGTTGGCGGCCTGGTAGCGCACGAACGAGTCGAGCGATCCGACCGCCGCCATTCCGCCGCGCTTGTCGATCATCTCCTGCACGTGGTCCGGCGGCGAGATCGAGAGGATCTTGAAGTCCGTGAGCGTCACGCCGTAGCGCTCGAAGTCGGTGATCAGCCGCGCCTGGATCCCCGCGGATAGCTCGTTGTAGTACTGCGCGAGGTCGAGGATCGTCGAGAGGTGCCCGCCGAGGAAATCGGCGACCTCGTTCACGATGAAGCCCCGGAAGAACCCGTCGACCGCGGAGCTCGCGAGCTCGGGCAGGGTGCCGACGATCGTGTTCACGAAGACCTGCGGGTTCGAGATCCGGAACGCGTACATCCCGAAGGCGCGCAGCCGCACCATCGCAAGCTCGCTGTCGCGGAACAGGATCGGCTCCATCGTGCCCCATTTCCGGTTCACGAACGTCTTCAGGTTCGCGAAGCAGACCTCGGCGCGGAAAGGGCTCGTTCCGCCGAGCGGCAGCGAGAGCGCCTTGGTCAGCAGCGGGACGTTCAGCGTGGAGAGCGTGTGGCGTCCCGCGCCGAACGTGTCGAGCGCGCGCCCGTCACGGAAGAAGATCGCGGCCTGACTCTCGCGCACGACGAGCTGCGCGCCCAGCTTGATCTCGGCCGATCCCTGCTCGGGGAAGCGCGAGACGATCGTCTCGGGCGAGCGATCCAGACACTCGATGACTTCGATGAACTGCGACATGACTCACCTCGACCCGAGACCCAGGATCGCGGTTCGCCGCTCGGCGAGCGCGAGCCCCAGCCTCTTCACCACCGCGCGCACCGACGCGGCCTGGAATTCCACATCCGCGATCTGCGAGACGACCTGCTCGATCTGCTCGACGATCCGCTCGTCCCGTTCGTAGACGGCGTCGAGCGCGGCCGGCGAATCGAGCACGATCTCGTCGAAGAATCCCGAGTAGCCGCGATCCGCGAAGCGCAGCTCCGCGCGCAGCTTGTCCAGCTGGTTCGCGAGCTCGTGCAGATCGTCGAGCTCGTCCAGCGCTGCTCTCGCGGCGATCTCGTGCAGCTCGCGAAGGCCGCGCTCGAGAAGCGAGGCGCCGTGCTCGCGCAGGATCTTGTCGGCCTCGCGCCGCGCCTCTCGGTCGAGGTAGCCGCGAAAGCCGGGGATCCGCGCCACCAGGCGCTCGAGCGCGTTGCGCTGGCCGCGAATCGTCTCGTGAGCCTTCGCCATCACTGACCTCCCGCGAACCCACGCGTCAGGCTGGTCCAGAAGCGCGGGCTCTCCGCTGCTTCGGCGCGCGCTCCGACCGGCTTGAGCGGCGCTCGCCCGGCCCGACTCAGGCGAGCGAGAAGGCCCGCGCCAGGCGCGAGATGCCTCCGTCGTCCTCGAGCAGCTCGCGCGGAACGGGGCGCATTCCCGGCGGCATTCGCGCCGGCTGGCCGGCGGAGTCGGCCGGACAGGGAAGCCAGTGGCCGCCGTGGAGTGGCAGTGGCAACAGAACCAGCGCGGGCTCGCCGCAAGCGAGCTCCGCCTTCGCGATCAGCTCGCGGAAGCGAAGCCCCGAAAGGCTGCGGGTGCTCTGCGCGTCGTGCAGCGCCACGAGCGAGAAGCGCGCGAGCGCCACCGCCTCGTCCGACTCGAGCTCCACGTCGAGCAGGCGAAGCGCGCCGCCGGGAGCCGCGCGCTCGACGCGCACGCTGGGCTGCCGCCAGGTGGCGGTGGCGAGGAGCGCGTTGAACGCGTCGTCGAGCTCGCGGGTTCCGAAGATCGCGCGGGCCGGAATGAACAGGCGGCTCTGCTCCGGATCGTTCTCGCGAAACAGCGCGGCGGCCGGCTGAGCGGACACCGACTCGAGCCAGTCCCAGACCCGCGTGTACTCGCGGCCGCCGGCGCGGAGACGGAAGGGCAGGGCCCAGAACGGGAAGCCGACGCTGCCCTCGACGCCCGGCGCGCCGCACACCTCGCCCAGCGCGTAGCCGCAGGGCTCGAGGCGATCGGCCGAGACCCGGATGCCGAGCGCGCAGGTCGCGCAGAAGGCGATCTTCGCGCGCGGCGAGAGCGCGAGGTGCGCGCCGCAGTTCGGGCACTCCGACGCGATCGCGCGCAGGCTGGGCTTGGCGAGCACCTCGGAGAGCGGGCGTTCGGGAAGCGCGCGGAACACGCTGGACTCGGCGAGCGAGAGCTTTCCGGCGATCGTGTCGAACTGGCGATCGACCAGGTAGCTCTCGATCGCGCCGAGCCGGCGAATTCGCGCGACGCTCATGTGTTTCCAGATCTGCAGATTCCGCTCGCCGAGCACGCCGTCGACGCGCGCGATCACCTGCGTCTGCTCGTCGAGCTGCAGTCCCGAACGGTCGAGCGACCGCGCACCCCGGCCGGGCGCCTCCGCGATGCGATCGAGGTGCCGGCCGGTGGCCTGCTCGCGATGGGTTTCCGACAGGAGCACGAGCCGGGAGCCGCGGATCTTCAGCCCTCGGTCGCGCAGGTTGAGCTTCGTGGCGTCGTAGCGCCGGTGCAGGTCCTCCGTGCGGAAGCAGCGCATGAAGCTCTCCTTCGCGGCGCCCCGGCGACCGAGCACGGCCTGCGCGATCGTGCGCTCGTGCAGCTCGTACGGAACCAGGAAGTCGATCGTCTCGACGCGCTCGATCTGCGCCTCCAGTCGGGCTCGAAACGCCGCCACGCGCGCCTCGATCAGCGCGGGAAGCTCGAGGCTCACCCCTTCCTGGGCGCGCGCCTTGCCGAAGAGCTCGCTCCGGTAGCCCTCGGTCTCGCAGCGGATCAGGAGCTCGACCGCGTCGAGCTCTCCGGGGCTCGCGTTCGCGACCACGAAGACCTCTTCGCCGAGCAGCCTGCCGCAGACCAGGAGCGATCCGCAGTAAGCGCAGGTCGCGGATTGATCCCAGACACCGACCACGATCGCGGCGCCGCACTCCGGGCAGTGAAGCTCCACCTCGAGCCGCTCCGCGACGTCGCTCTCGGCCACGAGCGTTGGATCGGAGCGGGCGCGCGGGTTCTTGCGCTCACAGCCGCGGCGCTCGCGCCTGCTCCGGAGCGCCGGAACGCTGTCGAAGCGGGGGCGAAGGCGATAAAGTTGCCGGCTGCCGACGGCGCGAGCGCCCCTTTTCGGGTGGCCCCGGACACTATGAGAGACGAGGGCCGCGCCGCGTTCGGGTGCGGGAAGGGGAGAGATTGACCGAGCGCCACTCCGCGGACGTGGATCGGACGCTGCGCGCCCGGGACGGGCGCCAGATCGGCTTCGCCAGCTTCGGCGATCCCGATGGGGTGCCGGTCTTCTATTTCCACGGGCTGGTCAGCTCCCGGCTCGAGGGCGCGCTCGCGCACGCGGCCGCGCTGCGCAGAAACGTTCGGATCGTGGCTCTCGATCGGCCCGGCTTCGGCCTCTCCGACCCGCGGCCCGGGCACCGGATCGTCGACTTCGCGGACGACGTCGAGGACGTCGCGGACGCGCTCGGGCTGCGGCAGTTCTCGCTGGCGAGCGTCTCTACCGGCGGCCCGTTCGCGCTCGCGACCGCCGCCCGGCTTCCGGACCGGGTTCGCGCGATCTCGCTGATCAGCAGCCCCGGCCCGTACCGGGAGCCCGCGAGCCTGGTCGGGATGGACATCCGATCGCGGGTGATGCTCGTCTGGCTGCCGCGCTTCGCGCCCTGGCTGCTCGCGCCGATCTGGAACCGGCTCGCGCAGCTCTCGGACCGCGATCCCGCAGGGCTGTTGCGCTTGATCGCGGACATGATGCCGAGCTCGGAGCGCCGGGCGATCAGCTCGCCCGAGATCGCCGAGGTCTTCATGGACTCCGCCTACGAGGCCTTCCGCTCCGGCACCGATGGCGTGGTGATGGAGCAGCGGCTGCTCGCGCGGGACTGGGGCTTCGCGGTGCGCAAGGTCGATGCGCCCGTCTGGCTCTGGCACGGCGAGGAGGACGGAGCGAGCCCGGTCACCATGGCGCGCTGGCTCGCCGCCGAGCTTCCGAAGTGCCGGCCGCGGTATCTCCCCGGCCGCGGCGTGATCGTCGCCGGGGACGTGATGCCCGAAGCGATCGCGACGCTCTCCTGGCACTGGAATTCGAGCGGAGACGCGACCTGACGCTTTCTCAGCCGGCGGGGTCCAGGAGCGACTGGAAGCCCGACGGGGCGTGCGGCCCGATCACGAGCTGCTCCAGCACGCCGTAGCCCCATCGCGCCCCGGCTCGAACACGGCAGAGCTGCTGAACGTGCACGTGCCAGGGCTCCATCGGGTCGATCTCGGCGAGTCGCCAAAGCGCGCCGCTCGTGACGTCCTCGCCCTTCCACATCCCGTGGCCCCATTCCGGATCGGTGTAGCCGATGCCGCGCATCTGGAACGCAAGCAGCGGCTCGAGCGCGAGCCGCTCGGGCTCGCCGCGCGCTCGCACCAGCTCGAGATCGGCCGCGCTCGCGCGGCGCGTGCCCTTCTCCCACTTCACCGAATGCCGCACCGACGCCATTTCCTCGATCGGCTGGCCGGATTCGAGCAGCGGCACGAGCGCGCCGTGCGAGCTCAGCACGCGACCTTCGGCGTCCTCGTTGATCTGGAAGTGCGCGCAGCGGTCGTCGAAGTGGAGCGGCGCCCAGAGCCAGAAGAACTGCGGCGCGGGTGCGGGCGCGCCGGTCGTCTCGCGCTCGCCGACCGGACGCAGGCCCCAGGAGCGATCGCGCGTGCCGAGCACGTGGCTCGCGTCGAGCTTGATGCGCTCCGCGCCGACCTCGAGCCAGCCCTCCCAGGCTCCGAACTGCGTGAAGCGCGTGGAGTCCATGCCCACCCTCGCCCCCTGGCGCAGCGTGAGGCGCGGCTCTTCCAGCGCCTCGGTGCGCGCGCGGAAGACCAGCTCTCCCGCGAGGCCGTGCGGATTCGGCGCGATCCGTACGCGAAGCGCGCGCATGGGCTCGACCACCTCGATCGAGATCGGTCCCGCGCGCGTGTCGGTGCGCTCGTCCGGCGCCAGGCGCGAGCCGCGCACCACGTACTGCAGGCCGCCGCACACGACCGATACCGCCGCGTCCATCACGCGCCGGTTCGGGTACACGCCCAGAGCCACGGCGAAGAACAGGTCCGCCTCGCGCGTGAAGCCATTGAACCAGTAGCGGTCGTAGGCGTTCCGATCGCCGCCGAGCGTGTGCGCGACCGGCTCGGGCGTCTGGTGGATCGGGTAGTCGTCGAGCTTGTTCAGCATCCGTCGCGACGCGTCTGCGCCTGGCCCCGCTCGCGCACCTGCAGGCGCGCCGTCTCGATCTCCTGCGGCGCGACGCGGCGATTCGCGGCGCCGGAGATCTCGCGCTCGAGCCGCATGCCCTCGCCGAACGGGAGCGCGAAGCCCTGGTCGATGATGCGCTTGTAGGAGCGAAGCGCGGCGTCGGGCACCGAGATCATGTCCTGCGCGAGCTTGCGGCAGGTCGGCAGCAGCTCCGCGGGCGCGACCACGCGATTCACCAGCCCCCAGGCGTCGGCCGTCGCGGCGTCCAGGTAGTTGCCGGTGAGCGAGAGCTCCTTGGCGCGCGAGATCCCGATCGCCCGCGAGAGCTTTTGCGACAGGCCCCAGCCGGGCATGATGCCGACACGGGCGTGTGTATCCGCGAAGCGCGCCTCGCTCGAGGCGATCAGCACGTCGCAGGCCAGCGCCAGCTCGAAGCCGCCGGTGACCGCGACGCCGTTGATCGCGCCGATGATCGGTCCCGCGAAGCTCGCGATCGCCTTGATCACGTTCGGCTCCTCGCCGCTTCCCGCGCCGACCGGCCCGGCGCCGCGGCCGAGCTCCTTCAGGTCGAGGCCGGCGCAGAACGCGCGCCCCGCGCCGGTCAGGATCACGACGCGCGCGTCGGGATCGAACTCGAGCGTCGTGAACGCGTCGACCAGCGCGACGCGAAGCTCGCGCGAGAGCGCGTTCATGGCGCTTGGGCGGTGGAGCGTCAGCGTCACGACGCCCGCGTCGCGTTCGATCAAGAGAACCGGCTCGGCCATCTCGCACTCCCGCGTGATCGATCCGCCGCATGATAGGCTCGCGCGTCGCCGCGCCACAAACCGAGGAGCGCTTCTGGAGATGGAGTCGAGCCGTGCCTTGCCGACTCGGCTCCCCGCGATCCACCGGCTCGCGCCCGGGCTCTTCTACGGCTGGTGGGTGGCGCTCGGCGCCTGCCTGATCTCGTTCGCGTGCGCGGGCGTCGGGTTCTACAGCCAGGGCATCCTGATCGACGCGCTCTGCAACGAGCGCGGCTGGTCGCGGACGATGGTCTCCGGTGCGTCGGGGCTGTACTTCGTCTTCTCGGGCTTCGCCGGAATGCTGGTCGGTCGCGGCCTCGATCGCTTCGGCGAGCGCGCCTTCATCGGGGTGGGCGCCTGCCTGCTCGCCGCCTCGCTTGCCGCCGTCGGCCGCGTGCAGTCGGTCGGCATGCTCTACCTGTGGATCCCGCTGATGGCGATCGGAGTGTCGATGAGCGGGCCGGTGCCGACGGCGTCGCTGGTCACGCGCTGGTTCGTCGCGCTTCGCGCGCGCGCGATGAGCCTCTCGCAGACCGGCGTCTCGCTGGGCGGGATCGCGACGGTTCCGCTCTCGATCTGGATGATCGCCGCGTACGGTCTGCCCGCGGCGATGACGGCGCTCGCGGTGCTGGTCTTCGGTGTCGCGCTGCCCGTGGTGGTGTTCGTCCTGCGCGGCGACCCGATCGGGCACGGGCTGTTTCCCGACGGTCGAAGGCCCGCGGCCGGGCCGATCGCGAGCGCGGCGCCTCGAGCGTCGCGGACGCGCGACGCGATCCGCGTCGCGGCGTTCTGGGGGATCATGCTCGCGTTCGGGCTCGGGCTCTTCGCGCAGGTGGGATTCCTCGCGCATCAGATCGCGTGGCTGCGCGAGCGGATCGGACCCGCGGACGCGGCGCTCGCGGTGAGCGCGACGGCGGTCGGCAGCATCGCCGGCCGCCTTCTGGTCGGGCCGATCGCGGACCGCATCGAGAAGCGCTGGATCGCGGTCGGGCTCTTCCTCGCCCAGGCGCTCGCGACGCTGCTCTTCGCGCACGCGCCGGACGCCGCGAGCGCGATCGCGGCGTCGTTCGGCTTCGGCCTGACCATGGGAAACATCTTCATGATGCAGCCGCTCCTCGTCGGTGATTTCTTCGCCGCCGCCGGATTCGGCAGGGTCTTCGGCGCGCTCGCGCTCGGCACGCAGCTCGCGAGCGGCCTCGGCCCGTGGGCAGTCGGCTTCGCCTACGATCGGCTCGGCGGGTACACGCACGCGTTCGAGGGCCTGGCCGCGATCTCCGTCCTCGCCGCGCTCCTGGTCTCGCGGCTGCGGCCGTCAGGGGCGGATGGAGTAGCTGCGCGGGCCTAGCTGCCTTGCGAGCGCGGGCTGGATCCACTCGACCCAGTCGCAGAGCGCGGCCCGCGTGCGGCGCGGGTCGATCAGGTCCGCGACGCCGAAGCTCTCGGCGCGCGCGTACGGGTCGCGGCGCGCGGCGAGCTGCGCCTCGAGCTCGCGGCGCTTCGCGTCGGGGTCGGGCGCGGCCTCGATCTCGCGCCGGAACGCGACCGCGACGCCGCCCTCCAGCGGCAGCGCGCCGGACTCGGCCGACGGCCAGGCGAGAGTGTGCCCGCCGGGGCCGAAGTGCGCGGCGGCCGCGACGCCGAATGCCTTGCGCACGTGCACCGTCGCCCAGGGCACGCTCGACTGCATGACGGCGAAGATCGCGGCCGTGCCGTGGCGGATCGTCGCGTCGCGCTCTGCATCGGGGCCGATCAGGAAGCCCGGCTCGTCGACGAAGCTCACGATCGGCAGGTGGAACGTGTCGCAGAGATCCACGTGGCGGCGCAGCTTCTGCGCCGCACTCGCCGTCATCGCGCCGGCGTAGAAGTTCGGATCGTTCGCGAGGACTCCCACGGGTTGACCGCGGAGCCGAGCGAGGCCGCAGATCACCGAGCGGCCGAACTCTGGCGCGAGCTCGAAGAAGCTCTCCCGATCGAGCACCCCTTCGAGCGCGCGCCGCATCTTGTACGACTTGCGGCGGTCGCGCGGAACCAGCTCGATCAGCGACTCGTCCGCGCGATCCGCAGGGTCGTCGCAGGCGCGGACCGGGGCGGGTTCCCAGACGTTCGTCGGAAGGTAGGAGAGGAAGCGCCGCGCCAGCGCGAACACGCCGCGCTCGTCGTCGGCCGCGTTGTCGACGACGCCGCTGCGCAGGTGCACCCGCGCGCCGCCGAGCTCCTGCTTCGTGGCCGAGATCCCGCGCGCGCGCTCGACCAGCGCGGGCCCCGCGATCAGCACCTGCGCGGTCTCGCGCGCCATCAGCGACAGGTGCGACGCCACCAGCCGCGCGGCCGGAAGTCCCGCGACGGAGCCGAGCGCGGCCGAGACGACCGGCGCCTGCGCCATGGCTTGCGCGAAGGAGAGGAACCGCGGCGGGGCGTTCCCGGAGTCGACGGCGATCGGCGCCGCGCCGCGGCTCGCGCGCGGCGCCACGCTGCCGCCGCCCCCTTCGAGCAGCCGCAGCAGCGGCAGCCTCAGCCTCACCGCGAGGTCCTCGGCCAGCACCGATTTTCGCAGCCCGGCCGGGGAGGGCGATCCGCCGGCCTGCGTGAAATCCTCGCCGCCGACGACGCACGGCCGTCCGTCGAGCTTCGCGACGCCGAGCACGTAGTTCGCCGGCGCAAACGACTCGAGCCTGCCGTCCTCGCCCTTCTCGGCATGGCCGGCGATCGGCCCCTGCTCGCGGAACGAGCCCGGGTCGACGAGCGCGTCGATCCGCTCGCGCACCGTGAGCCGCCCCTTCGCGTGCTGCGCCGCGACCGCCTCGGCGCCTCCGAGCGCGAGCGCCGCGCGGCGGCGCGCCTCGATGCCGTCGACCTCGTCCTGCCAGCTCACGGCGCCAGTCTACGCCGGCGGGTACTCGTCGTACTTCGGCGCTGAATCGCCGATCTCGAACCAAGGCGCCTTCGAGCCCACGAAGATGTGGCGGCCTTCGCGGATTCCCGGCTCGTCCTCCAGCGATCCCGCGGGAACGACGCCGATCCCGCGCTGGGGATCGACGCGCGGCAGCGGCGAGCCGCAGCCGCGACAGAACGCCTGCGTGAAGCGCAGCGCGTCGGGCACCTTGAACGAATCGACCTGATCGTCGCCGTGAAGCCAGCGGAAGTCGGAGAGCGACACGAACACGTTGCTCGCGTGCGCGGCGGCGCGCGCCTTGCGACAGCGCGAGCAGTGGCAGCGCACGATCTCGCCCGCGAGCGGCGCGACGATCTCGTACGCGACCGCGCCGCAGTGGCAGGCGCCGCGCAGCGAGCCCGGCTTCGGCTTGGTCACGCGCCGCGTCGCGCGTGAGCCGACGAACAGCTCGGGCAGATCGCCGATCCGCGGGTCGCCGTCGACGAGCCCCAGAGGAACCCGCACGGATTCGCCGCCGAACGCGTCCGGCGCGGACGAGCCGCAGCGCGGGCAGAAGCCGCGCGTGACCCCGGGTGACGACTCGAAGCGGCGGATCTTCTCCGGCCCGCGCAGCCAGCGAAACGAGCTCTCGGGCGCCGTTGCGAAGCTCGCGAAGGCCGTGCCGTGGAGCTTGCGGCAGATCGAGCAGTGGCAATGGCCAGGGGGGACGGGCTTCGCTCGATCTCGAACGCGACGTCCCCGCAGAGACAGCTCCCGCGCATCACCCGCCCTCCCGGTGTTCGCTCACGCCACGGCCCGAGTCTATCCGGCGCGGCGCATTCGGGCGCTAGAGAAGTGTGGACGCGCTTCGCGCTCGGTCGAGCGGGCAGCCCAGCTCGTTCTGCAGCTCGAGCTCGGCGCCTGGCCGCCCACGAGTCGAAGTCGAAGACGCGAATTGCGGTGGCGGCCACGGCCGTCAGGACGCTTCGATTCCTCATCGCGCGTCTCCGCGGGTGGGGCTGGATCAAGCGAAGGGTGGGGGGCAGGGGAGTCCCCAAGCAAACTCCCGGGCCAGCGCGAGCACGGCGTCTCGCCGCAGGGGAGAGGGGAATGGGCGTGCCGGAGTCCGCGCTTCGTGCGCTGGAAGGAAACTTCTCTACCACGATCGAGGCCCTGGTCCGCCTGGCGCGGGTGCCCGGGATCTCCGCGCACGGATATCCGGCGCACGAGCTCGAGCGCTCGGCCGACGCGGTGGCGCAGGAGATGCGCAGCTCGGGGCTCGAGCACGTCGAGATGGTTCGGATCGGCGGCGCGCACCCGTACGTCGTCGGTGACTGGCTGCACGCGGGCGCGTCGGCCCCGACCGCGCTGATCTACGCGCACCACGACGTGCAGCCGCCCGGGCGGCCCGAGAAGTGGCAGACACCGGCCTTCGAGCCGAGCTTGCGCGCGGACGGCCGGCTCTACGGTCGCGGCGTGGTCGACGACAAGGCCGGGCTGATGGTGCATCTGGCCGCGGTGCGCGCCTGCTTCACGGCCGGCGGCGCGCCACCGCTGAACCTGAAGCTCGTCGTCGAGGGCGAGGAGGAGATCGGCTCGCCCCACCTCGGGGAGTTTCTGCGCGAGCATCGCGAGCGCCTGGCGGCCGACGTGATCCTGCTCTCGGACACGGCCAACCTCGAAGCGGGGGTTCCGTCGCTCACCACGAGCCTGCGCGGGCTGGTCAGCGTCGACGTGCGCGTGCGCGCGCTCGACCACCCGCTGCACAGCGGGATGTGGGGCGGGCCGGTCGCGGACGCCGCGACCGCGCTGGTCCGGCTGCTCGCGCGGCTGGTCGACGATCGCGGCGTGATCCAGATCCCGGGCGTCTACGACGACGTCCGCGAGCTCTCGACCGACGAGCGCGCGCGGCTCGCGCGCCTTCCGTTCGACGAGAAGTCGTTTCGCGAGCAGGCGGGCCTGGTCGCGAGCGGAGCGCTCGCCGGCGAGCCCGGCTTCACGCCCTGGGAGCGGCTCTGGTTCCGCCCGAGCCTGGCCGTGACCGCGCTCGAGGGCGTGCCGCTAGCCAGCGCCGCGAATCAGCTCATGGACGAGGCGTCGGCGCGCGTGGGCCTGCGGCTCGCGCCGAGCCAGGACGCGGCGCGCGCGGCGAAGCGGCTGGTGGAGTTCCTGCGCAGGGATCCACCAAGCGGTGTCGCGGTCGACGTCGGGCTAGGAAGCGCCTCGGGCGGCTGGGAGTGCGCTCCGGCCGGGCCGGCCTTCGACGCGGCGCGAATAGCGCACGAGGCGGCCTTCGGCCGCGAGCTCGCGCTGATCGGCTGCGGCGGCTCGATTCCGTTCGTCGGCCCGTTCGCCGAGGTGCTCGGCGGCGCGCCCGTGCTGCTGCTCGGCCTCGAGGACCCGATCTGCAACGCGCACGGCGAGAACGAGAGCCTGAACGTGGACGACTTCCGGAACGCCGCGCGCTCGGCTCTGCGGTTGTACTTCGAGCTCGCCGCGCGCCTGCGCCCGCGCTAGCCGCGCGCGCCCCAGGAATCCCAGCTGGTGAGGTCGCGGCCGGGAACGCGCGTGGCCCGCTTGAAGTCCCGGCCCTTGAAGAAGGCGACCGGCAGAAGCGCCGTCTGCGTCACCGTCGGCGGGATCCCGAGCAGCTTCGAGATCGCGGCCTCGTGCGCCAGGTGCAGCGTGGTCCACGCCATTCCCAGCCCCCGCGCGCGCGCCGCGAGCATGAACGACCAGGCCGCGGGCAGGATCGAGCCGTAGAGGCTGGCCTGCGCCATCAGGCCCGCGTTCTCGACGCGGCCCTCGACGCACGGAATCACGTGCACGGGAACCTCGTGCAGGTGATCGCCGAGGTAGAGGGCGGACTCGCGGACACGCGCCTCCTGCGCCGCGCGCGGGTCGCCCGGAGTCTTCCAGCGCGGGCCAGCGGATTCCTGCAGCTTCAGGTAGCCGGACAGCGTCTCCTTGTACGCGCGCGCGATCTCGGCGCGCTTGGCGGCGTCGGTGACCACCACGAAGTGCCAACCCTGCGCGTTCGAGCCGGTCGGCGCCTGCAGCGCGATCTCGATGCACTCCGCGATCAGCGCTCGCGGCACGGGGCGCGACAGGTCGAGGCGTTTTCGCACGGAGCGGGTCCGGGTCAGAAGCTCGTCGGTGGCGGCAAGGTCCATGGGTTCCTCCAGGGGCGGAAGTAGATCACGGGCTCGCTTGCTCCGCGACCCTCCGGGCGCGTATAACCAGCGCGCCAACCGAAGGAGAAGCGCGATGAAGGCCGTGGTCACCCGTGAGCTGAACCAGTATTCCGTCGAGGACGTGCGGCTGGATCCGCCCAAGGCCGGCGAGCTGCGCATCAAGATGGGCGCCACCGGCGTCTGCCACTCGGACCTCTCGGTGATCAACGGCACGCTGCCGCTGCCGCGCCCGATGGTGCTCGGGCACGAGGGCGCGGGCGTGGTCGCGGAGATCGGCGCGGGCGTGACGGGCTTCGCGGTCGGCGACCACGTGGTGCTCTCGTTCGCGCCGGCCTGCGGCGTGTGCACGTTCTGCAAGAGCAAGCAGCCGCAGTTCTGCAGCGTCGGCGGCCCCCACGGGCGCATGCTCGACGGCACCGCGCGAATGCACGACAAGAGCGGCGCGGATCTCGGCGTGATGCAGTTCCTCGGCTGCATGTCGGAAGAGGTGATCGTCCCGGCGATCAGCGCGTGCGTGATCGACAAGTCGATCCCGCTCGACAAGGCCGCGCTGGTCGGCTGCGGCGTGATGACGGGCGTGGGCGCGGCGATCAACACCGCAAGAGTGACGCCGGGCTCGTCGGTGGCGGTCTTCGGCTGCGGGGGCGTCGGCCTGTCGATCATCCAGGGCGCCCGGCTCGCCGGCGCCGCGAAGATCATCGCGGTGGACGTCGCCGACAAGAAGCTCGAGATGGCGCGTCACTTCGGCGCGACGCACACCGTGAACGGCTCGAAGGAGAGCTCGGTCATGAAGTGCAAGGAGTTCACAGGCGGCCTGGGCCCGGACTTCACCTTCGAGGCGGTCGGCATTCCCCAGCTCATGATGGAGGCGCACGCGGCGGGCCGCCGCGGAGCGACGACCACGATCGTGGGCGTCGGCAAGATCACCGAGCAGGTGCCCTTCAACGGCCTGATGCTCTCGATGGAGGGCAAGACCATCAAGGGCAGCTTCTACGGCGACACGAACTTCCGATCCGACTTCCCGATGCTGCTCGACCTGTACACCGGCGGGAAGCTGAACCTGGACGACATGGTCAGCGCCACCTACTCGATCGTGGACGCGCCGCGGGCGATCCAGGACCTGGAGAAGGGCGTGAATGCACGCGGGGTGATCGTCTACCGCTAGCGGCGATCACGGGGGCTGAGGCCAGCGCGTAGCGCAGGACCAGCCGCGCCGGATCGGCGATGCACAGCGCCACGCGGGCGTCGCTCGCGTGGCGCTCGAACGCCTTGGCGAGCTGCTCTCGACTGCTGAACTCGAGCGTCGTCACGTCCATCGTCTTCTCTCCTCTTGGTTCTCGCGCGTCTTCTCGGAGAGACTGACTCGCAAGCGGCGTGCCGTCTGCGGCCCTGCGCGATTCGTCACGGGAACGTCCCGGCTGCGCAATCTCCGGGCAGCTCGTGCCCACGGCCCGGTCGGACCCCTAAACGCGCGCCTCGCTCCTGCCGATCCGGCCTCCAATACGCTCGAGGTCGAGACTCGGATGGACGAGCGCGAGAGCCAGAGAGGTCCGTTGGCGCCAATCGCCGATCTGTACGCCGAGATCTGCGCGGAGTTCTCCCGCCAGGGGGCGCTCGGGGTGCTCTACGTCGACTGCTCGGCGCTCGACGAGGTCGAGCGCGTGTACGGCGAGCAGGCCCATTCGGGGGCGCTCGCGGCGGTGGCCGATCATGTCGCCGGCGCATGTCTCGACGTCTTCGGCCGGCGCGAGCCGCTGGCGAGAGGGGAGGCCGGCCGCGGCGAGGTGCTGTGCTTCGCCGCGCGCGAGCCGCGCGACATCGACTTCCACGCCAAGGGCATGCCCGCGCTCGAGCGCGCCGTGCGCGAGCGCCTGACGCGAAACGCCCAGCGTGTCGCCTACCCGTACCTGCGCAAGCTGCCGGTGCTGCCGATCGGCACCGCGTTCGTGCAGCGCAATCCGATCGTCGCCGCGCTCTCCCAGCTGCGCCGCGGCATGGACGAGGCGCGCGACGACGCGAGCCTGAACGCCCGGCTCGAGCGCCGCACGCGGCGGCGCGAGTTCCTCGACGTCCTGGTCCGCGGCAAGCTGCACTCGGTGTACGAGCCGGTGGTCGACGCGAAGTCGCTCACGGTCTTCGGCTACGAGGCCCTGATCCGCGGCACCGAGGGCGGCGCGTTCGCCTCGCCCTTGGAGCTGTTCGGGATCGCGGCCGAGGAGGAGCTGCTCTTCGAGCTCGACTGCCAGTGCCGCCGCGCTGCGATCGAGGGTGCGATCGGCTTCCCGGAAGGCGCGAAGCTGTTCATGAACATCCGCCCGACCGCGATCCACGATCCGAGCTTCCAGCCCGACGCGCTGACGCGCACGCTCGAGCGCTGCGGACTCGCGCCGGGCGACGTGGTCTTCGAGATCTCCGAGCAGGAGTCGATCGAGAACTACGAGATCTTCCGCGAGGCGCGCGACAACTACGGAAAGCTCGGATTCCAGTTCGCGCTCGACGACACCGGCGCGGGCTACGCGAGCCTCGAGGCCGTGCTCGAGCTCGCGCCAGAGTTCATCAAGGTCGACCGCGCGTTCGTGCGCGGCATCGACCAGGACTCCGCGCGCCAGAACATGGTCCGCGCGTTCCAGGCGATCGCGCGCGACATGAACTCGCGCATCATCGGCGAGGGCCTCGACACCCTCGAAGAGCTGCGCACGCTCGGCCAGATGGGCATCCCGTTCGGCCAGGGCTGGCTGTTCGGCAAGCCCGCCCCGCTCCGCGCAGAAGGCGGCTAGAGGGCCGCGCCAGATACACGAAGCCCAGATCTCGACGAGAGGCGGGCCTGTCGCAGGGAACCCTCCGCCAGATCGGGGCCGCGTGAGAGCTGGCGTCGCGTGCGGCGCAGCGCAGTCCCGAATCGCTCGAGCGCTCCGCTCGCTCCTCTTCCTGCACCTCGACCCGCTCGTACTCGGCGGTGAACCGCCGCCGTGTCGCCTTCGCCACCACTTCCGTTTCGCGCACTTCCATCGCGATCGCCATCGTAGATCCCTCGATCGCCCTCGGCACTAGAGTCGGCAGGTCTGGGTGTCTCGGCGACGGTGGCGCGGAGTACGGCGCGGAAATCTGGGTGTCTTCTTGCGCTCCGGGCACGTCCTCCGACAGCGAGACCGATGGCTGGTAGCCCGCCCGCAAGCGCTCCACCGCGTGGCGGAAGCACGCGCCCTCGGCCCGCATCACCCCGTCGACCACAGACCCGCCCGCCTGACACACGCCCAAGCAGTGCCAGAGGTTCTTCGCCGGCGTGGTCACGAGATCCGCGCCCCGCCGCGCCAGCACGATCCCCCGAGCCTCGGCCTTCAGCCGCTCGAGCTCCGCCGCGGGTGTGTTCGCCATCGACTCCCCCTCGCGCCCAAGACCGGTCAAGCCCAAGATCACGGGAGACGTGATTTCCTAGGGTGGACGTCGTCTGTCGAACCCTATATGCATCTGGCGCATCGACGGAGCGAGCACTTTCTCCCGAGGACCCCTAGATGGCCGAAGCCGCCCTTACACTCGACCTCACGATGCCGCGGAAGGCGCAAGCAGCGTCTGCGTTCGGAGAGCGGCTCGCCGAGCTGCGCGCCGAGCGGGGCATCACCCAGATCCAGCTCGCCGAGATGATCGGCTCGAGCCAGCGGGCCGTCTCCGACTACGAGACCGTCGCCGAGTTCCCGACCACTCCCGTCGCCGTCGCGCTCGCCCGCGCCCTCGAGGTCTCGGCCGACGAGCTCCTCGGCCTCGCGCCGCCCAAGAAGAGCCGCGCGTCACAGGAAGATCCCGAGGCGCGCCGGCTCCGGAAGAAGTTCCTGCAGGTGATGCGGCTGCCCGAGAAGGATCGCCGCGCCTTCATCCGTCCGGTCAACTCCCTCGTCGAGACCAAGGGCCGCGAGGCCACCGGAGGTGCGCGATGAGTCAGCCCAAGCGCCAGAGCGACGAAGAGCAGCTGCTCGCCAAGATCCGCCGCCTCCCGCCCGAGCGCGTCGCCGAGGTCGAGGACTTCGTCGACTTCCTGCACGGCCGCGACGAGGAGGGGCGACTCACCCGCGCCGCCTCCCAGCTCTCCGAGGCCGCCTTCGCCAAGGCCTGGGAGAATCCCGACGACGCCGACTATGACCGGCTCTGAGTTCGGGGACCTGGTCCTCGTCCCCTTCCCCTTCACCGACCAGAGCACCACCAAGCGCCGACCCGCCGTCGTCGTCTCCTCCGCCGCCTACCACCGCGAGCGGCCCGACCTCGTGATCCTCGCCGTCACCAGCCAGCTGCGCCCCGTCGCCGGCGTCGGCGAGGCGCTCATCACGAAGTGGCAGGAGGCCGGGCTGCTCCGGCCCTCCGTCATGAAGCCCGTCCTCGCCACCATCGAGCGCGGCCTCGTGCTCCGTACCCTCGGCCGCCTCGCCGACGAGGACCGCGCTGCGCTGCGCCGCGTGCTTGCCGAGATCCTTGGCCCGTAGAGAGCGCCGGCTCTTCCTTTAGCCGCGGTCGCCAGGTTCGGCGCGCTACGCACCCTCCTTGGCGTCCTCGATTCGGGCGCGGACGCGGCCGAGAACGATGTCCCACGCGAAGCCCGCCAGCCCCCCGAGGAGAACCCAGCGCGCGAAGTCCGATCCGCTCGACGTTCCGAGATTGAACGTGACGACGCCGAGCTGCGCCCCGAGGTACACGAAGAAAAAAACCAGAGCGCCCACCGGCGGCTCGAACACGAGGCCGCGCCGGACGCGCTGCTTCAGGGACTGTTGAACCATCTGGATGCTCAGAACGCTGAGCAGCGCGCCGAGCAACCCGCCGCCCAGGGCCCACGGAAGCGCACGGAGCACCGGACGCTCGCTGGAGGAGCACGCCTCGGTCGAGGGGGAGATGAAGAACGGGACGACCAAGAGTCCTACCGCAAGCAGCAGCCAAGCGACGGCGAGCTTGTACTCGCGAGGGCTCCAGATCTCTCCGGTCTTCGGATCGCTCACGAGATGCTCACCCCACCGCCGAGAGGCCGTCTAGACACCTATCGGTGTCGACTGGGAGCAGCCTGCATTCGGCGGCTGTGTCTCCCGCCAACCCCGCGCCGCCGCTCTCGATCCCAGCGAATCCTCCCACTGTTATCTTGCACTACGACCCAAGGCGCTTTCTCGCGCTGTTTCCGTCCGTCGGCACGAGTCGAAACCGGAGCCCGGCCCTCCGAGCCGCAGCAGGCGCGCCACCGCAACGGGCGCAATGGCTGCAGCTCCCGGGGTCAGCGAAGCAGACCTTCTACGGTTTCGGGATCAGCAGAAAAGTCGACCCACTTGAAGCCCGGTACTGCCGCCATCCCCTTGCGCTTCGGATCAAAAGCGAAGACCACGTAGTCGAGATACCCAGCTTTGCTCGCAAGGGAGACCACAGTCATGATTGCGCCCATCGAGACGTCCTCATGAACCAGGATCGCCAAGCGCTTTCCCCTCGCGTCAGCCAGTCCCTTGAGGACTTCGTCCCCCCTCTCGAACCTCGATCTCCCGAGTGATACCGAGTAGCCGAGTTCATGAGGTCCATGCGCTTCGGCGCTCGGTTCGAGGATGGCGACGACGATCCGAGGCGCATCATCGGCAGCACCTCGGGCGATGCTGGAGGGCGCATGAAGCATCAATACGACGGTCGCGATCGCGACTCCCATTGAGCGTCCCATCTCTAGTCTCCCGTATATCGCCGGTAGGTCGGTGAGCTCCTGAACGTGTCCGCGCCAGGGGGCCCGACCTGATCGTGGTGAGCGCCGACCGTCGTCGTGCCGCCCGCTCCATCGTCGGTCGCAACTGCAGCATGGCCCGTGTAGTCGACGCCGCCTGGGATTGGAGCTGCCGCGATATCCCCTGGCTCGGGCACTTCGCCCGGCTTTAGCGTTCTCCAGTCCGGGACGTTTCCCCTTGCAAGTTCGGCCGCCGTCGGACAGCGAGTCGTGGTCCCTCCCTTGCCATCGGGGACCGTTACGGTGGCGGCTGCCCCGCCACTCGCAGCAGCATCACAGGTGAACGCGCTGCATTTGTACGAGTCCTTCGGGTACTGAGGTGAGTGGTAGCTGCCGTAGTCGTACGGGCTGGTAGCCCCACTCTGGCCGGCGGCCCAATCGGCGACGGCCTTTCGCTTCCGAACATTTGCTGAGCTTCCCTCTTCCAGTCCGAGGGGATCGAAGAAGCGAAGCGGGTTGTTCCGCGCGTAGCGATAGACGTTGATCCCGCCTGCCTGCCCGATGGGATCGGCGGAGACGTAGCGTCCCGTGCCCGG
>Ga0194127_10002155_pt1 | contig 27378 bp, 25 predicted proteins | sample TA2KigC100mmetaG_FD_148624 | JGI IMG/M metagenome (GOLD analysis project Ga0194127, IMG submission 148624) | Freshwater microbial communities from Lake Tanganyika, Tanzania - TA2015036 Kigoma Deep Cast 100m | ecosystem: Environmental > Aquatic > Freshwater > Lake | place: Tanzania: Lake...
CTTGAAACGCTGTCCGCACTCCTTCGTAAATAACCGGCTAAGATGATCTGCCGAAACGTTGGCATAGTCTGCTACCTCATCTCTGGAAAAATTATTCGAATAATTTTGGTGGACATACTCCAGGGCTTTTTTAACGGCCCGGCTCAGCGAAGAGACTCCTTTTTCATACTCACCCTTCTTCCAAAGGATTTTTAGCAACTCCATATCTTCGATGCTGGCTATTTTATTAACTTTTTCAACAACCGTCCGGGAATCTATGGGTTTTGTCAAAAATCCATTTATACCGTGATCTGCGCATGTAATAGCCAATTCGTAGGAATTGGCATTTGCTACAACCAATATTTTTGTTGTTTTGGATTTTCCCCGAATTCGTTTTAGCAGTTCCACCCCGCTCATGTCTGGGAAACCATCGAGATCAAGTAATGTCATAGATGCTGGCTGAACGCTAAGCAGAGAAAGCGCCTCTTTTCCTGTTGATGCGATAAGAGGATTCCATCGCTGCTCTAATCGAACGCAAATACTCATAGCAAAGTGCAGATCACTAGCGACTATGAGAAAGCAGGGTTTTGCCATTTTCCTTTTAAGCTGTTTGATCGAATAAGTTTCGCAATTTGTTTTCATATTAGTTTAGATACTCGAAAAAATCTAGAGGAGAGATACGGCATTCACAGCACATCGGTGATATTTTCTGGATACATCTGACTTTGGAGATGCAAAGTAGCAGAATTAACTTATTAGTTATTCACCTAACACATCATTAGCCTGCAAATGCAGCTTTGTCGGGGTCGTTAACACCAACTGTCTCACCGCTTGCCCCCTGAAAAGATTCTATGATTAAGATGTAAGCTTCGTCTATTTTCCTGAACTTGCCCTGGATCTTTGTGACATCATTCATGTCCTCTTGCGCGCTGTTAAGAATGGTTTTTAGCTTGCACTTCACGAGTTTTTCCATGTGCATGTTCATAGGGGCATAAAATACCTGAAATTGTACGTCTTTTGCCATATCGTTATAAGCTGACTGTGAGAGTAATCTCTGAAAACTAAGAGTGTCTTCCTGCAAAGCAGGGGGGAAGGTTCCGGCATAAGGGCATTTTGCATTCACTAACTTTATACCCGAATTACTAACCATAAAGTAGTAAGGTTCCTTGGGAAGGGGCTGAGGACGCGCAACCAACTGGTATCCATAAAATCCTAATCCTTCTCTATAGTTAGATTCATCCAATTCCAGAACGGGTATTTTTTCTCCTTCCTTTAGACCGGCAATTTCTACAAGATTCTTCTCATATTTTTTAAAATCGAACTTTTCAGCAGGCTTTCCCGTATTAACATTTGCTCCTGCCACCTTTTTTTGTTGGAGTTGAGAACTATCTTGTTTCGCTGTATCGAAAGAGGTATGGAGGTTTGATACAGGAAACGATTCATTCTTTGGTGTGAGACTTTCTTTGTGCTCCGGCGCTTCAGACTGCACATTCATGGACTTTACTGGTTGATGGACAATAACACCTTCCCTTTTAATTTCATTTGCTGGCAACACCTCCTTAGTTTTTTCAATGGCAATTACCTTTGGCAGAGAGATACTGTGCGCTGCAATCTTTTTATCGCCTACGTCCTTAGTTTTTCCACTTTTTGCCTCCACCTCTTCTGGTTTTCTGCTCTCCTCAGCACTTTCTGGTTCAGTTCTGTTTATTTGTACCGCATCCTCTTTTTGTTTAAAGAAATTATTTGCCTTGAATATCGGGAATACGACACAAATACAAATAAAAACAGCTATGAAAAAGTTCATTGTCTTTTTATAAAAGCGCATACTATTTATCCCCCAGATAAACAATTTTTATTTTCACATAATATTTATTGAGGACGTCGAATAAGTACAACGTGTCTCCACTTCGTGCATCCTGGTCAATACTCACTACACAGGTATTGTCTTTCTGGTTTTTGAGGATATTATCGAGGTCAGACTTTTGCACTGTTTTACCGTCAATGATGAATTGTCCGCCCACTTTTGGAACTGATATCTCAAGAGAGTTATGATCGTTGGTAAGAGAATCACTACCAGTCCCATCTTCCAACCTCGGCACGTCTATGCCTTTTTCCTTAAAATAACCAGACTCAGCATGTTTTGCCTCTTGCTCTTTTAAAGTCACAAAATAATAACCAGCAGCAAGGCCATTACAGAGCTGAAAGGCAATATCTGCAAAAATGACAAATGCCATTGACCTGAAATCCTTCATTCAATTGCCTCCTCACCGGAACGATCTATTCTGCTGATAATCGCCTTATAAAAGTTTTCTATAATAAGTTTTCTTTTCTTCATCAATGTTTCCAGATAGATATTTCCAAGAGGTATGATGATTACTCCAATAACACCGAAAAAACAGCTCTTAATCCCTATTGCCATTGCTTTGAAATGCTCAAGGAACGTGCTTGAATTAACGCCAAAATTGCTAAACATCAAAAAGTTTGCAATGAGGTTCCCGAAGTACCCTACAAGTATAATTGCCCCTGCATAGTAATTCAGGAATTCCTTATGCGGTACATCTATTCTTGCCAGTCTATAAAGCCTTTCTTTTAATTTACCTTTTAAGAGTTTAGCATTGTTTTTACCCTCTGGCCCTATCGATGCTAAGCTTTTCGAAACTACGGGTGCAACTGAAGAAACGAGGGGATCCCTTGAACTCATAATGCTGTCAATGGTATGCAGGTCTCGCGTTGAAATGAAATCCAGGAGAAGTTCCCTGTCTCTGCATACCGGTTTAATGTACACGGTAAAAAAAGAGTCCATAAAATGTTTTACGGTGAAAAAGATGATGATTAAAAAAGGGATACCCCAGTAAAGGTCATTGACCTGCATAATCAGCATTTTTCCCATAAAATATTTTTCCTTTCCAAAAGAATTAGTAATTTATAAACGAGTTCATATAAGAACGTGTCATTGCGTGCGGGTGCGCCGATACATGAGTAAAAAACACACCACTTAATCGTTCGACTGAGCGTTCGTCTAAGACCACGGCGTGATCTCGGCCGAACGCTCACGTTGATAACTCACGACGAAGTCCCCTATTTTTAGAGGGGAAAAATAATGATGGAGTGCTAATGGTATGGTTTATAAGTATTAATTGAATTCAAAAGCAATGTACCCTTATCAAACCTTTCGGTAATGGCCTTTTGGTAGGTATCTTCGATATTGTCAGAGGCATTCTCATCCTTTGCATGCGTCAACTCCTCAGCCTGGAGTTCAATGGTATTTTCCGCCAACTCCGTATTGAGCTTTGGAAGGAGTTGTTCAATTTCAACGTATTCCTGCTGCATCTCATTAATCTTCTTCGTGTAGAGCTTCTTTGTAATCTCCAGCATACGGGGATTATTGGCAAACTCCGCAGTCTTTTTGTTCATATCCACCTTCGTGCGCTGTATCATTGTCTGGAGCGCCGTCTTTTTTCTCGTGAGTTCCTGTATTTCTTCTGCCTTTGCCTTCACTGACTCTTTTAAGTTTGGATAGGGGTCTGCCATTTCAATGGCGCTCCTGGCAAGCTCAAGACCCTTCTCCTCCTTGCGCATAATAGATTTCTTTAACTCAGCCGGCATCTCGGCCTCCTGCTGCGGTACTGCCTGCACGACACCTTGCTGAGACGCGGCTGTAGTCCCTTCCGAAAATGCATTTCTGGAAATAACACCCGGTATCAGGAATAATGCAACAAATAATACGTTTAATGTCTTTAACATGATAGGATCTCCTTCTTAAAAGAATTAAAAGTTACCATATATAAGATGTCACAGCATAGCCGCATCTAAAATAACCCCTCTCTTTCCCCCTTTGCAAGGGGGGACATAGGGGGGTGTTAAAAATACTTGCAAAGGAATTCTATAAAATTGTCATCATAAGCGCATGTTCTCATCTGCGCGTCCCCCTGGAATAGTTTCTTATAGAAGTCTCGTATTGTTGTTTTCCCTCTGCATACTCTTCGGAAGAACATCCCAGGCTATTTTCACTTAAGAGGTCGGTAATAATTCCCCTTACGTCCGAAAGGGTATCCACCACCCCTGACAATTCCTTGTGGATGTTTCCAATCTTTCCACCCCCAAAACTCTTGCGTAATTCCCTTTGAATTTGCTCACTGTGCAGCCATGCCCTGGTATACATTGCGAGATCGCTCTTTATAAACTTCATGTCCTTCTCCGCCTTCTCAAGGTCGGTTAATAACCTCTCAATATTCCCCGCCTCCTTCTCTACCTGCTTCGCACGCTCAGAGAGTAAAGGGTTTTCGTCTCCCTCCATACTTGCAGAAACCTTTTGCAAATATTTCCTGTACTTCCGTAATTCAGGAATAGCCCGATCAATAGACTCCTGTCCGTTCTTGACAAACTCAACGGCGGTGTAGAGCATCTGACCTGCCTTTTCAGTCACTTTGGCGGAGTTTTCCGGTGATGGATTTGCCTTGTTGAGTTGGATAGCATTTATTAGTACCGCCTTATCATCCTTTAAAAGGTCAAAGTTCGACTTAAATGCACCCAGAGACGAGCTGATTATCCTGAGACTCTCTTCATCGTACGGCTCTATAACTACGGGGCTATACGTCGTGGCATGAAGGGGTTGTGAATGGCCGACAAAGCCGATGAACAATAACAGGGATAAGATGATATAATTACGCATGAAATATTCCTCCTTTTTATGGTTAATTAAAACTGGATATCCCCAAAGGTGTTTTGTACTAAAATCTTCTGTTGGGGAGTCAATTGATTATAGAGTTGTTTTGCCTTTTCGTGCTCAAAGGTAGAGTAATACAAAATGAATCCCGTAAGTTTCTGGTCCTGGGAGAGATTACCGCCAGAGGCGTCCGTGAGCTTCTCGAAGGCCACAACGGCATCCTCCGGACGCCCCTGCCTGGTATAGAAATTCATCGAATTTTCATGCTGTCTCAAGTTTATCTTTCTCTTTAACTCCTCGATCTTTTCCTGTGATTTCCTCAGGATATCCTCGTCCTGAGTGAGAGTTGTTAAGAGGGACAAAGCGTTGGCATGTAAAATTTCATTATCACACATATCTTTCTTGCATTCGTAGTCCATGTGGGTAATGATATCAATGGCCTTCGTCGTATTGCCAGCCTTGGCGGCTGCCTCTGCCCTCAGCAATAATGCGCTGTGGTTATTGTCCCAGTCCTTCAGTATCTTCCGTGCCTTTTTGTCTGCGGCCTTGAGATTCCCGGTATCAAGGTCTGCATAGCCTGACCGCAGTAAAGTATCCTTCCCCGATGGTGACACACATCCGCCTACTAAACCTGCAATGAAGAGTGATAACAGACATACGTTGTATTTACTTAACATGTCGTGCTCCTTTCTAAAGATGAATGAATGAATAAAATTAAACAAGTTTGAAATCCAGCACCCCCTCTCGCCCTCTCCCATGAAGGACGGGGAGGATGCTGTTGCCGTGTGGAGACAGTAACTATCCCCCACCGGCCTGCGTTTCGGTTTCCCTATTCCGCTGCTTACCTTAATCGCACAGTGAATGCCACTACGTATAAAACTGACAATTATTTTTGATATTGCCCGGATTGCCTGATTTATCAAAGGAATTACGGTTATTATGAAATTCATAATATTTTCTGATCTTTGATATCCATTAATCTTTCGTTATTCCTGTATAACAAGAATTGGGAGAAACATATAACAAAGGATAGTATTTCTGAGGTGAAAACGGGTGCTTGTCTTCTACCACAAATATTTGGTTAGAAGATATTTATCTTTTTATAAAGAGGGGTTTTGGATTACTTATGATATAGCTAGCTGATGCTTTTGGTATTTTTGGAGTCTTCGAGTAACCTGAAGGTATCTCTTGCCAATGGCTACTGCGGTGTCATATTCAAACTTCTGGAAGCACTTCTGACATTCGATATAGTTATCCTGTTTCCTCAAATTGGGGAGAGAATCACTTTGTTCTGTTCGAATGCCCATTTCAGGTGATTGCCTGATGACATGGAAATGACTCGTAAATACAGTGAACTCACGGTTATTGCCGCAATGAGGGCAGATAAAAAGATGTTTACCATATTCTTCGATCTCCTTTATAAGAGTTAAATAAGGTATAGATTTACTGTGCTATTTGAGATCATTCTTGTCATGCACTCCCATCTACTGGGTCTCCTCGTCCCTGCCTTCTCTCCATAACACTGTCTCCGTTCGTACAATGAGCCAGCGGATTATTCCGAAGCTTCCCACCACTTTTACATTCCTTGTAATCTACACAGGTACGACAAAGTTCGATATTTGCTGCCTTCATAGGTTTTCCCTCCTATTAAAAAGGTTAATGGATTAATAAGGAAATGTAACAATCGTGAAGGTATTACTTGTTTGCGACAGCTTCATTATGCACCGTACTCTTTACATCCTCTAATATGCCATTCATTTCGGTAACGATATTTGTCCATTCTTTCATTTTTTCGCCATATTCCTTTATCTGGTCAAGCGGGTCGGAGCTGACTTCTTTAATCGATTTTGTTTGAGACGTTTCTGTGTGGGCATATTTTTTTGGGGGAGTCCCTTTGACTTTGAAATAGTGGATAATAAAAGGGGAAACCAGAGAGACGATACCTATGGTGACTATGAAATATTTTACCTTAGAACTCTTTTTCATTTTTTGACTCCTTTCATTGGAATGAAGAATAAACTATTACAATAGCTTTCGCGTGAGAATAAATCCCATGCTAAAGCCGATAATTATGCCCGGTATGATGCCTAAAAGCATGTGCTGGCTAAAATAGTTATAGACATCCATAACAGGTGGTATTACATACACCTGCCACCTTTCGTTCAGCAGCAGCCAATTCACTTTGTAAATCCCGGAATAATCAAGGAAAAATAGAATAGCCACTGGGATGCCAACGATAATCAATACTTTGATCAGGATAAACCTTAAAAGCACCCCTATTGCCAGTCCCATGAATGTCCCAAGCCCAATCTTGGTAATTGCTAAAATATTCAAATCCATAAAATCTCCATGATTGAATTTTTTCCGTTTGTAAATTACTTATTGTTAATCATATTTATCATTTGGATTTTCATATCAAATCGAGACGTATCAGTATTTTCACCTTCGCAGAATGAAGGACACTCAATGAAATCTTTGAGTGACAAAAGCCACTCTTTTATCTTTTTGTATATTGTGGGAAATCCGCTTGACCGCTGAGATATTGTGAGAATCTCAGGCAGACAAGTTTCACGTACAGTTATGTATGTATTATTGATGATGTTTACCATATCGTTAACTCCTCATACCGTATGTCGTCGCGATGTAAAGCGCGACAAAGAAGACTATCAAATAAATCATGCTCAATTTCTCCTTATAAAAATGTGATGAGTAATCTAAGTGGACATAAAGCGAAGGATATACCAAGATTAAATGAAAAAAGCCGGGGAGATGTATCAACCACATCTAACCCGGCTTTCCCGCTATTCTACGCCTCAAGCAAAGTCTTCAGCGCATCTCATTTACATAGAATATTCTTCATTAATTCTTTTCTCGTTTTCCTTCTGTTTCCAGGCCGATGCGGCCTCATAACTTCATTCAGTATATTTTTGTATTCTGATGCTATATTCAAATATTCCTGGCCATCACTCGTATTCTTAATACCCCCCGGTATTTTACCATATCTTAGTAATCTTCTTTTTGCATTCACCGACAGCCCCAAATCATTAAAATTACTATGATACCTTGATTCAAATACTTTTTGCGCCGCTTGTAATGTTATTGCATCTATCTCCATTAACGTGCCTCCCTTTCGATAAGGTTAAGGTGATAAAGAATATTTTGAGTAAGTTGGATATTAGACGGACGCCGGTATGTTTTGAGAATATTTCCGGAGCCTTTTTGTTGTTTGGATATATTTTTTACCGATAGCCGCCGCACTGTCATACTCAAGTATATGGAAGCACGCCTGGCATTCGATATGGTTATCCTTTTGCCTCAAGCTGGGCAAAGCAGTGCTTTCCTCAATACAAATTCCGAGTTCGGGTGACTGTTTAATAACACGGAAGCTGCTCGTGAATATCTTAAACTCCGTATCGTTTCCGCAATGAGGGCATACAAAGAATATGTTCGTTGTCATTGTTCAATCTCCTTGTTAGTAGGGGTTCTTTTAAGTTTGGCCTTCGGCGACTAAGAACGCGGTGGTAGGAGCCGACTCCTGTCGGCGATAGACAATGCACAACGGTGTGCATGTTCCCGGTCGCCAACAGGAGTTGGCTCATACCAAAAACTTTGAAATTCCTATAAATCTACGCTGTAACCCAATCTGAACCATCCGCCATTTTTCTGAGCAGTTTCTTTTGTGTGCGAATCCTTTTGTCATGCAATGATTGTTCTTTTATAGATACCGGTTCCTTCGAGAGGATTCGTATTTTCTTTACCGTATTCAATTTTTTTAAGCCTTCCCTGTAACCGTTGAAATGCAAGTTCACGGCTATGGAACTGTACGTGAAATGCAGTATTCAGCTTTTCATGCAGCTACGACAATTATTTCGTCACTACGCACCGTAGGTTTCCTCACCTGCATCATACTGCCCTCCTTGTTTGTGCAATACACGAGTTGAATGTTTCTTGGCTCCCCACGACCTCTGCATTCCCTGTAATCAACACAAGTACGACATAATTCACTATACATTCTGTAGTTCATTTCCCTCTCCTTTCAAAATAGTTAATGGATCGAAATAGTTATGTAACTAATCGTATTGTTCTTAACATCGCTGCGTTTCGGCTTTGCCTATTTCGCAAAATTCTGAATTATCTATTAACACATCACATGCCAAAAGATTATATTTTTAATGATATGACTGCTATTGCTGTATTATCTGGGGTTTTTAGGTTTATAATTGAATTCAGACATTTTTTGGATTGTCTATGTTGGAATTCTTTTGGTAATGTTGTATAACAGGTAGAAATATTAGTTTAACAGATTTCGACGAATATAAACCCAAAGTGGTTATTTAATGCCTTTGGTTTTATTGGGGAATTATAGTGGACGCTATAAATAAGCCGACATGATTTAGTAATCTCTGTCTCGACCAATATAAAATGGAATGTTTGAGGATTACGGTTGTTTATACAATATTTCAGGAATTATATTGTTTGTTATTGCTTTGGTGGGGGCAAAGAAGAAATGTTTTATCATGAAGCAAAAGGGACATTAAACCAAAATCGTCCGCAGGAACGGCCGATCAGCAAGCGCAAGAATTGTGGATACGCAAAAAGTGTTTAAATCACGTCTTCTTCTTGCTTTATCCAAATTGCCAATAATACTCAATTTTTCCTCTTCATTATCTCTTAATCTTTGAGTTATTTCTTCAATATTTCTCTTCCATTGCTGATCAATTAAATTTCTCATCTGCTGATACTCTTCAGTAAGAATAGTAAGTTGTAGCTTCATTTCATATAAATATTTTTCTTTGATGGAAATGCTATTTTCAATTTCATTTATACTATCATTCAATTTATTAATTTTACTTTGAAAGTGCTCATGTATTATTTGTCTTGTATTACCCGCTGCTTGAGACCACGACTTTTCTTCTTTTTCTTTTTCTTCTTTCTTCAATTTATTGTCCGTGCTTAAGGAATAAATTTCATTGTGCAATCTGTTTATCTCTCTGTATTTTTCATTTATTTTTGTGACTAAACTTTCTAAATCATCCTTTATTTTGGGTACAATTGATATTATTTGCTTGAATGACTTCCTGTCATTCTGATGGTCAATAATATCCCGTATAATTCCTTTAGTGAGTTGAAGATTAAAGAACTCCCAATCCTTTTTCTTGCCCTTTTTTTCGGAGTTACTCCTTTGGAGAACCTCAAAACGTTTTTGAAGTTGTTTTCTTATTTTTTTCGTAAGACAAATTTTGACAATGATAGAGTTACGTTCTCTATCTTTTTGCAAGTTAAAGTATTTGGTGGATATAATTTCCCATAAAAGAGTTTCAGTTTGTAAGACAAAATCAACCGTTTCTTGCATGACCTGTTTTGTATCATTGGCCGTCAATTCACTTGGTGTATCTTTCGCTATATTTCTCAATTTCCATAATGATTTAGCCATCTCACGATATTCATTCGGGCATATATCTTGAAATTCTCGATATTCCTCATTATACAGTATCCTCCCAGCTGTTGGTTTACCCTCGATTCTTCCTGTGTAAAGTCCTGCGGCTAGTCTAAGGCAATATTCTACGACCTTAACACAGTTGAAAATTACTTGCTGGCAATGTGTAACATTTGATGAAGAGAGTAATCTCTTTTCTGAGAAATTCAGTGTAATACTTCTGTCCGGTGTGTAAAAGAAATATGCCACATTCAACTGGCGAACAATCTCGGTATAAACAAGTTCTGATAAATATTCTGACTTAACTGAAGCATTAAAAAAGGTAAATCTTAACTTGCTTTTCAACTCTGCTTCCAATACATCTAAACAACGAAACCTATTGTAGTGTGATACCAAACGCAATTTAGAGTAAATATCGTTTAGTGTGTATATACCCAAACTATCTTTCATTCTGTTAACAATTTTATTAAACTGCTTATAATAGTCAGTAAAATATTCTCTTTCTTCAACACGATAATAATCGCGGTTTGTCTTAGGAAAATATTCCATAGCTCCATGAGTAATAGATTTCCGAGTCCACATGGAATCATCGCTTGCTGTGAGGACTAATATAGGTATAGAAGGGCGCCTTTCCTTTAATATATCCAGAAGCTTGATGCCATATTTTTCATTCTTATTTCCATCTGACCCAGGAAGCTTTAAATCCAGAATTATGAAGTCTGAAAGTTCTGTATACATCAATATTTTCTCTCTGTCTGTATCACCTGTATACTTTATATAATCGATATTAAAATCGGGCAAAAGCTTCTCAAGCACCATCTTCCACCCCGATTCCTCTCCATCATCATCTACAAATAAACAATTGTATATAGGGGATGCTTTATCAATAAAAATATGTTCTATATCCTCATAATATTGACGTAAAGTATCAAGTTTATCATCTGAGGAGTTTTCTGATAGTTCATTTTTCCTAAAATAAATATCCTGATTGGCAAGGGAAAGATAAGCTCCTTCCAATAAACGGATTGCTCCCGCACGTGATCTCTCTTCGTGCTGCAATCTGGCATTTACAGGTTGAGAATAATCATCAATACAACGCGATTGAACATCTTGTTTTATTTCAGATTCAGATAATGGAAGGGAAGAATGTTGTTTTAAGATACTTAATAGTTCTTCAGTCCACGTTATGATCTCGGTAAAACATATTTTAGCATTTTCTGGGAGAGAAGATTTTTTACATTCCCAGTATCCAGTATCCACATGACTTGTATTGGGACCTAATTCCAGAAGTTTATTTACCAAACTTTCTCCCGGTGACTGATCGCCTGATTCTTTTAGCTTGTCTAATTTAGTTTTGGCCGAGATCAATTTTATATTCTTACCATTGATTTCATCTATTCCCTTTTCCTCTAATTTTAAAGTAAGTATTTTTTCTAGGCATTCATAGGCATAATAAATAACTATAATATATTGAGAATGAGGGGAATTTATATTAATTAAAAACTTCTTTACTCTGAACTCTTCCTGGTCTAGTGTCAGAAAAAAATAGGCACGTCTCAGGTCGTCTGCTGCCTCCGGACAAATTTTAGAAATACCACACTCGACTTTTAGAAATTGTTTCCATAGTCTGCGAATTTCGTAATTGTAGCAACTTGTAGCGTGTTTTATTAGCTTTCGAAGTTTCTTATAGTATTCTACAGAATCCCTATTTTTGCTATCTTCTCTTTCTTTACAAAAATACGACGTAGCCCCATATTTATAACAGTCATAAGTAAGTGTTGCATCATCATAAGCAGTCATCATAATAACAGGCAATGCATATTGATTCTGTTTTATACATTGAAGTACCTCTAATCCATTTTCCTTATTCCTTCCTAGCCATACATCCAGTACTACACAATCATATTCATCTCCATTTTTTTTAATTTGCTCTACTGCCTCGTCTCCATCTTCAACAAAATCAATCTTTTCTTCCTTCAAAAGAAATTTCCAAACCGGCTCCCAAATACCACGCTGATCATCAACAACTAAAATCTTTTTTATATTATCATGCCATGTCTGTTGCGAAGGAGAACAATTATCTGATTTGAGTTTATTCTTAGCGCTATTTATCAACTCATTAGCCATTTCCTTCTTTTGGTTTTTATCAGTAGTATTACTTTTATCTATTAGTATGTGATATGATTGCATGAAATGACTCGTTTGCTTCTCATCAAGAATATTATAGTCGCCTGATAAAATAGCGCCATTTAAGATTCGTCCAGCAGCCATTGCGTTACCTAAAACATGCCGTAGGTCTTCATCCTGCCTTTTTACTAATCTTTTGGCAACCTCGTTACAAAAATTCCTTCTTTTTTCTAATACACTTTTATCTTTTGAATAGTTATCACAAATGCTCTTTATTGTACTAATGATATCCTCAGGTTTTTGTGGTAGTTGAATCAATTTCCACAAATCTTTATACTTGCACAATTCAGGACAGTTCTCATTCGCTTTTGCTTTCCCAAGAAATGATTCTTCATTTTCGAGAGAATAGATTATAAGAGGTGCAGTATTTTCAGCGGTTCCAATTACAAGATTAATTGCATTCCACTTATTGTCCCAATTCCCTTTAAACCTACCAAAATCTCCATTTATAAAAACCAATGAATAATCACCATTTTGTAAACTTGTTCTGAGATCACCGAAGTCTTTGATTGGATTTTTACAACTATACCCCTCATTTTCTACAAGTTTTTTAAACAGATAGCCCAACGGCCCATCATCGATAATATTTACAAGTCTGTTTAAAATTTGATTCTCCACCTTTAGCCTCTTAGAAAATTAGATTCTTCAGTCGTCTAGAATATTTATATGATAACCCGCATTTCTAATATCCTTTATATTTTGTCTCAGACCACCATAACTCACACCAAGCTTATTAGCAATTTCTTTTTGCGTTGGTTTTTTACCACTTTCTTTCACCATCTTTTCTACCAACTTTTGATAGATTTCCGCACGCATACGAAGGGACTTGAAGTCATTTTTTAGATTAATTTCTGTCCCATCCCATTTTATCTCATCACGAAGTATTCGCAGGACAATGTCATTCACATTTGTAAATAAATTTGAATTAACTGGTGTATCTATAGGTAAATTAAATACACTGGGAGCAAGAATAGTTGTTCGAACCGTTTTCACCACTGCCTGCTCAATTTGATTTTCCAGTTCGCGGATGTTCCCTGGCCAAGTATACCTTTGAAATATTTGTCGTACATCATCCCGTATTTCAGGAGTAATATTCTTGTTATGCTTCTCATTAAATTTATTTACAAAGTGAGTATAAAGTATATCAATATCGGAAATCCGCTCCCGCAATGGGGGTACTTTTATTTCCACAACTTTCAGGCGGTGATATAAATCTTCACGAAAACCTCCTCCTTTTATCTTTTCTTTAAGATTTGGATTTGTGGCACCAATTATGCGAATATCGACATGAATACGTTTCGTTCCCCTCATCCGAGCAATTTCTCCTTCTTGTAAAACACGCAAAAGCTTTTGTTGCAGATTAAGAGACATATCCTGAACTTCATCTAAAAAAACAGTCCCACCGGATGTCCTTTCAAAGATACCTATATACCGCTGTTTGGCATCTGTAAAGGCTCCAGGCTCGTGTCCGAATAGTTCGCTTTCTAAGGTATTTTCAGGAAGGGATCCACAGTTTATCGCGGTAAAAATATTGTTTTTCCGAGTACTGTTATTATGTATAGATTGGGCAACCAGCTCTTTTCCTACCCCAGTTTCACCAATAATTAATACAGTTGTGTTTGTTTCAGCAACTTGGTCTATCAGTTCAGCAACTTTAATCATCTCTGGGGTAGTACCAATAATAAATCCAAACTTTTCATCCAAAGGTATTTTGGGTTTTTTAGAATCCTCTATCGCTTTTCCAAGTTGTTTTGCAAGCTCAGCATAAGGATCTGCATACTTTTTCCAATTTAAATCTTTTTTGTCAAAACAATAAGAAGCACCGAGATTAGTAAAATCTCCCGGATCTGTTAAAGGTACGTCTCCCCGAAGTGTCTCCGTAAGCATTACTACAGGCAAATCTGGATATTTCTGTTTAATCTCAGTAAGTATTGGCTTCCCCTTATCCACACCATTTTCCCTGATGTCTAGTAATACTACATCCGGCTTATGTTGCTGAATTAATTGAAGCGGTTTTTCCGGAAATATCTCACCTATAACCTTAAACCCATGTTTTTCAAGGCCTGGGCCTAAATATGCAATCCATTTTTCCATCTCGTCATCAATAAAAAGAACTTTCATCATTTTTTATCTCTTGGAGCTATAATAAGGGTTTTTTCAATAAATTTTTGAAGTAAACAAACTAGATCGTCACGCATTTTTAATGTTTTTGTATCATCTAATCCCGTAGAAATCTCTTCCTGCATTTCATGGATAACCTTCGATGCTTCATCAATCTCTTCCTTAAAGTCTATTTGAAAATATTCATCTATATTTTGTCCGGCAAATTTATTGAATTTTATTTTTAAATCATTTAGTTCCATTTTTAAGGATTTTAATTGCGCAGTTAATTGTATGGTTTGAAAAAGGTTCAAACGAGGAATAGCATTGTCTCCGAGTTCATGCCTAATGCTACAAACTTGTTTTATTACCTCTCTATAAGAGGCGACTCCATTATCGATAATATTAAACATCTTCTCTACATCGGTGAGTAATGGGTTAATATTTCTTGGCCAAATAATGCTCTTTTTATTTCCTGTAAGTTCAAGAAAAGTATAACGGAGTACCTTCCCGTATAAACGAATAAACTCTTCAATATCATTTTGGATTTTAGGCGTTACTTTAACATTATCTGTATAAATACTTTTTACAAGTCCCCTAAATTTATTGTTTAGTTCAATACCATTTTCACTTAAAAAATTAATCCCCCTAGTGCAACATTCATTTACCTCATCTGGTTCTTTATCACTATCTTGTGTCATTTTATTACAAAAGATCGTTGCATACTTCTCTTTCGATTGTAACCTATGTTGCAATTGCACGCCAAAATGTAGAAAAACGAAAGGAAGGAAGGTTTCATAACGGTAACAGTATACACGACTCTCATCGTTTTCGTTCATTTTTACACTTTTACTCCATATAGCATTGAAAGTACCATTTACATCCTTGTTCTTGCTCAGAGATATCAGTAAGTCAACTATTTTCTTAAATAACGGTTCGTCAGTTTGCGAGGAATATATGTCTATGTTTTTGTATTTCTCATCTTGTCCTAGCTGCCCCCTAAGTCTTAATAAATCGTTTTCAAATAAAGAATGATATAAAACAACAGCCTCATCATATAAATTAACATATTCTTTGATCTGTATTATTTTATCAGCGTCACTAACAATATTGTTTTCTTCCTCTGCATTCCTATACACAATGATTGCATTATTATTTATTTCATTTTCTAATTTGCCGTTTTTTTTTCTACTTATGATACATTCTTGATTGTTGCTATTTTTTATTTCTGTATCGTCACGACTCAAAATAATGATTAATAATTTACTCATCGTTTGTTCTCCTGCTCAAGGACATCAAGATTTTAACAGTATTATATTTTGCAATTCTTTCCCGTCCAATACAATCGTCTAATAATGAAAAAGGCATAAACTTTGACAATTTATGTAATTTGTGTGGTATTCCCCTACCAGAATCAACAACAACATAAGGATATTTCTCTTTGATTTTTTCCAGAAAATCACCAAATTTATTCTCGCTTATACCAACAAGCTCATCATTCTCTAATATTCCCTGATGTATAATAATAGCATCTGGCTTGAGGATTTTTTCCTTCTGATTCAAAACCATAATTACTGTTGGTTCTTTTGAATAGCCTAAGTCCTCTTTGCTTTTCATATTCAATTTTACCCTTACTGAAACTGACGGACTATCTTCAATATTGGGATGTATCGGCTTTTCTGCTCCGCTAAAAACTGATAGATGGGTACAGATATATATTCCTCCACCTATAGCAGCATGTATCCTTTGTGTCCCTTGATAAGCTATGCTGGCAGAGCTTTTTTCATTCCAGTTAATACTATCGTACGCCTTCTCTGCTATCCTTTCGTCAATGATAAGAATACGAAGCAGGCCCGCCTCAATTAGAGTATGGATAAATTCCTCTGATATTTGTCCATCAACAAAGGGAGGTGAGAACATATGAATAAAATCGGAATTGTTTTTATCAATTGCCTCATGAAATAGAAGATCATATTTTCTTCCTTTATTTGCGACTTTAGAATATGCAACGAAGTGTCTATCAAACAACAATAGCTTGCTCTCATTATGGTTGCATTGTAAGCCATCGTGGCTCTTAGGAATAACGTGGAAAGTATCCATGCAATTAGCTTTTTCTACATAATAGCTTGTGGGGGTTTCATTGTTGTTTTGTTGAAGGAACAGAAGTACACAAAAATCAGCGCCATTAATTATTCTTTTTTTTAAACAATTGATCCATTCTTTCCAAATGGAATTTATTAAGTACTGTGGTATAGTTGAACTATCAAATAGGGCATTAGTTATACCCGATGCACCAGGAATAATTTTATAAATTTCTTCCACCGAGTCATTATAGCCTTCAACAATAACTCTGAAAGGCAGTATAGCCAAGAGTCTTTTGTATTCACTATTACGCTCATTTTTATAATTCTTTAATTCCTCAAAAGTATCTTTATCCAGCAATGCAAATTCAAATGAAGCTTTTGAACGTCCATTTTTCAACCGCTCAAAAAAATCGTTAATGCCATTAAACAACCAAATCCCTTTATTTTTAAATTCCTGGCCTCCATATTTGTTTATCTTAGTTGCGTCCAGTGAAATTACAGCAACTTTTTTAGGTTTCATAACTTTGAATTCGTAAATAAGCCTATCATCTGTCTTAATCTGTACTACTTTTGTCCTTAGATTTTCCCCCATTTTTTCAAAACAATCTGAACCTCTAAGAAGGGTTGCCATTATCTTCATTTCTGCAATACCCCATGAACCCTTGCGAAGTGAACCATCATCATTAATAATTGGTTGCCTAATCTGATAATTTATAAATTCACACAGATTTTTTTCTACTTCCTTTCCATTTTCTTTTACTTTAAATCCTTGTTTGTTCGGATTGGTAACATTATCCCATATCTCAATATTATAGAACTCATTCTGGTCTCCTTCCTTGTAGAATGGATCGTTTGGGTCAACATCCATAATTTCTGAAATATTGATATTAACTTCGAGATTCTTTGTATCTTCCCATTTCTTTATGTTATGTTTTGCAGCATTTCGGACGAAATTTTCAAGAAAAGAATAAAAAGCAAACTCTCCAAGTGGACCAGGAACCGCGATTTCTTTATCTCCATCATCATTAATATTGCTAGCATTTTCTTTACGGATTTCTTCTGGATTATCTAAGGAACAGTAGCTACCGTTTTCTTTAAGTTCTCCAGAAATATACGGATAATTGTTAGTATTAGTATCATGGCTAAATTTTGCTATTAATTCTTCTTCATCCTTCCCAAAGAAAAATCTTATCTTTATACGGCATTCTGACGGAGAATTATACCCCAATCCTTCGTTCTCACAGATATTTCCTATAAGTAAAGTATTGGTAATAAATGGAACAATTATATCCTTGTAAAAATACATTGATCTAGTCGTTACTAGAGGTTCTGTTGCGATCTCTGCCATAAAATCAGATTTTTTCTGGTTATAAATATCGAGTCGTGTTTTTAATGTATTTATAATTTCTAATAGTTCACAATCCGGAATATCGCTATACTTACCATCAGATATCCATTGCTTGATTTTCTTTTTAATCTTTTCCACAGTTGCACGAGGAATAACATGGCTCCCGATATGATGTGAAAAATTACGGGAAACAATGGCGTTTGTGGCAGCTTTGGTGCCGTGCCTAACAATCTCGCTTATCACTCTTTTTTGTAAGGCTAATTGTCTTAATAGGTCTATTTGTTGCCGTTCGTAAAAAAGGCCTAACAAATGAGATTCTGCCTCATCATTTGGGAAAATGGTATAAGGAGGATATTCAAATATCAGCCGAATATCCTTATATTCGGCCTCGTCTTTTTCGTATAATTCTGGTACAAGCCTTTTAGTAAAGATTTCTTCAAGTAAGACTATGCGTTTTGAATTCCTTAATTGAATATCTTCATCAGTTAAATGTTCCCTTTCGGCACTTATTAACTCCTCTTTTAATTCATCAAAATATGATATCCCGTCTTTTGCTTTGCATAGATTTCTACAATTATTATTCGGGTTACATCTTTCCCATGTATCTTTTCGTTTATAACAATAGCTAAGATTTGCTTCAATAGGTTCATTATTTATTTTCCAAACCATAATTCCCTCCCAATCTTGAAGCATTGGAAGGTATTTAATGAAATGCTCCAACAAGTCAGTTTTTATCGACTGTTTTAAAATTTCATGTATACTCATGGTTATCTCATTTTACTTTATTAGCAAAAATAAGTTTTCTTCAATTACGTTAATATTTTTATCTATAAATGCTTTTCTTTCACGGTCTGAATCAAAGGGAATTGTGATATTGCCAAAGAAATTGCCGTAAGGTTCTTTGCAAATTGGAGCATCATAGACTGGTATAAACAAAAGGAATTTATACGGTGCAACATGATCATGTTGGAGTAGGTAATCATTTTGATTATATTTTCCCTCATACCATTCTCCTTTTTTAACTGGATGATTATACCTGGCAACTATAGGCAACAAATAATAAAAATATAATTTGTCAGCTTGGGAATGTGCAGATGATGGGGGTTTCTTTAATTTGGTACTCACAATTATTTTCCTGTCTGGAGATTCGTATTTAATATCGTATTCATCTTCCCCGCATTCCTGACAAGAAAAACTTGTTATTTCTTTTCTACCTTTAAAGTTCAATGTTATATCCAACCATGGGTAAGCATGATGTGCATCTTGAAGATTTGAAAGAGTTTCACCAGTTGCATAACGTAATTGTCCCTTTTCTCTCCTAAAATTGCGGTACATAATCCCGTCAAAATATTTATCAGAATCTATGGGATAGGATTGATATATATTCAAAAAATGGAAGTGAAAATTCTCACAATATTCCTCACTAGATTCTGATATTCCACTCGTACTACGAATAATTTCATCAAAATATTTTATACTCTCTTTTAAAGCTTCATTTTTTAGATTTTCCAATTCTTTTAAATAATTTTTCCATTCCTCATTATGTTTCATACAACACTCTTTAATATTGTTTACTATATTTTTGTTGAAATCCCATCTATCAACAACATACCAATTAAACTTGCGATTGTAGTAGTTTAAACCACAAAATCCAATAAATTGATTACCTAACTTGCATACTTTTTTAAATTCATCAAGTGCTTGATTCACTTGATAAATTTTTTGCGAATAGAGCGTCTGTTTATCCTTCATTTTCTGCCCTCTTTTATGCCAACCAAGGCTACACCATATTCTTTCTTTTACTCCATACCATAAACAGATTAATAAACATAACTGTTACAAATAAAATCATTGCCGGGAAAAAAGCCATCCACCATGCTGAATAGATGTAATTTAGTCCATCAAAAATCATCTTACCGAGTCCCGGGTGAGGGGGTTGAACACCTAACCCAATAAATGACAGTCCCGCCTCCAGTCCAATTATTTCAGGTAAATAACTTATAGAAAAGGTACAAGCCGATTCTACCGTCGCGGGCATTATTTTTAATAGCAAGATACGCCATCCGGGATAACCAAAAGCTTTAGAGGCAAGTACGTAATTAAGGTTTTTAGTTTTTATTACCTCTGCCCTGGTAATCCTTGCGGGTCCCACCCACATTATACACGTTAGTATAATATAAGCATTAACAATACCTGGGTTAATAATGCTCATAACAGAGGACATGATTAATAGGAACGGCAGGGAAAATATCAGGCTAACGATCCAGTTAAAAATCCAATCTATAAATGTCCCATACAAATATCCCGCTATCGCTCCTAAACAAATGCCAATAAAAAGTGATGATAATAAAGCAAAAATAGAAACACAGATTGTTGTGGAAAATCCATGGAGTACCCTGCAAAAGATATCCCGACCCAATTCATCAGTTCCCCACAAATGGTGTAGAGATGGGTTTAAAAGCTTCTCGTCTAAGTCTATTTTTAGAGGATCTTGAAAAGATAGATAAGGAATCAAGACGCCAATAATAAACAGGATAAATAAAAATAAAATAATCTTTACTATATGCTTATCTTTATGCATGCTGTTTTTTTATCCTTGGATCAATAATTGGATACATCATCTCAAATACCAGATTGATTATGATAAACAAGATTCCATTGAGAATCACAACACCCTCTATCATTGGAAGATCTTTTTGTAAAATAGATTTTACTAATAAAGACCCGATTCCTGGCAAAGAGAAGATAATTTCAACGATAAATGCACCAGTAAATAACATGGGAAGTTGATTAGACAAGGCTGCAAGAAAAGGAATTAAGGCATTTCTCAAAATGTGTTTAAAACGGATTTTTAGTTCCGATACCCCTTGTGCCCTGGCGCAGGTTACAAAAAGGCTTTTGTTTATCATTTGCATTTCCTGTTTTAATATCTTTGCCAATATAGCTATAGGATAAAATGCCAGGACAAATGCCGGAGGCAACATATAAAGAAAATCAGCGCTTGATTGGAAATCTCCTGAAAACGACGTAAAAGGATAGAAAAGAAAGGACAGGATGGCTACAGCAACGCCACTGAAAAATGTAGGGGTGGAAATGAGGAGAAAGTTTATTGATTCAATAATGCCGTTTATTTGTGCTTGTTGTGGGCACGAAATTACAAGTAATATATAAATAAATACAAAGAGATGCGATAAGCCAACGAGAACTAAAGAAACCTTGAATTTTTCAATAACTTCTTGATAAACAAGACGTTTATCTATATACGATCTTCCAAAGTCAAATTGAATAATCCTTGATACATGATTTGTCAATTGCTGAGGCATAGGTTTATCCAGACCTAACTCTTTTCGGAGTGTTTCTACCTGTTTTTCATCTGCATTAAGGCCCAGGATAATCCTTGCAGGGTCGGTTGGTATTATATGAAAAAGGATAAATGAAAAGAAAATTATTCCTGCTAAAAGTGAAGTATAATAGATGATTCTTTTAGCATAGAACATCTATTTAACCCTTTCCATTTCTTCTAACATGTAATGATTATGTTCGTTTATTTTTAAATTTTTAAACTTGTTGGAGAGTATTGCCACATTTTCCTGTCTGTAAAGAAAAATCGCAGGGGCGGCGCTCATGATCACCTTCTCAATCTTTGCAGATTCTTTTACAGAAGCCATGCTATCGTTTATATCCCTTAATCTTTCTAATTGTTGATCAACGTATCTATTAGAGTAGTTCCAAAAATTTGGAACAGGTATCTTTGCAGTTGTAAAAAAGTTTATAAGAAGAGGTTCTGGCGAAGAAAAAACATACTCCATGAACATATTAAATAACTCTGTATCACCTTTCACTATCCTACCTATAGCGCTGTGAAAATCTAGCTTTACAAGTTTTATCTTAATACCAATATTATCCATTTGTTTTTGAAATATCTGTCCTATTTGCTCACTATTTGCCAAATCATGAACTAACAATTCTATTTCCCTGCCAGTGTATTGTGACTTATTTAACTCACTTATTGCTTTTTGAGGATTGTAAATATTTTTCAACAGAGGTGCATACCCATTCATTCGAGGTGGCACAGCACCTTCCGTAACTTCACCATACCCATATAATATTTTCTGAACCATTTCTCCGCGATTAGTACCATAAAGCATAGCTCTGCGAAGGTGCCTATCTGATATTTTCTTCAAATTAATACCAATGAAATGTGTGTTAAAGGTGTTTGCTGTTTTAATGACGAAATTATTTTTATATTCATCTTTTACAGCACCATCATTATTAAAGATTCGTGGGAATAATTGATTGGGAATGTCCATTAAATCTATTCGGTTTTTTGATAAATCAGTAAACCGTAATTGATCGTTTTTGATAATACGGAAAATAAGCTTCCCGATTTTGGGTTCTCTGTATTTATCCCAATAGTTATTGTTCTTAACCAAAACAACCTCATTATCAGTCTTCGAAACAAGTCTATATGGGCCGGTTCCTACTGCTATCTTAAGACCCCATATGTCCTTAAATTTCTCCTGCTCAGCCTCTTTTGGGAATATTGCAATCCACGAGGTAGTTATTCTATTAATAAAAAATGGCTCAGGTTGATTTAACTCAACCTGAAATGTATAATCATCAATTACCTTTAGTCCCTCAACTGTTTTAGTTTTCTTTGTATTAAATTCACTACAGCCCTTTATCGAATCAGCTAAAACAAACGAAGAATATGATTCAGAAGAACAAAAGCGTGTGTAACTATAAAGAATATCGTATGCATTCACATGTCGGGTTTTTTCCGGTGAACCAAAAATTTCTGAGGGATGAAAAGTAACATTCTTACGGATATGAAATATCCAGGTTTTAGTATCTTTTGTCTCCCACTTTTCTACGATCTTTGGAATAATTTTACCATTTTCATCTAGACCGAACAACCCTTCATATATTTGCCAGGCTATTCGAAAAGTTTTAGGGTCTTTGAGTGTAATAGGGTTTAACCTTTCTGGTTCACTTTCAAGCCCTATGATTAATTGTTCGTTAAATTCCTTGGATTTTGCAATACCTGGAGAAAGAAAGACAAAACTGACAAATAATAATACATTTAATAATAACTGGCGTTTCAAATTAGTTTTCCACCTTTCTGATGCTAATTTGGAGAATCTAACGAAATGTTTTCCATTTAAACAATATTTCTATTCATAATATTTCAGAAACATCTGTTTTACCTATTGGGTTTTCCTTTACCAGCGGATCCTGAATTTGCACCAATATTTGCGACCATTTTACTTACCTCCAATACAAATTTTTTCCATCAATAAAGCATTAACATGATAGTCTAATTTAAAACTTCTTAATCTTCTCATAACTTCCGAAGCGTTTTCAGAAAGCAAATTACCTACGACATCCTCATCAGAAAGACGTCCCTTTCTAACTACTTGAGGGAAAATTACATCACCATTACTATTGACACTAAACTCCCTGATTCCATGCAAAGATAATGGATAGTAATTAATATAAAATTCATTATCGCCCTTGTGCATTTTATATGTGAGATGTTCATGCTCTAGTTTAAGTCTACGCCATAATTCCGGGTAAAATGTTTTTATATCTTTCATATACTCCACATCAAACATGTTTAGTTCTACCCAAGTATCTTTAAACTTGGACATAGACAAATATAAATTTTGTATAAATTCAACAAAATCCTTGTCTGACACTCGTAACTCTTTGAAAGGAGCATAATCCTCGAAGGTACTAATAGGGAAAATAAAAAAATTCTTAAATCCCTTTTGATTCATAAATTCGATTAAATTAATCACTGAATTTTTATTTATGCTCGTCAAACAGATAAGAATGTTGATCTTCTGGGCAATACCTTTCTGCCTCAAATAACTGATGGTGCTCAAGGCTTTCTTAAACGACCCTGATTGTTTTCTCTGAAGGTCGTGCTCTTTCTCCATGCCATCAATAGATATGTCAATCCAATCGGGTTGAATAGCAGGTAATTCTTTAAGATACGGAACCAAGGATATTCCATTGTCAATAAGACCAATCTGAATGTCATCAAAAGTTTGCCGCATCCACTTAAGAACTGTTATCCCTGTATCGTCCATTGAACGACCACAGTGTATAAATGTCCTTATTCCAAGATCATCATAAATATTTTTGATAATCCTTTTCCATTGTTCTGGAGATAAACAGGTATTGAATCTACTGTAATCAGAATGATAAAAACAATGCTGACATTTAAATTGACAAACACTTGTAAAGATAATCTCGCCTAAGGTAGGTAAGTTGGATTCATAAACTTGTTTTAACCTTTGCCCTATTTCAATCAGGTCATTAAAAGAATGAATTAAATCCCACCATACTTCAATAGGTGCATTCGTACTTGTCCCAGCATGTTTAGAACAGGGCTTGGTAAAACCTTTCTCCTGCTTTCTCCGAATTTCATTCTCAGCTTCAGGAATAGCAATATTCATGTTTGGTTTGTACATTTTATTTTCTCTTAATCTTTTAAAATGATTAACTAACTACTTTTCAAAGCTTGATCTATTATTTTATTCTCAAAAGCATTAATACTTTTTGCCCGATTAAGCTTATATTCTTTAATTACACTTTTTAGTTGCTCTCTTGCTGTGGGGTCGAGCAATCCTTCCTGACAAATAGCCTTGAAACACCAAATATATACCCAGTGTTTCGCTTTTCTCTTTTTCTCGTCTTTAAGTGCCTCAGCAAACGCACCAGAAAATTTATCTATACCACCATAATATCGTAAGGTTTCTTCTACCGCATCCTTACGAGTGCTTTCAAGATAGTTGTATATATCCTCTCTAATTTTTTCATCATCATCGTACTGCACAAAATAAGGCAACACAACGGAAAGATATTTCTTCTTTTGGAGAAGCCACTTATTCTCATTAGGAATCTTTATATTTAAAAACATATCACGCAGGTTTTTGTATAATTTCTCATCATCACTACAGAACGGGATTAAGCGTAAAGCAAAAATTGATTTACTGATGTGCTCACAATCAACAAGTTGACTTATACGATCATTAATAGGGTAACTACTGGCATATTGACGCATCGGTTTCATAATTTCGCCAGCCGCTAGCGCTAAATCATCATAGACATATTCTGGTAATCTATCATTTACAAAACTGTCAAATAAATACCAGGCAATTCTTTCATAAGACCCTTCTTTAGGATTTGCATCAAATTTTGGCTGTGCGATAGTTGACATTTTTGAATCTCCTATTTTGTTATTTATTTTTATCAAAATTAATTTGCCATGATTAAATATGCTTATCCTAAATTTCCACCAATTTAGTACACTCTTACCTATAAGATTCAGAATTGCCCAAAAACACTATTTAGTTATATAGAAGGCAAGCCGCAAGATGGTCATCACCATTAACAACACGCAACATGGGGTCAATTTGAGGACAAAGATTAAATGCTTCTGGACAACGGGTACGAAACCGACAGCCAGAAGGCAAATTCAATGGGCTTGGTACGTCACCCTTAAGTTTTGTAATTTTACCATTATGCCTTGGATCCGGTACAGGCACTGACTTAAGAAGCGCCTGCGTATACGGGTGCATGGCAGAGTGATACAGTTTCTCAGCAGGCGCAATTTCGACAATTCGACCAAGATACATTACCGCTATCCTATCGCACATCTTTGCAATAACGCCCAGATCGTGAGATACCAACAAAATAGCCATTTGGAACTTCTCCCGGATTTCAAGTAACAAATCCATAATCTGAGCCTGAATCGTCACATCAAGTGACGCAGTTGGTTCATCGGCAATGAGCAATTTAGGCTGACAGGACAATGTCATCGCTATCATTACCCGTTGTGCCATACCGCCACTAAATTGATGCGGATAATCGTTCATTCTTCTTTCTGGATCGGGTATTTCAACTAGGCGCAAGAGTCGCTGTGCTTCATTTTTCGCCTGTTCTTTTGACATTTCCCGATGTAATCTGATTACTGATATCAACTGCGAACCAACAGAATAAAGTGGATTCAATGAATACTGTGGATTCTGGAAGATCATAGCAATTTCTTTGCCACGCACTAACCTCATCTCTTTGTTGTTGAGACCCAATAAATTCTTACCCTCCCAATTAAGCTGTCCACCGCTAATATGTCCCGGTGGCGAAATCAGACGCAAAAGGGATAATGAAAATACCGTCTTACCACAACCTGATTCTCCAACCAAACCCATAATTTCACCCTTACAGATATCAAGATCAACGCCATCCACTGCGTGCAGCACACCCTGTCCCTTAATATCAAAGTGCACGCTCAATCCTCTAACATTAAGCAATTCTGTTTTAGTTATATTTTCTACCACAGTACTAGCCATTTGATTCCCACTTTATTAAGTACAGTTGGATGAGGAGATATAAATCTATGATGTTCATAGCGCAAGTTATATACCATCACAAAATATATGTGCTTTATTAGAAATTATACCTCAGCAAAAGGAACAATTATTGTAACAAGGTTATGCCATTATTGTAGTTATAAGCATTAACATGTTTTTTCTATAGTAGACGACAACTTGAGATTTTGTTATAACTTCATAACGATTGTGTTATAACTCCATAACAATTTACAATATTTTTGAGACGTATGTGAATTTTTATTTGGTAAGAATTTAAGGTTTTTCTCGATTTTATCAAGTAAAATCAATGATTACAGGTTGAAGCATTTTAACAACAAAGAAAGATATAAGCAATTATTTTAAGCTGGGAAGTGGACTTTCATCATCGTGAATTGGGCAAAGGTACGAATAAACATTCTGAACAAGGAACAAACTGGATAAACAGTTGGAAGAAGCTATGTAAAAAAAACTCTAAAATGTAACGATATTTTCCCCTGCAAAATTGGTATAAGATTGCTATTTACACAATTGAAATGGCAAGTCCCTTTGTTGCGGCAAGTCAGGACACAAGCGGTATAAGGCATTTTTGATGAAGACGGAACGGAAATGGAGTGTTTGTCTGCCTGTTCTATAATGGACATTACTCATTCCTTGTGTGTACCGGATTTTTTTGGTGGGACTGGACGTCCGTGGCGATTGAGTGAACCTATAATGATCCAATCAATAGCATCGTAATTAATGTATTTTGCTATATCCTCTAACAGCGGTTCTGCGGATATGAATTTGTGAGGAACATTTAAAGTAAACAATACGTCAGTAAAGGTACCGGCGTGGTTAATATCAGGAGTCGTACCTATTTTATTAAACTTTTCTTTATTAAAACTATAAGGCGACCCAAGATAACTCCTGGATCGCCCTATTATGTTTTTCCTTCCTTACTTGTTGAGCACAGAAACAGGTCTCACTCTCTTTGCCCCTGAGAATGACTCATCAACAAACCTGCCCAGTTCTTTCATATCACTCTGTGAACCTGGCTCTTGTTTGGTATACACAGGCTCATGTTGACCATTTGCACCCTCTTTAAGCCAGGAGAGTATCTTTTGCCCAGTCTCGCGGCCAGGGGTAAAGAACTGTCCGTCAAACAGACCCGTCCTGTCCTTTGATGAAGTTGCGACATGTTCTGAAGATATATCCCC
>Ga0194127_10002158_pt1 | contig 27360 bp, 31 predicted proteins | sample TA2KigC100mmetaG_FD_148624 | JGI IMG/M metagenome (GOLD analysis project Ga0194127, IMG submission 148624) | Freshwater microbial communities from Lake Tanganyika, Tanzania - TA2015036 Kigoma Deep Cast 100m | ecosystem: Environmental > Aquatic > Freshwater > Lake | place: Tanzania: Lake...
CCCTCTTTCCCAAGAGAAGGATCTTTCAGAAGATACTTCTTGGCCCAGAGGGCCTGGGAACGATCGATCAGCGCCTTTGCCCAGGCGGTGACACCGTAAAAGAAGATGGGCGATGCGAGAACGATGATATCCGATTCTAAAAGCTTTGGATAGATTTTCTGCATGTCATCAAGGATGACGCATTGGCCGGTTTGATCACACCCATGACATTCTTTGCAGGGAGTGATGGCATAATCGGGCAGGTAGATGCGATCCACCTCCGCCCCTTCCTTTTCTGCGCCTTTAAGGGTTTCTTCGAGAAGGATGTCCGTATTCCCACCCCTTCTCGGGCTTCCAAAGATTCCCAAAACCTTCATCGATGTCCCCTCCCATCCTCATTGTCTTTTCTCTGACCAGAAAGGAAATGAAGGGGAGAAGGGGGGGTTGGCCAGGGAATGGAATGGAGATCCCTCAACCCCTCCAAAGGGGATCCGTCTATCCCTTTGCGCTGAATCAATACCTTAAACATCTCACCCATCCCCGCCTCCGGTTCGATCAGATGCATTAAAGAGAGCCTCATTTTCAACCCATCCAGTTCGGAGAGATCCTGACCCAGAGAATCCATCTTCTGTAGGATTCCAAGGGCGATGAGGAACCGGTATTGCGGCACGAGGCCGGCGAAGCGAAGGCCCACCTCTTCCCCCTTTTTGATTAAATCCGTAAAGTTGACATGTGATGTGATATCCTGCTCTCCCAGATGTTCATATGGGTTTTGCGAGGTCTGATGGCGATAGTAGCAGAGAAGGGTTCCGCTGCGACGGTAAGGTGCATAAAGTTCTTCGGCGAGATACCCGTAATCAATGGTCAGGACAAATCCTTTCTCCAGGAATCTTCCCACCTTCTCCATCCAATCGAGCGCCCTGAGATTGACCTCAGCCCTCTGGCCTTCCTGAAGTCTGATGCCTATCGATTCGAAATAGGAAAGGAGCGCCGGATCGGAAGGTTCGCCCATCACCTCTTTCAACTGACCATCATGATGGGTCACATAGACCTCTTTTAATTTACCGCGGTCAAAAACGACCTGATGGACTGGAAAGGCATCAACCAGCTCGTTGGACAGGATGCAACCCCTGATTCGATCTTTCTCCTTTTCAAAGATGACTGGATTCATCCAGTCGATTTTGCCTTCTTCCTCATATGGACGGAGCCTTTCTCTCTGTTCTTTGAGAAGGGAAGGACTTGTTTCAAGAAGATGATACCTGAGTCTATTAAAGAAGTCAGGAGCCTTCTTTTTTGCCCAATTCAATATATCCTGGCAGAGAAACCCTCTGCCCCCTCCCATTTCGACGACATCAAAATTCTCCCTGCCCAAGATTTCTGCCATCTGAGAGAGTTGTTTGGCAACCATCCCCCCAAAGAGGGGATGGACACAGGGGCCGGTATAGTAATCGCCGTCCTTCCCGATTCTTGTCTCTTTCGAATGGTAATAGCCGTGCTCAGGATGGTACAGACACCACTCCATAAATTGCGAGAAGGGAATGGGGCCCTTTTCTTTAATCTGAGAGAGAATAAATTGCCTCAGCTTCTCACTTCGGTTTTCCTTCTCTTCTTCCATAGCACCAGTCTTCGATTCATTCGCTCTCATTCGTTCAGACCCAAGGTATACTTGTTGATCATTCGATGGGGAAAGTAGGATTCCTTTGCCTTTCTCAAACCCTCTTCCCCCAGATCCTGCTCCCGGTTGACATAGGTATACGCTGACCAGTGATTTTCAAGGAAAGCCTGATTGATCACAGGATAGAGACCTTCGAAAACCGGATTCGCTTTTTCAATATGGATGACGACGGTGTCGTGATTGAGCGGCTCTCCAAGAGTGAAAGCTTCCACTTTGCCATTGATCAGGATAATCCCTCCCTTCACTCCCAGCCCCTCAAAGTGGGTGAGGGCTTCTTTAATGGCGACCGATTCATTAAACAAGCCCGGAATCACCTCGCATTGTCGGAGATCACACCATTGGGCCCCCAGCCTTAAACACTCTGGAATCCACTCCGTGGTGAGCGGAAGGTACTGATAGGTGTATTTTTCTTTAAACTGTTTGATGTGGTTCCTCTTTCGGTGATACTTTCTTCCCTGGAGATTGATCAGATTTTCTGAAAGGTAGATGTAATCGGATTGATCTCGATCGGACTCTACCACAAAACCCTCCGACTTCCAATCGAAACGAGAGGCAACCTCTTCAGGAACCCTGGCAATTTTTACAGAAACTCCCTTCTCCTTCATCGACCGGAGCAATATCCGGCCATATTCTACTATATCTCCCTCTCCGATAGGAGGAAAGAAAAAGGGATGCTCACCGTTTTCTGCAAAGAGACAGAGGAAGTTTTTCAGGCGAGAGATTTTTATCTGGTAGGCATGTCGCCAGATGAAGAGATTGGTGAAGGTGAATTCCGAGATGGAGGAAGGGAATTTTTGAAAAGCTAAATCGAGAATGGGCTTGTTTTCGAGGGAGAGGTTTTTAAATAGAGGGAATTCCGGCACGCTTTTCCATAACTCCTCCATGTCACACAGACTCCTTCCATCTCTTAGAATCAAAGGGTATCGTTTGATGGGAACGGTTAAGACGACTGTTTCGGTTACTGGTTACGGTTACAAAAAAAAGGTTTACGGTGACGATGCTCGTATCGAAGCAGGAAACTCGAAACTTGAAGATCGAGTATCCAGCATCCATATACGAGCCTCGATACGAGCCTCCACAACGACAAACGTCAATTTCAATTTGACGGTATGGGCCTCGTTACCATAACCTTTGAACCACAACTTTCCTTTTTAACGAATCAGATGGCTGACCATCGTGCAAATCTCATCCGGGTTAAAGGGCCTATAGATGAATCCATAGACACCCAATTCGATCGCTTCCTTAAGAAAGGAATCTCCTCTCTCTGAAACGACCAGAAGGATTCGTGAACGTTTTGCTTTTTTTAATTCGATGAGGAGGTTTTTTTCGCGGACTCCGGGAGTGTCGATGTTGAGGATAAAGACATTAAACCCCTCCCCATTCAGGAAAGGTTTCACCTGAAAACCACTGTCCAGGATGATGACTTCGTGTCCTTCTCTTTCGAGGCATTCCCTTAAATAACCCCGGCTGGCAAAATCATGGTCAACAATACAAATTTTTCCCTTCACCGCTCCTCCCCCTTCAGAGAGATTCTGGTCAGATTTATTCTCTAAGGAGGGAGTTAACGTTTCCTCTGCTCGAGACGATTTTCAATGATGATGTTATCTACGATCTCGCCGCAGAAGATGCACCTCCAGCCGAAGAATTCCTCGGAGAGGCCAAAAAACTTCTCGTAGACCATGACTCCGCCGCAACGATAGCACTTCATAATTAACCTCCTGGCAAAAAATTGTGCAAACTTCATACCAAAAACAGAATTAAGTCCACAAGGGAAGATAAAATAGCTGTTTTCGCCTTTTCCCCCCCTTATTGCTTCCTCGCTAAAGCGGAAAAGTATGCAAGATTAAAGACAAAATTGTAATGAGAAGGTTACAGGGTTCAAATTTAAAGGAATCGGCTATTTAAAGAGAAGGTTGAGAAGGAAATTGTATGAATTTGGACTCTAAAAATATGAATGTTTGAGGTTTATGATGAAATTTACTTTAATTTCAAATTGTTACAAATATGTCCAATTTTAGACAACATTGTATTAAAATCATTCTTTTGAAAGCCCGAATCGTCTCATTTTTCCATAGAGGGTGGAACGGTTAATCTTAAGTTTTTTTGCTGCCTTATGCTTATTCCAGTTCATCTCTTTTAAGGTTTTTAAGATGAGATCCTTTTCAAAATCATGAAGAGTAACAAGATCTTCACTCTGTAAAGGTTTCTGGAGGAGGTACTGGGGAAGGTCTTTTGTTGCGATCTCATCCCTTTTGGCAATAATCACAGCATGTTCAATCACATTTTCAAGCTCACGGACATTCCCCGGCCAGGTATGGGCTAAAAAGATTTCCATTACTTCAGGCGAAAAATCGACAATTTTTTTCACTTTTTCCTGACTAAATTTTTCCAGGAAATGTGAGGCAAGAAATGAAATATCATCTTTTCTCTCCCGAAGGGGTGGAATCAAGATGGGAATGACATTGAGCCGATAATAGAGGTCTTCCCGGAAGGTTCCTTTCTTCATCTCATCCATCAGGTTCTTATTCGTGGCTGCGATCACCCTCACATCGACCTCAAGGGTTTCTTCCCCTCCAACCCTTTCAAATCGGTGATCCTGCAGAACCCTGAGGAGAAATATCTGCGTGGGGGGTGAGACTTCGCCGATCTCGTCGAGAAAAATCGTTCCTCCATGGGCGAGTTCAAATCTGCCGCTCTTTCGACGGATGGCGCCGGTAAAAGCCCCCTTCTCATGGCCGAAGAGCTCACTTTCCAGGAGATTCTGGGAATAGGCTGAGCAGTTGGCAACGATAAAGGGTTTGTTTTTTCTCGGACTGTTGAAATGGATCGCCCTTGCGATGAGTTCCTTTCCTGTTCCACTCTCCCCCTGGATGAGGACGGTTGAATCGGTATTGGAGATATCCGAGATCAATTCATAAATTTCCTGCATCCTGTCGTTCTTTCCGATGATGTTCCCAAAACTGTATCGCTTTTCAAGGGCTTGAGTAAGCAGGATGTTCTTATTCCTTTCCCTCCTCAGTTCATCATGGAGATCTTTAATTCGGAGCATCACCTTCACCTTGGCAAGGAGTTCCTCATTGATGAAGGGTTTGGTGATGTAATCATCCGCTCCCAGGTTTAGACCATTGAGCTTATCCTGAAGGCTTGACCTAACAGTGAGGATGATCACAGGAATGAACTTCAGGACATCATCCTCCTTAATTTTCTGACAGATATTTCTTCCATCCTCATCGCCTAACATCACATCGAGAAGGATTAAATCTACGGGCACTTCTTCCTCTTGAGACCTCCGCCTTTCGGCCTCAAGAAATCTCATCGCTTCGGCTCCGGAAAAGGCGGAAAAGACCCGATAGCCCTCCAGCTGGAGAAGGGCGGTGATCATCTCCACCGTATCCAGAGCATCATCGACAACCAGTATTCTTTTGGGCCTGCTATTTTCCATCCGAATCTTCCTTTTCGTTCGCTAATATGACTGAACAGCCTTCTGATGTCAATTGAATTTTGCTTTGAGCCATCTGCCATGGGTGGATGAAGAAGCAGATGACCCCTCCCGCCACGAGGAGACAGGTGATTTCCCCCAAGGAGACGAAAGGGTGAGGGGAGTAGCGATATTGGATTAAAGAGGAAGCAATGAGACCCGATATATTCTGCCTCATTTTGGGAATGGCGCTGGTCACCTTCATTCCCCGATTCCTTCCGATGGCTCTGCTTAGCCGTTGGGTGATTCCGGAAAGGGTTAAAAGGGGATTGGACTATTTCCCCATCTCCATTTTAAGCGCCATTGTCTTTCCCATCCTTTTCTTTAACGGGGAAGGAAGAATGGAAATTCAGCCTCATTACGTTCTTTCCGCCATCCCTGTTTTTATCTTTGCCTGGAAAGTGAAGAGCCTCTGGGGATCGGTCATCCTGGGAATGGCAGTTTATTGGGGATTGGGGTTTGTGTTATAAGACGCAAAGAGCAGAGCGCAGAGCGCATAGAGCAAAATATTTTAGTAGAAGTTGGCGATGAGGTTATACTTCTCTTTTTCAATTGGAAAAATCTTCAAGTCGGCGCAGATGGTTTGTATCTTTACTCCTGCCTTTTCAGACAATTTTTTGGCTTTCTTTAAACCGATCCGGGAGATATCCACTGCATCAACCTCAAATCCATTCCGGGCTAAGAAGACTGCATTTCTTCCTTCACCCGCGGCAAGATCAAGGGCTTTTCCGTTCGGAAGAAAACGGATATGCTTTTTTAAAAAAGGGTTGGGCTCTTTGCCGAAGGCAAATCCCTTCCCCTTGAATCTTTCATTCCATCATTTCTTGTCCGATTTCACTCTAGTGTTCCTTTTAATCAACACTACCATTTGAATTTTTGGCTGTCAAATTTCGCTGAAAACCAAAGTTGTGGGTCATATTTTTTACACTAGGGTCATAAAATATACAAGCTGTAAATTTATTGAAATTATTATAATTTTTCCATGTATTTTTCTTATATTCATCTATGTTTGTCAATTTTTAAGCAAAAGATAATCATTTAGGAGTATTTATTTCTTACCTTACTTTCAATTACTTTCAGGAATTAAAAATTATGTTATTATTTGAAATAGTTAATCAATCAAGCGACCAATACATATAAATTGAGTCTCATGGTATGAATTTTGCTATTCAAATCTGGAAGGGAGGTAAATAAAGCGATGAAAAGAAGAATAATTGCCGTTTTTCTATTTGTTTTTGTATTTTCGGGATGCGCTGGGGTTGCAATCCATGATAATCTGAAGGTTCCGGTTGGCACAGTGGAGGGAAATCAATTTACAGGAATCCGTTATCCATTTAAAGTCACCACTCCCCCTCATTGGAAGATGGCTATGGAGTTCCCGGAGTTTTTAAAAGGGTTAGGCTATGATGAACCAGGGCCCTCTGACAAGGAAGTGACGGAATTGTATGTTTTTAATCCTGCAACCCAATCATCAATCCAGATTGATTTCACTCCAGCCAGTCGAAAAGCCAAATTCAGTCAAGAAAAGATGGAGGGCCTTGTCACTGCAGCGACAGGAGGATTTAAACAGGAGTTCGAAGAAGAGCACGGCAAGGGAATTGAGGTGGTGGTCGGCCCGACAGAGCCCGTTAAACTAAAGGGCGTTCAATTCGCTGCAAAAAAATTTGGAACCTATACCATCAAGGGAGTTAAGAGAGAGCAGGGCTGGATCTATGGATTTACCGAACCCTATCAGCTTTTTATCCTCTATATGGTTTTAGAAAAAGAGGGAAGCAACGACCGGGAGGATATGAAGAAGATTTTAGAATCGTTTGAGATCATTTCAAAAAAATGAAAAGAGAAAGGAGAATCTGAAATGACGACGAAAACCGAAGCAAAGGTTTATAAATGTAAATCATGCGGTTTGGTGACTACCGAGAAGGGTCATCTCTGTAGCCCTCAGGAGATTAAAAAAGCTTTTACCTGCGAATATTGCGGAATCACGGTGAGCAATCCAAGACATGTCTGCAAGCCAAAAGTGGCAAAATTGAATTATGTCTGCGATGCTTGTGGCCGGGTGGCAGTCGCTCAAGAGGAGCTGTGCAAGCCCGTCGAGATTAAGAAGTGAGTCGAAAGGGTTACAGGAAATCAACCGGATATTGAATAAATCCTTTTCCTCCTCCCATCAATCGTAAGGATTGATGGGATTTTTTTGTTTAAAAATTGATTTTTGGAAAAACTTTATTTATGGTAAAGATGTTAATAAATCAAAAAGTATAAAACACGGTCATGGATCGTGTCAGAATGGGGGGAACAATGGAAATCGTTGAGCTGAAGAAAGGGATTTACTGGGTAGGAGCAATCGACTGGAATGTGAGAGACTTCCATGGGTACTCCACACCTTCAGGGACTACCTACAATGCCTACTTGATTCTGGATGAAAAGAACGTCCTTGTGGATACCGTCAAGTCGTCCTTCTATCTCGAGATGTTGGGGAGGATTTCGGAGATTATCGATCCTTCAAAGATTGACTTCATCATCTCCAATCATGTAGAGATGGATCACTCCAGTTCGCTACCTGAGATTGTGGAACGAATCGGAAATCCGGTGGTGATCACTTCCGAAAGAGGACAAAAGGGGCTGGAGAAACATTATAAGAGGCCGATGAATTTTAAGGTAGTAAAGACAGGAGACACTCTCTCCATCGGTCAACGCACCCTTGCTTTTGTGGAAGCTCCGATGCTTCACTGGCCGGACAGCATGTTCACCTACGTGAAGGAGGATCGAGTCCTGTTGCCCAATGATGCCTTTGGCCAGCATATCGCATCCTGTCAGAGATTCGAGGACGAGGTGGGGGACGATGTGATGAAGCATGCGGCAAAATATTATGCCAACATCCTCTGGCCACTGGCTCCCCTCATCCTCAAGAAAATAGATGAGGTTGTAAAGATGGAAATCCCTATTGACGTGATCGGACCCAGCCATGGTCTCATCTGGAGAAAGGATCCCGGCAGAATCATTCAGGCCTATGTGGAATGGAGCCAGGGGAAAACAAACAAGAAAATCCTCGTCGTCTATGATACGATGTGGGGAAGCACCGAGGCACTGGCAAAAGCAATCTTGAAAGGTTTGATCGAGGAGGGAGCGGAGGCAAAGCTCCTCCATCTGCGGTCAAATCACCGCAGTGATATTATCGAAGAGATGCTGGAAGCCAGAGGGGTTTTGTTAGGTTCTCCGACGTTGAATAACGGGATGTTTCCCACGATGGGAGATTTTCTGACCTATATGAGAGGTCTGAAACCGAAGGGAAAATTCTTTGGCCTCTTCGGGTCGTACGGATGGGGAGGGGGAGCGATCAAAGAGATGCGAAAGAGTCTCGAGCAGGAGAAGTTCAACATCTGGGAGAAGGAACTTACTGCCCAGTATATTCCCGATCCGGAAGAGATTCAGAAAGCCATTGAGTTTGGGAAGGAGTTTGCCAAAAAAGTTCTATAAATGCGGAATGCGGATTGCGGATTTCGGATTGAAAACGAGTTTGTGAAGTATGGATGAACGATCCAGCATTTACAGTCCGATCGTTGTTGACCATTTCAACCATCCAAGGAATATGGGCGAGATGGAAAATCCCGATGGGGTAGGAGAGGCTCAGAATCCTGTCTGCGGGGATACGATGCGGCTCTTCATCAAAGTTGAATCGGACCGGATTGTCGATATCAAATTTCTCACGTTTGGATGCGGTGCGGCCATCGCCTCATCCAGCCTTGCAACGGAGATGATCAAGGGAAAGACGATTGAAGAAGCCCTTAAGATTTCGGATGAGGATATTGTCAAAGAATTGGGTGGACTTCCACCTTCAAAAATTCACTGCTCCATTCTCGCCAAAATAGCGATCCGGGCAGCGGTAGAGGATTATAGAAAAAGAGAGCTAAAGTGAACTAAAAGAGTGACTAAAGGGAACCTCTAATAATTCCAAATTCGTCACTCCCGCGAAGGCGGGAGTCCAGTCATATCAAGAATTTCTGGATTCCGGGTTTCGCCGGAATGACATTTTTAGAGGTAGCCTAAAGTTTAAAGTGCCTAAAATGCCTAAAGTTGAAATTCTCAGAAACTTTAGTTCACTTAGAAGTGGGTGAGGGCTGCAAGAATGACCGGAAGAGAAGCTTGTCTCCGCTTATTAAAAGATGTAGTTCAGGACTCTCCTGCTGATCAAACCGAAGCCCTTTTCCTGACGGAGGATTCCTCTCTCACCCGTTTTGCCAAATCATCGGTCCATCAACATGTGGCAGAGAAAAACAGGACATTGATCCTCAGGGTGGTAAAAGACAAACGGATTGCTGTCCTAACCACTAACCAACTCAACCGTTCTTCATTGAGGGATTTACTGAAGAAGGCAATTTCCATTGCAGAAGTCCAGCATTCCAATGAAGACTTTGTCTCCCTACCAACCCCCCAATCCATTCCGGAGATCAACACCTTTCACCAGAATATCAAATCTCTCACTCCGAATAGAAAGGCAAAGGTGATCAATGATCTCTTAAAAATCGTGAGGGGAAAAGGTCTGCAGGCTTCGGGTTCCTTTTCGAATGGAGAGGTTGAGGTGGCGGTGGTCAACTCTCTGGGAGTAGAGGCCTATCAGAGATATTCAGATCTCGTCTTCCATCTGATTGTTGAGAAGGATGGAGGCTCAGGTTACGCCGGTTTTGTGTCGAGGGATCCCGCTCAACTGGATATCGACTCCTTAGCCAAAAAGGCCATTGAAAAGGCCTTGAGAGGAGAACCGGTTCAGATTGAACCCGGAGAGTATGAGGTGATCTTAGAGCCCTATGCCGTGAGCGAACTCCTCTCCTTTCTTGGCTATCTGGGGTTTCATGCGCTGGCCGTTCAGGAAGGGAGAAGCTTCTTCTGCAATGAGTTTGGCAAGAAGCTGGTCAATTCAAGAGTGACGATCTATGATGATAGCCTTGACGCTGAAGGATTGCAGATTCCTTTCGATTTTGAAGGAGTTTCAAAACAAAGGGTAACCTTCTTTGAAGAAGGCGTGGTCAAAGAGGTGACCTATGATTCCTTCACCGGAAATCGTGAGGGTAAGAATTCGACCGGCCATGGCCTCATCGCACCCAATACCGAAGGTCCCATTCCTATCAATCTGTTTATGAAGGGAGGAGAATCCTCATTGGAGGAGATGGTCCGGTCTGTTCGAAAAGGGATCTATGTCACCCGTTTTCATTACACCAATGTGGTCGAACCGATGAAGACGGTTTTGACCGGCATGACCCGTGATGGGACCTTTTTGATTGAAGAGGGCGAGATCAAGGGGTCGATTAAAAATCTGAGGTTTACGGAGTCGGTTCTCAGAGCGCTTTCACGTGTCAGCGCTGTTTCGAGAGAGCGAAGAATTTGTTCTGAGAGGACGGTTTACTCGAGACGTTTCATCACAGGGGTGGTTGCTCCCGCCATCAAGGTGGATGGGTTTAATTTTTCAGGAGTATCAGCATTATAACCCTTTTCCGATATATTTACCCTCTCCCCTCTGGGGAGAGGGTAAGGGTGAGGGGTAAAGCATTCGGAGGATAAAATTAAAAGAAAAAACATTGATAAATGCAAGAGGCTCCGAAGAGATCAAACAGAAGCTGAAAAAAAACTCTGGACGATTTTGCGGGATCGTCAATTATCTGGAGTCAAATTCAGAAGGCAATACCCCATAGGAAATTACATATTGGATTTTTATTCTCCCGAATATCGGCTTGGAATAGAGGCTGATGGTAGTCAGCATTACGAAGATAATATTAAGGAAAAGGATAATATCAGAGAAAAAGAATTATCAATGGTTGGGGTTGAAATCATAAGGTTTAATGACTATGAAATATTGAAAAATATTGAAGGAGTCTGTGAGTCAATTCTTCAAAAGTTAAAAAAGAAATAATATCCCCCCTCACCTCAGTCCTCTCCCCCATGGGTAGAGGAAGAAGAGATTTAATTGAAAAGAGTGATTTTAGTGAGAGATTTAATTCAAAACCTCCTTGATCTGGCCAAGTTGAAAAAGGTGGACTACGCCGATATCCGGATCGTCCATCGGTGGACCGAAGAGATCGGAGTGAAGAATGGAAATGTGGAGGCCTTCACTCATGATGAGGATTCGGGGTTCGGGATCAGGGTCCTCTTCCGTGGAGCCTGGGGATTTGCCTCCAGCTCTAAGATAACGAAAACGGAGATGGAGACTGTTTTTGCAAAGGCATTAAAGATTGGCAGGGCAAGTTTAAAAGTTAGAGGAAATGAGGTTATTTACCCCTCTGCTTCTCAAAGGGTGGATCAATACAGGACTCCCATTTCTATCGATCCCTTTGAAGTTCCCTCTGAAAAAAAACTGAGTCTTCTTCTGACCTCTGACGAAATCATCAGGAGAAATAGGAATGTGAAGATCTCGGAAGCCTTTATGGGATCGTATAAAACGAAAAAAACTTTTGCTTCCACAGAGGGTTCCTATATCGAGCAGGAGATTGTGGAGTGCGGGGCGGGCATTTCGGCCACTTCGATTGACGGGGGAGAGATCCAGGTCCGTTCCTATCCCAACTCCTTCAGGGGAAATTTTGCGACCAAGGGGTATGAATGGATTGAGGCGTTGGCGCTTAAGGATCATGCAGAGAGGATTGCAGAGGAGGCTGTGCAACTTCTTTACGCAAAACCCTGCCCATCAAAAGTTACCACCCTGATACTCGACAATTCCCAGTTGGCCCTTCAGATTCATGAGTCCATCGGCCATCCCATTGAGCTCGACCGCGTGCTCGGAACAGAGGCGAGTTATGCGGGGACCAGTTTTGTAAGACCGGAGATGGTGGGCTCTTTTAAGTATGGTGCGGAGATCGTCAATGTCGTAGCCGATGCGACCTATCCTGGAGGATTGGGAACTTTCGGATACGATGACGAAGGAATCCGGGCCCGGAGGGTTCCCATCATCTCTCAAGGGATTCTGGTCAACCTTCTGACCTCAAGAGAGACGGCTCATGTTCTCGGCAATGAGAGCAATGGAACGATGAGGGCGGACGGCTGGAATCGAATTCCCCTTATCCGGATGACCAACATCAACCTGGAGCCCGGGGAATGGACCTTGGAAAATATGATCTCCGATACGGAAGAGGGGGTTTTCTTAAGTACGAACCGGAGCTGGTCAATCGATGACAAGAGGATCAATTTTCAGTTCGGGACGGAGATAGGCTGGGAAATTAAGAACGGAAATATCGGAGAGATGATCAAAAACCCAACCTATACGGGGATAACACCACAGTTCTGGAACTCCTGCGACGCCATTGCCAATCGGGATCACTGGCAAATGTGGGGAACCCCGAATTGTGGAAAGGGAGAGCCCGGACAGGTAGCCCATGTGGGACACGGCGCTTCGCCGACGCGATTCAGAAATGTTCAGGTGGGGGTGATGAAATAATGATGATGGGGAGATACGGGGATGGGTATAAGGGGTTATAAGGGGTAAGGATGATCTGGATAAGGGAAATCAAGGGGTAAATGATATAAAAGTGATATGATTATGAAGAGTTGGTGATATATTTAAGAAATCCAGTCATGTCAAAAAGATTGTAGGAAAAAGGGCAATTTATGACAAATACTCTGGATTTTTTAAGCGGCGCGCTGGCGGTCAGCGAGTTTGTGAAATTTTTAAACCGGCCGCCTTTTCTTTCTATATTTTGCCGGGCGGCGCCCCGGCCGGGGTGGGCTTTTGTTCTATATCCTCAACCACATCGGGATCCTTTAAAACCTCTTTAGGTTCCTTGGTTTTCTCCCGGGCTGATTTAACAAAATACCTATTGATCTTTTTCTTTGCTTCTTCAGCCTTTTCTCCTTCAACAACCTCTCTCTTTAATACTTCCTGGGTCATGACGTTTTTAATCTGGTCAACGTCTATTTTTATATCAGGCGAGAGCTTCCGTAGGCCCCGGCGAATCACTTCCAAAACAGGTTGACTCGTTATCATGGCGGCTAAGGAAAAGCGGTTCAATGCCTGCTGCTGCATATGGAATTCGCCGAGTACCGACTTCAACCAACCCTCTTTTGTCAGATGGTAAAGCCTCTCAATATCATCGGTATTTTTAGGATTGACTTGAGATAGATTGATTTCAAGGACCTGTTCGTAATCTATCGGTTTGCTGAAGCTAACCCTGTAGGCTCGCCAGGTTTCGCCATTGGTCAGCATAACCCACTCAGTTCCCTGGTTTGCAGAATAGTCTATCGCCTGTTTCGTAAATGCATGCTTTAATTCAAGACCTATGGCTTTTACCTCTATAAGAAACTGAAAACTTCCCCCGATCTTAATCCCAAGATCGCAAAAGGTTCCACGAATGGAGCACTCTGAGGTAATCTCAGAATACTTATCGTAACCAAAAACCTCAGACAGCATGTCCGTAACAAGAATCACAGTATCAGATTCGTTCACGTCCCTCGCCTTAGCCGAGGCGAGTATGGGTTGAAACCTCTTAATTCCTGCAATAAGCCTGTCCGCAACTCTCACTGGAACCTGTGCCATAGGAACCCTCCTTTCGATCTTATTGTTTCCTGTTATTGTGTTTGCCCGGCCCCACGGACCGGAAGAATAAATTAAGATTGGCCTTGGGGATGCTGATCCATCATCACCCTGCCTTCACTCTCTAAAATTTCGGGCGAATTGTCAACAGGTTTTTTGGGGGAACGGGACGATTCCGTGGGGACCCAATTTTCTCTTGATCTTATTTTTAATTAGGGGTATCTTAGCGGTAATGGATGGAGATTAAAAAATGCGGGCTTCCATAGGGAGTCGACCCCGACAAGCCGGGAAATCCTCACCCGGTTTGGAGGCCCAAATCAAAACGAGGGCCATGAGAGGAGATGGCGATGGAAAATTACACTTGTGAGATAGAAGGAAAGATATTTAAGAAGGGGCGGCCCTGTTTATATGAAAGGAATGGGACGATATCAGGTAACCCCACATGTCCCCAATGTGAATACTATAAGAATCACCTGATTCCAACCCAAATCGAAATACCAATACCTCGCAAAAGAATCACTTCAAAGTCCTTTAAGAAAAAGAACCTCACACACCCAAAGGAAGATATTAATATCACCCAAAGGGCACGATTTAGACTTCAATGCATAAAAAGAACCCCCCTTTTTAAAGACCTTTCCGAACGAATTAAGGAAATGAATGAAAATAAGATATGTCAAAAAGATTTAATGGAATACGTTCTTAATAACTTTAATCAATGTGATGGGCTAACCTGCTTGTTTCTTACAGCTGTGTGTATAAAAGGTCGATTAGATGAAAATGATTCGGTTTATTATTTTGCGGACTTTCCTTCAATTGAGGTGCTTACTGATCCCAACACTTTTGTCTTAAAGCTTCTCAAACCAATAAATAAATTAAAGGAGGAAATGAGCGCCTTTCGGTCTTATCGAGATTTAGAGTTTGGTTGGAAACCTACCATAGAAGAGAGTAACACTATATCAATTAAGATTAACCTCAATAGGAGAAAGTCCGACATCATTGGTGATGTTACCAATCTTCTTGACACGCTGAAAAAATACGGAAAATATAGGGATCCTGACTACCGTTTGCCCCTGGAAGACTTCGAAAAATACTTTAAGGCATACGACTTAAAGGAGGAAAGGAAGAGTTGGAGTAAAATCGCACATAATGTATTTCCAAGGGAGAAGGACAAGGAAAACGCAAAAAGATTGGTTCGCTATTACTACAAACAGGTTGATAAATGGATACGAGAAGAAGTGTGGCGGCGATAGGGCATGGAAAGTAGTTAATGCAATTATCTTCCATTGGAAAATAGATAGGTAGGAAAGATTCCATCTTTTCTTATAAATAATTTTTGTTAGAATTGGGCCATGCTGGATAAACCACATGGCCTTTTTTGTTGGAGGTGAAGGATGAACAGATTGCGGGAAGTTAGGGTTGTCAGGCGTATCACGCAATTCAGTTTGTATGAAAGGACGGGAATCAATACAGCGAAGATTTCATATATTGAGAATGGCCTGATCGAGGCGACCAAAGAGGAGAAAGAAAAATTTGCAACGGCTCTCTGCATACCAATCAATGAAATTTTCGGGATTCTAACTAATGAAACCAAATAATGATCAGATAGCGACGGCGCAAAACGACATCACGCGCAATTATATCGGCAACATCCTGCAAAACCCCGACTCGGTGCTCAGCTCCGAGGCCAGGGGCAAGGGCGTCCAGGTCTACGAAGAGCTGCTCTTCGAGGCCCGCGTCTTTTCTGAGATGCAGAAACGAAAGCTCGCAGTCATCGGCAAAGAGTGGGAGATCATCCCCGCCTCCAACTCTATGGAGGACATAAAGATCGCCGGATTCGTCGAAAAAGTCTTCAAAAATTTCGCCTACGACGCGGGGCGCCAGGCGCTTCTATCGGGACTCGTCACGGGCTACAAACCGGCTGAGGTCATGTGGGATTACTCTGAGGGCGATATCTGGATCAAACAGCTCAACGGGGTTTCTCCCCGGCGCATCGTCTTCGATCTCGACGGAAATCTCCGGCTTCTCACCTGGGCCAACCCGATCAAAGGAGAGCCGGTACCGGAGAAGAAATTTCTCATCTTCGCCAACCCATCAAATAACGGCAGCCCTTACGGAGACGGACTCGGCAGGGCGCTCTACTGGCTGGTTTGGTTCAAGAAAAACGGTGTCAAATTCTGGGCGGTCTATCTTGATAAATTCGGGCAGCCCACACCCTGGGGCAAATACCCGTCGGGGACGGAGAGTGCCGATCAGGACAAGCTCCTCGAAGCGCTCAAGGCCATGCAGACCGACCAGGCCATCATCACGCCCGACACGATGGCCGTCGAGCTATTAGAAGCGGCCAGGGCGAGCTCGGTTGACTCCTACGACCGGTGGGAGAAATTCTGGAACGATGCGATCACGTTCATCATCCTTGGCCAGAGCGCAACGACCGAGGGCACGCCGGGCAAGCTTGGCGGCGAAGAGGTCAGGGATGACGTAAGACAGGACATCCTCAAGGCCGACGCCGATCTGCTCTGCGAGTGTCAGAACAACCAACTCATCCCCTGGCTTGTTGACTACAACTTTCCCGGCGTATCGAAATACCCGCAGGTCTGGATCCGGATGGAAGAGGAAAAGGAGCTCCTCGCGCTTGCCGAACGCGACAGGACTCTTTGCAAGGACATCGGGCTTCCGATGTCGAAACGCTATTTTTATGAAACCTATGCGATCCCCGATCCATCCGGCTCGGGATTTGTTAAATCGATTTTTTTTAACCGAGGGAAAACCCGCTTGCCAAAGTTAGGTGGGTTTGTAAGAAAAAATTTAAAAAGGAGGTCCAGATGAAGAGCTATGATGACACGTGCAAAGAAATCAATGTTTTTCTGCGATTAAAACCTGAAGAGCGGGCGAAGCATATTTCACTTCTCGGAGAGAGGCTTCGCTCGTTAGATGAGGGGATTTCTCAATGCAGGAAGGCGCAGGATGAGGGGAAAACAGAGCTTACCAACGCGGTTAAAAAGAGAGATCTTGTCGTGGATGAGCTTAAAGAAGCTCGGGAACGGCGTCAGAATGCTGTTGCGCTTAAGGAGGACCCGAAAAAAATAACCGCAGAGATCGAGGAGCTGAAGGGAGCCGGTGACTTGTGGGAGGACACTTGTATCGGCATGGAGAGGCGGCTCGAAAGTCTGGCTTCCGAAGAGGTTCTCTTGGAGTCTGAGCGAAAAGAAACCAACGAGTATCTCGTAGTTTTCAAAACTATCCCGCTGGTTGAGGAATACAACTCGTTAGGAAAAAAAATGGCAGATGTTTTAAAGAAGATCGTGACGAACCTCGATCCTATTGTGGAGGGTCCTTTTTGGGGCGCAAGTGGGCGCAGATTTTTTGCCTATTCGAACCCTGAGGCGCTCGATCTGATCGGAAAAATTTATGTTGCCGCCCAAATCTCTCCGGAGGACCGTTGGCCTAACGGTAGACTGAAAGACATTTTCGATCTGCGGGCTTTTCGCGAAGAGTTGCGCAGGGGAGGGGGTTAATTCAACTTTCAATTTCCGCCCGGCCCGAGGCGGCGTGAATTCGGGCAGTCCATTCGTACGTGTCCGGGGGCTTTGGGGCGGCTTCCCCCAAGGTCTCCGGACCTCCTTTAGAAAAGGTATGAAGATTGTAGAGCGTCTCGACGGAAAAGTTTGGGTTTTCAGGGAGAATATGAAGGGATGGATTTATTTATCCCAATCCGGGATCGATCCGGGTCAGGCCCTCAGTGTGTTGGTTGAAGGCGAAATGGATGAGCAGAAATCCTTGACATACGGTCAAGCCCTCACCGTGGTCCAGAAAAAATATCCTCAGCTAACAAAACAATATTTAGACCACGTCAGGGGAAAAAGAGGATGATCTTGGAATTGGCATCTCAACTGGTCTCCAGAGTAATGACAGTTTCGGTCAGGCATTTGAGGATTTTTCGCCCGGCTCCGAGGCGGTAATATCGGGATCCTTTTTCTGTATCGCAGCTTTCCCCTCCCGGGGGAGTAGAACTGATTTGGCGTTCGAAGATCGGGAGAGGTAAGTTCGGGGCGTGGAGGCCTTCTCCCTCCATAGCCCCCGGACCCTTCTCGGAGAATGGAGGTTTCATTATGGCTGAAAAATTACAGCTCGTTATCGAGGTTGACGATAAAGGGACGGTTAAACTTAAAACCCTTGGCGATGAGGCCAAGAAGGTTTTTGATGAGTTGGTGAAAGGCCCTGCGCAGGTCCAGGGGCATCTTGAATCGCTCAGCCAGAGCTGGGTTGCCCTGACAGCAAAAGTTACCGCCGCGACTGCCGCCTTCTATGGAATATCAAGGATAGCCAAATCTTTCATTAACGAAGCCGCTCAAGCCGAAGAGGTTCAAAACCGCCTCCGCCTTGCCCTCGAAACAATCGGCTATACCTGGCAGTATGCGAAGCAGGCCGTTGATGATTTTGCAAACTCCATTCAGAAGACCACCCGCTTCTCGGACGAGCAGGCCCGCCAGGCCTTAACCGACCTGATGCTCTACACCAACGATTTCGCCAAGGCCCAGATGGGCGCAAAACTGGCGATGGATATGAGTGTGCGCACGGGGCAAGATCTTCATTCAACGTCGCGCCTCATCGGCATGGCCATGTCCGGCAACGCGGAGATGCTTGGCAGATACATCCCTGAGCTGCGAAACCTCGACGCCATCCTCGGCTCAAACGCAACGATGGCCGAGAAGGCCGCATACGCCATGAAAATTTTAAATCAGAAATTCGGAGGCACCGCCCAGGCCGACCTCGATAGTTACGCTGGGAAATTGGCTCAATTTAAAAATTCATGGTCCGGTTTTGAAAAGTCTATCGGAAATCAAATTCTCCCTATCATGAAAAAATGGCTCGATACGTTGAGAGGAATCGTCGAGGAGCTTACTAAAGTGCCTCCTTATAAGGAGGTGCCTCTTTTCGAATTATTCGGGGTTAAGGTATCGCGCAGAATTCCTTTAGAGGGAGAAGAACTACAGGAATTGGAACTTCAAAGAGCAAGGGTTCGTGCCTTCCTATCAAAAGGATTAGCCGCCGAAATCAAAAAAGATGTTTTAGCCCCCGAGAAACTAACAGGAAAAGAGGAAGATGTACTCTCTGCCTGGAATGCCCTTATAAGCAAGGCAAACGAATACGGCGAAGTCGTCATGGCCCGGCAGGAGCTGATGGAGCTGGGATGGAAGAAGCAGGCCGAAGAGATCAAACGATTAATCTCCGAGCAGGAAATGGATGAATGGATCGACTCGCTCGGCGGCGCCTGGGGCGATGCCGCCCTTAAAGCCAAGCTGTATGAAGAGGCGTGCGACGAAGCCATCGACGCCAACCAGATGGCCATACCGGAACTGCTCAAAGTGCCCAATGAACTCCAGGCCGTCTGGGACAGCCTCTCCAAAAACATCGGCGATGTCTGGGCCAATAACGTCAGCGGCATGATCAAGGGCGCTCAGAGCGCTAAAGAGGCGCTCGACAACATCTGGAAGGGCATGGCCGATGCCTTTGTGAGCGCCGTCGCGAAGATGATCACGAATTGGCTGATCTTCGGCTCCATCACGGGGAGCAAAGAATCGGGCGGAGGCTGGCTAACGGGCGGGTTCTGGAGAGGACTTTTAGGCTCGCTCTTTCCAGCGGCGGTCAAACATGGCGGCGGCATCGTTGGCGCGGACAATGGCCCAACGAGATTCATGCCCGCCTGGAATTTCACCAACGCCCCGAGACTTCACGCCGGTCTAAGACCCGATGAATATCCGGCCATTTTACAGCGGGGCGAAGGCGTCTTCACGCCGGCCCAGATGAAGGCAATGGGCGGCAGCAGCGTCACCGTTAATATCATCAATAAAGCCTCGAACACAAAAGAAGACTATCGGGAATCCGAAGACGGTCGAGGCAATAGAACCATTGAGGTAGTGATCTCGGAGATCGTTGCCGGAGAGGCAAAACGTTACGGATCGACCCTGAACAAAACCATGCAGTCGATGGGCTCACGTAACGAACTGACAAGGAGATAGCATGGCTATCGAATGGCCTGTCACGCTTCCATAGACACCTTATTATTAACAATCCCATCGGGGAGAGGGATTTTTTTGAGAAAAACGCCAAGGCAATCACGAGGGTGATTGGACGCGGCGGCGGGGGAGGCGGGGGCATCTCCATCAACGTAAACACGATGTATCTATTTGGTGGGTCTGCCGCCGAGATCGCTGCGGAGTTTGATAAAGAGATTGCAGCGTTGATCGAGAAGAATAGGAGTAAGATTACGATGGCCTTGCAATCCTTATTTAGATAGCAATCCTCCAGGAGAGACAATAAAAGGATGTTTGAACCAACCCAAGCCATCTTTATCGAGGAAGACTAATGAAATGGCCTTGTAGGTGTCTAAAAAATTTTTTAGACGGGGTTTTTAAACGCAAGAGGGCATTTTTAGGGTTATCACTGGATGAAAAAATATAGCCTTTTAAACGATATTGTAAAAAGAGAGTTTGAAACACTTGGAGTTTTCAGTAGGGAGATCAAAATTCCTAAGCAAACTCTTTCAGCTCTCATTAACGGAAAATATGGGGCCGATGAGGCCCGGGTGATGGAGCGGGTTGTTGCGGGTTTAAAAAAACTGAGACCGGATCTCGACCTTAGTCATATCTGGGACCCATCCTATGGCTGGTATCAGAAATTTCTTCTTGAAAAGAGTACGGTCAGGAATGGATTCCGAATTATGGTTGACGTTTGGGCGGATGACGAGGGAAGATTAACAATTGCCCCCAGAGTGGAGGGATATTAGCCATGATCTTTAAAGTTTGGGATGAAAGAAAATCGAGACGGCCTCTCCGTTTTGATGTCCCCCCGAAGAAACGGAGCACATTGGAGGGCATTGATCCGAGACTCAAACAAATCGCCTTTGATCGTTTGGCAATCCTCAGAGAATGGCAGAGGAGGTTGAGGGAACCCGGCAAACCCGGAACCAAAAATAAAGTGACAGATAAATTTTTGGAGGAGTTGAATTCGGGCATACTTTGGCCCGATGTTGATGGAGCTGCAAAGACTATTTCAAAAATCTCCAGGGCTACATTATACGGTTTGCGAAAGGCTTACAGAAGTGGCGGCCTCGCTGCCCTGGTTCCCCGCTATAAAACCAAGGAATCAAAAGGTAAAGTGAGCTTCCGACCGCTCAAAAATCCTTTCCCGATGAAATTTCCCGGCCCTCCGAGGCGAGAGGGGAAACAGTTTTTCATAGAGCGGGTCAAGCGCCGGTGGAAATTCCCTCCCCTTGAGGGCCCGATTCGATTAAAAATCGAATTCGATATGCCGGTCTCGAAGGGAATCAGGATGCCAAGGCGGATGAAGATGCTGAAGGGAAAGGTTTCGCACACTGGTAAGCCGAATATAGATACCATGCAGGCTTTTATTATTGATTGCCTGACCGGGATCGTTTTCAAACATCACTCTCAGATCATCGATATTTCTTCAAGCAAAAAATACCGGTGGTGGCCTCAGACAAGAATTCTTTTAAGCCAGGTGAAGGATGGGCAAAAATAGTCTGACGTTGGAAGAGATCCGCGATGGATATCGGGAGGTTTTGGAGTTGTATGATGAGTCATATTCTCATTTTCGTCATCGGAAGAGCATTGAATGGGAGGATGATTATCCGGAGGGTGTCGATCGCGATTCTGATATAAGTACCACTACATTTCAAAAAAACTTAACAGAGAAGGCCAGGTCCTTTAAGGAAGCTGCGGATCGGTCAGTTGTGACTTGGCGGTACGGAGATCCGCTGGAGAACTTAAACCAGGGGCTAAGAAAAAGAATCGAAACCGCCTTGATGTTCGGAATTTAACAAAAGGCCCGAATGACAGACGATAAACGCATTTATTGCTCGGTGTTAGAGGGGGTTACTTTTGCTGAGCGATGTCTTTATGAGCTTTCGAAGGTAATACAGGGGAGCAAAACCTGCGAGAGCTGTATCTTCCGAGAGTTCCAAAGGTTAAAGAAGGGAATCGTTATCGGGGATAAACCTTCTAAAAAAAATAAGGACAAACGGAAAAGGAAGGCAACCCGGAGGACCCCACGGGAGGAGGATATAAAAGGGTCAAATGATATAAAAGAGATAAAGGGTATAAATGGATCAAATGATATAAAAGAAATGAAAGAGGCGGATGACTTAAAAATATCGCCGGACACAGATGACCAGGGGGCGGCGGGGAAGTCTGCTCTTGGCGTTGAAGATGTGAGCAAGCTGATCGGGCGATCGAGGCGAAGAGTACAGGAGTACGCAAAAAAAGGAAAAATCCAGGCCCGGAAGATCGGGCAGCATTGGGTTTTTGATAAAGAGGAAATCGATTGTTGGTTGAGGAAGGGAAGCGGGGTCGCCATTGAGCCGGAGGAGCTGAGAGCAGAGGAAAGGGTCCCTGAAGGACCAGAGCCCGATACAGGCGAGAGCTTTCAAAATAGCGAGGCCCTTCCTCCGGATCGGGATAGGGAGGAGCCTGGCGATGTTTTTTGAGAAGCAAATGACACCAATTTACTATCGAAACGATGGTAAAATCATTGCAAAGTGTATACATTGTCACCACAAAGTCATGACGATGTCATGACAAAAAGCCCCTTCTCCTCCCGGCCTGAAAGCCCCTGGCTAAAGGCCAAAAAAATCCCTTGACTTTTCTTTTTCTTTTGGTCTATGATTTAGCTGTCGGTGAACAAGTATGGTTTTCGTGTCTTTAAGCCCAAGAAACCCTTGCCGTTCTGACTTTGTGGGACAAGCCAACCTCACGGCCATACTTGTCACCGACACCACGGAGTTGGAGCGGCCTTTTTATTTCCCGATGAAAGGAGGTGAATAAATGTTTTCTGACGAGGGCATCAGAAAAGCGTTTGAGAAAATCTTTTTGGGTTATGGGTTTGAATTTCCAATGAGCTTTGTTTTGGTTGGAATCAATGGGACTTTTCTAACTGGAAGGTTTGAGGTGTCTTTTATCACTAAAAAATTTAGAACAACGGTTGTGAGTGGTAAGGCTAACAAGTTGCGATTCCCCATCAATGCAATGATTGTCGATGCCAAAGGAAAGGTCGCTCACATTGAATTTGTGAGGAAGGGCGGCCAGGACGAAAATACAAACATCGATATATGGAAAGCGAAAAGCGAGGAAGGTTTAAAGAGTTAAACCATAAAAAGAGAGGGGGTTAATTAAGGAGGTGAGATTATGGAGGAATGTATCCTCTGTGGGGAAGCGGTTAAACATCCATCTTTTTATTTTTGTGAAAAATGTTTTGCTATGACCATTGAGGAAATTGAAGAGAAGTTCTTTAAAAAAAGGGCCTCCGAGACCCGCCAAGATCAACCGGAGACCCACAGCCCAGAGGACTCTTGCAAGTCTCCCGCGCCAATTTATTTTCTATCATAAGAAGGGAGATTGAGCAAGACCTTCCAAAGAGAAAGGAGGTTTGATCCAATGGATAACAAAGAGAAAAATTCTCCCCATCTCCAATTACTTATCGACATTAATAGCCTTATGAAAATGAAAACATCAAGTAAGGAGTACAGAGAATTTAAGTATGATGTAATTGGAGAAATAGATAAAATGAACCGGAAGGCGAGATTTATTAAAAAAACCCTGCATCTTGCCTCCGAGGGGCGCCGTCTAAATCGAAAAAACATACTCACCCTTCAGAGCTTCTTTAATAACATCGGGGAAACTTTCGAGAAGACACGCGACATAATTACCATCGGTTTATTTGATGAGATGGAGTACAAACGTTTGTTGGTTGAACAATCCAAAATCAACCCTCTGGTGATTACGCCCGAAGAGGAGAGAGTTTTAAAAATGCAGTTTCCCCATTATGAAAAGAAGGCAGTCCAGGGAGCTGCTTAAGGAAAAAGAATCTTAACAGGGGGCAAAGGAGTGGGTAGATTGATTACCTGTCGAAAAAATGTTTCGACACTTTGCAGCAATTGATTCAAACGGCAAGCGAATCAGGGAGATTTTAAATGCCTTCCAATCAAAGCGGGGCGGTTCCCATCCCCAAAATAGGAAATCGAAGAGTTAATCCGGGCGAGCCGGGGCGTAACGTCATGAAAGAACTAAAAGACGGTTATCCTGCTTACGAGAAACCCTTAGCCCTGGCTCCGCCGCCCTCCCCATCGGCCCCGGCCATCATCCCCGAGGAAAGTAAGGCGGTTCTGCTTTCGCCGGGCGATGAGATTGCCCATTACCGTTATGATCTGATCAGCGCGATCGAGGCAATTGTATCATCACAGAAACATATGAAGGCAGGGAAGGTTATAAGCCAATGTCTTCTGGCCTATAACTCAGGAATTTTCCTTCCAGATATCTTTAAGAGGCTTAAGCATGTTTCGCGCTCAACGTTCTATGATTGGCGAAAGAGTCTCAGGGAAGGTGGCATTGAAAACCTTTCTCGGGAGAATGGTCGAAAGGGAGAGTCGAAGATCACGGACGATGAGAAAAATTGTCTTTTCACCATACTTAAACACCAAAACCGGATCAAGATCGGGACTGCTATCCGCCTTATGAAATATATCTTTTTACAGAAGAAGATCCCGTCGCCCTCCGGCGAGCGCACCTTGCGGCGATATATCGACCAGTTTAGAAAAGAACATTATGATTTGTGGGTTCTTTGCCGTGAAGGGGAAAAAGCCCTCAATGACAAGGTCCTTCCCTATATAGAGCGTGATCGAAATCTTCTCGAAGTCGGTGAAGGGCTCGTGGCCGATGGACACCGGCTCAATTTTGATGTTGTCAATCCTTTTACAGGCAAGCCATGTCGACCCGCTATGGTTCTCTTCTTGGACTGGAGGTCTAATTATCCGCTCGGGTGGGAAATCCTTCTTGAGGAGTCAACTCAATGTATTGCGTCCGCACTCCGCAATGCCATTCTAACCCTTGGAAAAATTCCAAAATGGCTCCTCATCGACAACGGAAAAGCGTTCAAAGCGAAAGTTTTTAATTCGGACATAAATTTCGAAGAGGCTGGGGTTTTCGGCATGTTTCTTCGCCTGGGTATCAATGCACACTTTTCGCAACTCTATAATGCTCAGGCAAAAATAAGCGAGCGCTTATGGCGCACGTTTACAGATTCGTTCGAACGCTTGATGGAGTCCTTCAGGGGGTCCTCCATCGAGGATAAGCCAGCATATCTCAAACGAAACGAGAAGCTTGCTCGCTCTATTCATAATTGTTGGATCCCGGAGATTTGGGAGGTCAATGACCTCATTTGTCAATGGCGTGAATTTTATATCGACCAGCCTTCAAGAGGGCTGGCGGGAAAAACCCCCCGCGAGATCTTTGAACCAGGCAAAGGCCCCGGCGTGGATCCGGCTGAACTTGCTTATCTCATGATGTCGATGGAGGTTAAAAATATCAATCGAAACGGCATTAACCTCTTCGGATGCAATTGGTACGATGAAGCATTATATGGGTTAAGAGACCAGGTCATCATTAAGTATTCTCTCTCTGATCTTTCTCAGATTTACTGTTTTTATAAAAATAAGTTTCTTTGTACCCTAAAGCCACGCTCCAAGACTCACCCGATGGCATCGGAATCCGGCACCCCAAAGGATATGGAAGATGTCAAGCGGCAGATCGCCCAAAAAAAGTCACAGAAGAAACAGACGGTCAAACTATTAAAAATGTTTAATCTCTCGGTCGAGAATCAAAAACAATTCGACTATAGGGAAACCATCAAAGAGGTCCAGGCTGTTATCGAAGCTAAAGCAACCGTGCATCAAATTATCTCACCGTTCGCTGATGACGTGCCTTTAGATATCGATTTTCGGTCTTCTCCGGAAAAGGCTGAAAACAACACCATATCGGAAGGGGATGAGCTAAAATTCGAATCGACAGTTGAAGAGGACATACAAAACAAAGATGGGATTGTCTCTGATCAGATTTCAGAGGATGCCCCGACCCTATCGGTTGATCCGAGAACCAATCTAAGTCGTCCGGGTGATGGCACGATTTTTCGGGATGACTTTGAATATTATGAATGGTATAGGGGAATCAATGAGAGATTTCCCGGCATTTTGACCAATGAGGATTGGAAAAAGATTGAAAAATATGAGGCGACGGAGGAGTGGACAGATTTTTATGGTAAGCGGGGGTTCCCTCACCTGGTAAAAACAGAAAGCAGTGATCAATTCCGATCGGAGGAACAATGAAAAGTATATTTGTGATCACAAAAAATATTAAGAGATTTCAGACGGCCTTCCAAAGAATCAATCATAAGAGTCACGGAATAGAAAGGGTTTGCTTGACAGTAGGCGAGGTTGGCCTGGGCAAAACCGTAGCTGGTTTATATTACGGTGTTCGGGATGGCGCGGCTATGATTACAGTATGGCCCGGGATGACACAACATTGGCTATTAAGGTCGGTGGCGAGAGAGCTCGGAATTGATGAACCCGCCTGGAGGACTGAAAGACTGATCGAACAAATCGTCCATGTTCTTATGCAAGACCGTAGGACCCTCATTTTTGACGAGATTGACCATTTCTTTAGGAATAATGATGCTAAAAGGGTTGATGCCCTTGATTCTATTCGAAAGTTGCATGATTTTTGCAATATTCCGGTCATCCTGATAGGGGAAGAGCGAGTTGATAAAAAAATTGAGCGGGTACCTCGTCTTAATGACCGTATTATCGAGGTCGTTAGGTTTGAAAGATATAAAGAAAACGATGTTAAAGATATTATTGATCAGCTCTCCGATTATCGATTTGAGGCTGATGCAATCGAAAAGATCACAAAGACAAGTGATGGCAGGATTCGTCCAATCATGCGATTGATTCATAGAGCTGAAAATACCGCAAGGATTCATCAACTAAAAACGATTTCAGCTAAGGATTTCTGATGAGCAAGTTAGGGGAACTTGGTAGGGCCATATTAGAGCATTACCCGCTTGGTTTTTTTTCGCTTGATCAGGCAATGCAGGCAGCCCAACTGCCACGGAAGTTTGTGACCGATGCGCTGGTAAGCTTATCAAAAGAAGGGGTAGCAAAAAAGGTAAAGAAACTGCGGAAGGAACATGTTCCCGGCCAATCACCGAAGTTTGCGCTCATCTACAGTGTAAATAGAAAGGCTTTGGCTGCGAGAATTGCGCCAAAATTGAAAAACGAAACAGTTCAAGATCGAATGTGGGCAGTAATAAGAAAGAGCAAATCCTTCAATCTTAGAGACCTGATCACACTCACTGGGGTCAAAAAAGGAACGGTCCGATGGTATTTAAAAGCACTTCGGGGATTGGGAATCATACATCCATCCCGGCTCGGGGGCGGTTCAGGCGTAATCTGGAATTTAGTAAACAATGTTGGGGTGAGGAGGCCATATATCAAGCCCAATCGGAAGGCTGATGATAAGAGGATAACTGGTAAGGCAGAGACAATGGCACCTACGACAAAGAGAGATGCCCGGATACATTTTTGGTTATCGAAGGCAGAGGTCGAACTTTCGAAGGAGAAGGCATTAAAACAAAACCTTTCGGTTTCTGCCTATTTTAGAATGCTGCTTCATCGTGACGGAGAAGCTTAAAAACCCCTCACAATAAATTTTCACAAACTAACCCAAAATGTTCAAGTATGAACATTTCAGGGTTGTTCTGTTTTTACAGCAAAAAAATCCAGCCCATTTGTCACAAAATCCAGTTTCCCCTGTCAAACTATAGGGGTGATGGGGAGAATTTTTATTCATCTTTTTTGGTGACATCTTTTTT
>Ga0194127_10002159_pt1 | contig 27350 bp, 21 predicted proteins | sample TA2KigC100mmetaG_FD_148624 | JGI IMG/M metagenome (GOLD analysis project Ga0194127, IMG submission 148624) | Freshwater microbial communities from Lake Tanganyika, Tanzania - TA2015036 Kigoma Deep Cast 100m | ecosystem: Environmental > Aquatic > Freshwater > Lake | place: Tanzania: Lake...
TTTTACTCCTGATTCGCGGCGAGAATCCTCGCCGCCGTCAGGCAGAAAATCCACTTATCTCACTGTTCAAATTTGCGGGGCCAGGTCTGATATCGTTTTTGATTTCCGCGAGCCGGTCGCGCATGCGCTCGGCTTCACTGAATAGGTCCCGCCCGCATTCTCGGCAAGCCGGAAATCGTGTCCTCGTAGGTGGCATTTCGCGCCAGCTTGATCGTCTCAAACATCAAGGGGCCATGATTCAAAATCAAAAGCGTGGCCCCCTCTCCCCGCTAAGGGCGGGGAGAGGGGATACGCCCCTCCGCCTTCGCCTTCAACGCCGCAAGAAAAGCGCGCTGGAGCGCCGTCACCGCGGCGATGGCGACATCGTCGTTCAGTTCCGGCGGCGGATCGTTCGTCGGATGGCCGCGATAAAAGCGCGCCTTCCACTCGACCTGCGTTCCGCCGTTCTCAGCCGGCCGCAGCGTAATCAGCGCGGTGTAATTGGTCGCGGGCAACCGCTTCACGTCGTCGCCCTCGCGATGCAGGCCGAGCATCATCCGCTCCGTGTCGCGCTTGGTCAGCAGCTCCTCGATGACGCCGCCGTCGGCCATGATCAGCCGGCGCCGTGCACGGTCGGGAATATCGCCGCCAGACGCTTCGACGCGGGCGACGCCCGGCAGCCAGTCGGCGTGGGCGAAGTCGCTGACAATCGCCCAGACTTTTTCAGGCGGCGCATCGACCAGCGCCGTCTCGACCACCTTGAGCGGCGAAGCGCCATGCGCCGCGCGCGCGGCGACCGGCAGCAACAAAGCGAGCGCCGCCGCGCCGCCGAGAAAGCGCCGGCGCGTTGCGGCGATATGGTCTGGCGCGATGTTTACTTGCGCTTGGCGCATGGCGCGGCGCTTACTTGCCCTCCGCCTTCGCCTTCAACGCGGCGAGACCAGCCTTATAGACATCGGTCACCGCCTTAACCCCTGCCTCGTCGGAAAGCTCCGGCGGCGGGTCATTGTTCATGAACCCGCGATAGAAGGCGCCCTTCCATTCGACGACGCTCTTGCCGCCCTCTTCCTTCACGCTGATTGTCGCAGCGTAATTATTGACCGGCAGCACCTTCACGTCGACGACGTCGATCTTGTAGCTCATCGACTTGCCCTCGGCGTCATATTTGGTGAGCGTCTCATCGATGACGCCGCCGTTTTTCAAGGTCAGCTTGCGCTTGGCGTCGGCGGAATTGCCGCCGGTTCCTTCCGTCTTGGCGACGCCGGGATGCCAACTGAGATCCTGGAAATTGCCGATGATCTCCCACACTTTCGCGGCGGGCGCGTCGATCTCGATCTTTTCGACGACCTTCTGGCGCGAGGGGCCATGCGCCAGAGCCGGCGCAGCGAGCAGTCCGGCGGCAAGAAGCGAGAGGGCCGCAACGGCAAAGGCGCGGCGCGCAAGCACAAACGTCATAAGGTTCTCCCGAGAATCCTGACCCTGGCCGCCCCGATGAGGCGGCAGGCCGCACATAAGGGCGCCGGAAGCGGCGGCGTCAAGCAAGCAGCGCGGCGCGGCGAGACCAACGCAGCTCGGCGGCGTCGAAACTTTGCTTCTCACCTTTGGAACAGGGGAACGCCAAAGCCCCGCCCTCTCGAATCCGGCGATCTTTGCCCCGGCCATCCCGGCGTTTGACCTCCCGTCGGCGGCTGCCTGAAAATCGGCCGGCAGTTGGGCGGCGCGCCAACCGTGCCTGGAGGGCAAGGGCGCCGTTCTGTGATCGGACGGCAGTAAGGCTGCCATCTGCCCACCGTGCCCGGAGGACAAGGTTGCCGCACGACGATCGGCCGGCAATTCGGCTGCCATCTGCCGATCGTGCCGGGCGGACAGGGCTGTCGCACGACGATCGGCCGGCAGTTCGGCTGCCATCTGCCGATCGTGCCGGGCGGACAGGGCTCCCGCACGACGATCGGCCGGCAGTTCGGCTGCCATCTGCCGATCGTGCCGGGCGGACAGGGCTCCCGCACGACGATCGGCCGGCAATTCGGCTGCCATCTGCCCACCGTCCCCGGCGGGCAAGGCTCCCGCACGACGATCGGCCGGCAATTCGGCTGCCATCTGCCCACCGTCCCCGGCGGACAGGGCTCCCGCACGACGATCGGCCGGCAATTCGGCTGCCATCTGCCCACCGTCCCCGGCGGGCAAGCCTGGCGCTCGATGACCGGCAACGGCGGAACCGGAAGCGACGGCGTGAATTTCCTGCCGACGCATCGCCCCCGCCGTTCGGTTGCGCCAGGCGGGCAGGCGCAGGCCGCGCCGTTCCAAACGCGGCCGGCGGGACAGGCGGCGACGCAAGCCGCTCTCTGCGCGTCCGGTCGCTGCCCAGCTGGACAACAAACGCCGCCCGAGGTGATCTGCGCGCTCAGGCAACACTGCCCGTCTGCGGTGGCGGCGTAATTGGGCGGACAAGAGGGCGTCACCGGCGTCTTCCCTTCGATGAGAATCGTCCAGCAGGCCTTCTTGCTGGGCGTGACGACGCCGCCCGTCGTTTCCCGTTGCGCTTGTCGTTGCGGCGTTGGCGCCTTGCGCGCTTCGCCGGGCGGCTGATCAGCGGTCGCGGCGGGACTGCGACCGGTCATCTCGCGCCATTCGAGGACGCCGCACGCGGTTTTCTCGATTGGCGTGGGAGGCGGCTCAGTCAGCTGAGGAGCGACTTTTCCTTCAAGCCGCACCACGACCTGATCGCCCGCCGCGAGCCCGCAATCTTCGACGCCGCAGGTGAAGACATCGCCCTCCTTCGAGCATGACCACCTCGAAGCGGGGCAATATTTGGGGGCGCGGGTGACGCGCGCCTCGGGGAAGTCGGACCCGGGCGGCAAAGTGATCCGCTGCGTGAGCGACCCGCGACCGAAGCGCTCGCCTCCGACGATTGTGAACTCAAAATGGGAGCAGTTCGGCGGAATGCAGGGCCCGCTTCCCGTCGCGAGAAAGTCGAGGAACCACAGCGGCGGCGCGGGAATGCCCGGACACTGGCCAAGCGCATTCGGCGTCGCGCCGTTCAAACAGCATTTGTTGACGCGAAAGGCGGTCTGACCCCCGGGACACATGGCCGGGTGGCACAGGCCGTCCAGGCCGACCTGCGCGCCGGCGGCGCACGTCCCCCACGCCGCGCAAAAAGTCGTGCCGGGCGAACAAGCCGCCTGAGCCGGGCTCGCCACGCAAGTCGCATTGCTCCAGAGCCATGTGACGGCTGGAACGCCCGGCGGGGCGGTGACCAGATTGAACCCGGCGGGGCACTTCTTCAGCGGCGATTTCGGGCATTTGTTGCAGGCGAGCGTGTTAGGCGCGCAACCCGGAATTTTCGTCGGGGCCACGCCATTCCAGCAAATGCCCGGACCCCCAGGACCAGGACCATGACCTGGCTGGAATCCGTGCCAGCATTCAAGGCCAGCGGCCCCGTTGGGGCATATCGGCTGACACACGCCTCCAAAGCCTGGGATCTGGCCCAGGGGACAACATTGCAGGCCGTTTGTCGCGAGATGCGAGCCCGGGGGGCAAATCGGCGGCGGCGGCGGCGGACCATCGTCCCACCAGGGGCCTGGGCCGTCTTCATCTATCCAGGGAAGGAAGCCGCCTTCCGCCGGTCCAAACCCTGGTCCGGGACCCGGCGCGGGCGCAGGCCCAGGACCGGGTCCGGGACCGGGTCCAGGCGTCGGCCCCGGCGCAGGACCCATCGGCGCGGCGGGCGCCGGTTGGGGGGCCGCAGGCGCACCGGGCGCGGCCGCGCAATTGCGACGGATCGCGACGTCGCCGAGAACGCCGCGGGCGTTCGGATCGTCGAAGCGATCAAAAAAGTCGACGAAATAACTCGCTGTCGGCGGCGCATTGGCCGGCCGAACGAGGTCGGCGCCATTGCCCTGCACGCCATTGACATTCGCAGGCCCGCCCTTGGCCAGATCGGCGATGAGATTGGCGTTGGCGGAAACCCGCAACTGCTCCCCCGTCGACCAAACAAAACCGCCGCAGGAACCGCGATTGAGCTTGCCCGCCGGATCATAACCATAGCCGAGCGCGACGCCGCCATCGCCGTTTCTCATCTCGCCGAAGAAACCGATCGCATATTCGTCGGGAGCCGCCTGCCAGGCGGCGCCGTCGCTTCCGGCCGCCGGCGCGTAGCGCAGGACACGCCCAATTCCGGGCCGCGCCAATGCGGCGAAATCATACGCGCCAGTGGGAGCGGCGCGCTCGGCGAGCAGCATCCGCCCCTGCTCGTCGAAGGCGATCTTTGAGATTTCCGTCGCGCCCGCGCCGGGCGGCGCGGTGACCTCGATCCGCGCATCGGGCGCGAATGATCCGTCCGGCATAACGCTCACCGACCAGATCTGCAGGCCCTCCGCGACCGCGTAAAAAAGTCGGCCGGCGTGAATCGCGAGGCCGAAAACCCGGCGTTCGGGGGGCGCGTACCCCCATGTCGAGGGGTCGTCGGTTCGGAACTGCGCCCTGGCGATGTCGAGACGAGCGGACGAATTGAACGGCGTCGGCGGCAGGCCGGCGCCGGGCCGCCCCTGCACGCCATGGTCGTAGCGACTGCGCTCCACGCCGGACATGTCGAAACGGTGAATCATGCCCGTGCCGCGATCGGCCACGAACAGGTTGTTGGAGACGGCGTCAAAAGCGAGCCCGCCGAGCGCGGGGCCGGGATTCGGCGTCTGGTCAAGCGTCACATTGGCGAACAGCCGAGTTTCGCCCGTCGCGCCATCGATGCGCCAGATCGAGCCGGGGCCGCCTCGAAGCGCTGCGGGTCCAAATAGGCCCGGCATGAAACTCGCGTTTGGCGCCCCTTGCTTTGCTCGAACCGGCGCGCCCGCGCCGCTCGGATTCGGCGCGACGATCGGCAGCCCATAGGCGGAAGTCGCGGCGGCGTAAATATTCGGCGGCGACGCATTGTCCAATGCGACCGCGAACACTTGGCCGATCTGGCTGGCGGTGAGGGTGAAGGGCTTGGGCGTCTGCAGAAGCTGCGCCTGCGGCGGCGCGAAAGGTCCCTGAAGATCGATCACGCGCAGCGCCGGCCCGTTAAGATCGATAAGGGTTTGGTCGACCGGATTAACCTGCGGCGCGATGAGCGTCGGCGCCGTCGCGCCGGAAAACCCCGTCGCCACAGCGTCGCCGTCAACGAGAACGCCGCCAGTCCGCGCTTGCTGCGCGAAAGAAAGGTCATGACTGGCCGCGAGCGCGAAGAGCGCCGCTACGACTCCCCGCCATGATCGGGAAGGAGAGGAAGTCGCGCCGAAAAAGCAACGAGCGCTGAAAAGTCGCAGCCCTTCAAACATGATGCCGCTTTCAGATAATCGAGCTGGAATCCGCAGCCAAAGGGCTGAATGTCAAAAACCATTGTGCGCTGCCGGAGCGCGCCGGACAAGGCCAAGCGTCGGTGCGCCGCACAACGCGAGCGAAACTGAAATCTGCAAAGCAGTTTTGCGTTCTCATCCGCCGTCGCCGCGCTCGACCTTTGGCGCGCCGCCAACTAGATCACGCTGCATTTGGGCGGAATCGCCCAAATGCAGACAACGTGATCGTTCCAAAAGTTTAGAGCGCGCATTACGCGAAAAACCGGTTCCCACTTTTTCGCAGCGCGCTCTAGCGACGCGATCTGTCACACGATCGTCTCATCGCAACTTCATCTCGTCGGGATGCCCTATCTGCGCGCGCTCGCCTTTGCCCTCACGCTGGCCGGCGCCTTCGTCTTCCTCGTCCCGCTGCAGCTATTGGCGCGCCGGCGCGGCTGGCCGATTCAGCACGCGATCCAGACGCGCTTCTGCCGCGCGATCTGCGCCATCATCGGCATTAGGGTCGAGGCGCAGGGCGCCCTGCCCAGCGACGCGCCGCGCTTCGTCGTCGCCAACCATGTCTCCTGGACCGACATCATCGCGCTGGCGAGCCTCTCTCCATTCGTCTTTCTGGCGAAGCGCGAGGTCGCGAACTGGCCCGTACTCGGACTGCTGGCGCGGCTGCAGGGCACGGTCTTCGTCGAGCGCGGCGCAAGGCAGGATGTCGCGCGCGTCAACGACTCGCTCGTCGACGTTATGCGCGCGGGCGGCGATCTCGTCGTCTTTCCCGAAGGCACGTCGAGCGACGGCGCTGACGTTCTGCCGTTTCGCTCGGCGCATTTCGCGCCGCTGGAGGCAATGGCCGCGCGCGGCGAGACGCCGGCGCTCGCGCCGGTCGCGATCGCCTATTCCGACGGCGCGCGCCGGATCGATGTCGGCTGGTATGGCGACATGACCTTCCTGCCGCATCTGTGGAGCCTGATGAAGCGCGGCCGCGCACAATGCCAAATCATCTTCGGCGCGCCGATCGAGACGAAGGGCAAGGACCGCAAGGCGCTCGCTGCGGAAGCGCGCCTGAGCGTGCGAGAGTCGCTCGCTTTGCTTGATGGAGCTGACGGCGACGGCGCGCCTTCTTGGCGCCGTGAGAAGCCGTCATCATCATGAGGAGCCGCTGAAGGCCGCGTCTCGAAGGACGAGGACGCCAGTTCAGAATTGGCGCTTCGCGACGCGCGCGCAGCGGCTTGATTGTCGCAACTCCACCCCGAAAGGACTCCCCTTGCCGAATCTCGCGAGATGGCGGAGGCTGCTCCCTGGGGCGACTGGAATTTTCCCCATTATCCACTAAATTGTCCACATATTGTCGTTCTATTAATTTTTCACCACTACATCTTGACGGCGTCGGAAGACTCGCGCAGTCTGGAGGCATCACGGAATGACGACGCGGCGAACGTTCCCAGCGGAGTTCGGCCGTCCCCGGCGCCAGCCGGACGTGAGCGTCGCTTTGCGTGGGCGTTACCCTCGTTACCAGCGTGCTTTCCAACGCGGCGCAACAATCCGCGAACGCGGAGCGCGTTTCTTTCGAGTTCCGAATTGGTCAAGAATTGCATCGCGGGCCGGCGAGCGGCTGCGCGCGGGCGGACGCCTGCGCCTTGAGGGGATGGAACGATGAAAATTGAGCGGCGCTACACCAAGGCTGGCGAATCTCCATACGCGAATATCGCGTTCCGCACGACGAAGAGCGAAATCCGCAACCCCGACGGCTCGATCGTCTTCTCCCTCGACAATATCGACGTCCCGAACCAGTGGAGCCAGGTCGCGGCCGACGTTCTGGCGCAGAAATACTTCCGCAAGGCCGGCGTGCCGGCGCGCTTGAAGCGCGTCGAAGAGAACGCTGTTCCTTCCTTCCTGTGGCGCTCCGTCGCCGATACGGAGGCGCTGTCGGAACTCCCCAAGGATCAGCGTCACGTTTCGGAAATCTCGGCCAAGCAGGTCTTCGACCGTCTCGCCGGCGCCTGGGCCTATTGGGGCTGGAAGGGCGGCTATTTCGACACTGAGGACGACGCGCAGGCGTTCAGCGACGAGCTTCGCTACATGCTCGCCATGCAGATGGCGGCGCCCAATTCCCCGCAATGGTTCAATACCGGCCTGCACTGGGCTTACGGCGTCGACGGGCCGAGCCAGGGCCATTTCTATGTCGATTTCGCCAATGGCAAGATGGTGAAGTCGAAGTCGGCCTATGAGCATCCGCAGCCGCACGCCTGCTTCATCCAGTCGATCGCCGACGATCTGGTCAATGACGGCGGCATCATGGATCTCTGGGTGCGCGAGGCGCGGCTGTTCAAATATGGCTCCGGCACCGGCACTAATTTCTCCAAGCTGCGCGGCGAGAAGGAGAAGCTTTCGGGCGGCGGCTCGTCCTCCGGCCTGATGTCCTTCCTCAAGATCGGCGACCGCGCGGCGGGCGCGATCAAATCCGGCGGCACGACGCGGCGGGCGGCGAAGATGGTGGTCGTCGACATCGATCACCCCGACGTCGAGCAGTTCATCGGCTGGAAGGTGAAGGAAGAGGAAAAGGTCGCCTCGCTCGTCACCGGCTCCAAGATCGTCAAGAAGCATCTCAAGGCGATCATGCGCGCCTGCCTGAATTGCGACGGCCCCGGCGACGATTGCTTTAACCCCGAGATCAATCCGGCCTTAAAGCGCGAGATCAAACTCGCGCGCCGCAACGACGTGCCGGACAATTACATCAAGCGCGTCATCCAATTCGCCAGGCAGGGCTACAAGGACATCCACTTCGACACCTATGACACCGACTGGGACAGCGAAGCCTATCTCACCGTCTCGGGCCAGAACTCCAACAATTCCGTGCGCGTCACGGATGAGTTCCTGCAGGCGGTCGAAAAGGACGGCGACTGGACGCTGACCCGTCGCCTCGACGGCAAGGCCGCGAAGACGCTGAAAGCCCGCGAGCTGTGGGAGAAGATCGGCTACGCCGCCTGGGCGTCCGCCGACCCCGGCATTCAGTTCCATACGACGATCAACGACTGGCACACCTGCCCGGCGGGCGGCCCGATCCGCGCGTCGAATCCGTGCTCGGAATATATGTTCCTCGACGACCCGGCCTGTAACTTAGCGTCGCTGAACCTGCTGCAGTTCCGTGATCCCGAGACGAAGCGCATCGACGTCGACTCTTACGAACACGCCGTGCGGCTGTGGACCGTCGTGCTCGAAATCTCGGTGCTGATGGCGCAGTTTCCGTCAAAGGAGATCGCGCAGCTTTCCTACGACTATCGCACGCTCGGCCTCGGCTTCGCCAATGTCGGCGGGCTTCTGATGTCGTCGGGCGTCGCTTACGACAGCGAGGCGGGTCGCGCCATCGCCGGCGCGCTGTCGGCGATCATGACGGGCGTCTGCTACGCGACCTCGGCCGAAATGGCCAAGGAGCGCGGGCCCTTCGTGCGCTTCATGGAGAATCGCGAAGCGATGCTGCGGGTGATCCGCAATCATCGCCGCGCCGCGCATGGCGAACGCGTCGGCTATGAGCAGCTCGCGATGATGCCCGTGCCGCTCGACAAGGCCGCCTGTCCCGATCAGCTGTTGATCGCGCGCGCCGGCGCCGCCTGGGACAAAGCGCTCGCGCAAAGCGAACTCTACGGCTATCGCAATGCGCAGGTCACTGTCGTCGCGCCGACCGGCACCATCGGCCTCGTCATGGATTGCGACACGACCGGGATCGAACCCGACTTCGCGCTGGTGAAATTCAAGAAGCTCGCCGGCGGCGGCTATTTGAAGATCGTCAACCGCGCCGTGCCGGAGGGTCTGCGCGCGCTCGGCTATCGCGAGAGCGACATCGCCGAGATCGAGGCTTACGCCGTCGGCCATGCTTCGCTCTCCAACGCGCCGACGATCAACACCACGAGCCTGCGCGCGCGCGGCTTCACCGACGAGAAAATCGCCGCGATCGAAGCGGCGCTGCCATCGGCCTTCGACATCAAATTCGTCTTCAACAAATGGACGCTCGGGCCCGACTTCCTCACCGGGACGTTGAAAGTTCCGGCGGCCGCGCTCGACGACAAGAACTTCGATCTTCTGTCTCATCTCGGCTTCGCCAAATCCGAGATCGAGGCGGCGAATGTGCATGTCTGCGGCGCGATGACCTTGGAAGGCGCGCCGCATCTGAAGCGCGAGCATTATCCGGTGTTCGACTGCGCCAGTCCCTGCGGACGCACCGGCAAGCGCTATCTCTCGGTCGACTCGCATATCCGCATGATGGCGGCGGCGCAGCCCTTCATCTCGGGCGCGATCAGCAAGACCATCAACATGCCGAACGACGCCTCGATCGAAGATTGCGAACAGGCCTATCTGCTGTCGTGGCGCCTCGGGCTCAAGGCCAATGCGCTGTATCGCGACGGCTCGAAGCTCTCGCAGCCGCTCTCCGCGCAGCTCATCGCCGGCGACGACGACATCGATGCGATGGACGCCATCGAGGAAGTCGTGACCGCCACGATGCCGGCCCGCGCCGCGGCGATCGCCGAGCGCATCGTCGAGCGCGTCGTGCATCAGGTGATCCGCGAGCGCGAGAAGCTGCCAAACCGGCGCAAGAGCTACATTCAGAAGGCGACGGTCGGCGGCCACAAGGTCTATCTGCACACCGGCGAATATGAAGACGGACGGTTGGGCGAAATCTTCATCGACATGCATAAGGAAGGCGCGGCCTTCCGAAGCCTGATGAATAATTTCGCCATCGCGATTTCGCTCGGGCTTCAATATGGCGTGCCGCTCGAAGAATATGTCGACGCCTTCACCTTCACCCGCTTCGAGCCCGCGGGTCCTGTGCAGGGCAATGACGCGATCAAATACGCGACCTCGATCCTCGACTATGTGTTCCGCGAACTCGCCGTCTCCTATCTTGGCCGCAACGATCTCGCCCATGTCTCGCCCGAGGACGTCGGCCATGACGTGCTCGGCAAAGGCCAGCATGAGGGCAAGGCGCCGGAGACGAACTCCGTCGTCTCGCGCGGATTGCTGCGCTCCAAGACCGACCGGCTGATGGTGGTGCAAGGCGGCGGGGCGACAGCCTTGAGGTCGGAGCCGACGCCCGAAGTCGTCCACGAAGCGGCGGAAGCGATCTCAACGCTCGGCTGGACCGAGCCGACGAAGACCATCACCGGCATCGCCGAAAAACGCGCCGAGGCGCGGATGAAGGGCTATGTCGGCGAAGCCTGCCCCGAGTGCGCGAATTTCACGCTGGTGCGCAACGGGACATGTCTGAAATGCGAGACCTGCGGCGCGACGACGGGGTGTAGTTAACTGCCAGTCTTAAAGCCCGATCATCGAACTTTCGAATTGAACTTCCTGAAGGCACACAATCCTGACATTGGAGCGAATGAACATGAGTAAGGCGCCTCAAAATATCGGCCAAGACGGCTTGGCGGTCGTCAATCTTCAGAACGCGCTCAATAGAACGCACTCGCCGGATCAAACTGTTCAAAGGGGGCTAACGGCTGCAAATCTTCAGGCGGCTTTATCGCCGCCGCCTGCTCCTCCGCCGAGCGTACCATCGCCCTCACCTCAAAGTACGCAAAAATGACTTACGATTGGACTGCCGCAGGTGCAGTTGGCCAATGGGCGAGCGCGGCAATTACGTTGGTAGGTTTCTTGTTTGTTGTCCGTCAGATCGGCATTGCTAGCAAGACTGCGGATCTTCAGGCGCTACAAGAGTTTGTGCGAAGTGCGACGGAGCGCGAAGCTTGTTTGCTCGGCGCGGACTCTGACCAGAGTAAACAACAAGCTTTTATCGAGTTCCTCAATTTCCTGGAGATGAATGCGGCTGCGCTCAACGGTAACCTGTTCCCCAGAACAACGCGTTCGATTGCAGTCGATAAACTATGCACTTCCATCGTTGTCATCCAGGAAGCGCCATCTTGGCATAAGCAATTTTCCCAAGCTGTGACGGCTTCGACAACCTTTGCAGAATTGGCCAAATTTATGAAAGGCCAACGAAAATCGATCGCGGCACGCGCAGCCGAATTCAGATTGATACCCGGCAACTCGAGCTAAAAAACTCTGACTAATTTTGGCAAACTTTCCTAATTGGGATGGTAGCTCTGCGCGCAATATTCTGCGCAACCCAAGGCTCCTCATCCTGAGGAGGCCGCGTAGCGGCCGTCTCGAAGGACGAGGGGCCGACTCCAGTGTGCAAAAAAAGTTCAACAGCTGCATCGGTCACGCGAAGCGCGAATTCTGGATCGCGCAGTCCTCGTCCTTCGAGACGCGCCCTGCGGGCGCTCCTCAGGATGAGGACTGCTGGCGGTGCCATCGTTGGCGTGGATGAAGTGCGCTACCCAAGGCTCCTCAGGATGAGGACTGCTTGCTGGCACCTCAAGGTTGAAATGGGAACGCAGGAGCGCGCTCGGAATGTTCGCGCTGGACGTAGCGCAACCCAAGGCCCCTCATCCTGAGGAGGCCGCGCAGCGGCCGTCTCGAAGGACGAGGGGCCGACGCCAGTTCGCGATAAGATTCAACATCTGATTTGATCGCGTGCTCCGCGCATGCTGAATCGCGCAGTCCTCGTCCTTCGAGACGCCGCTTTCAGCGGCTCCTCAGGATGAGGACTGCTTATGGGCGCTTGTCGGGCTGAGGGCTGCGTGCTGGCGTTCTCGATTACGACTGCTTGGGGTCGCTCTTCTTAGTTCTGCGCGCCGCCAGCGCCGGCAAAGCCTCACAATCGCCTCTGATCAGCGCTTCCTTCTTGGCGCGGCTCCAGCCCTTGATGCGTCGTTCCGTCGCGATGGCGTCAGTCAACAGATCGAATCGTTCGGACCAGACCAGCTTCACCGGTCGGCGCCGCGTCGTGTAATCGGCGTTGATCCCGAGATTATGTTCGCTGACGCGGGTTTCGACCTCCTTGCGCGTCAGACCGGCGTAATAGCTGCCGTCGCCGCAACGCAGGATGTAGACGCTTGCGCCCTCGGTCCGCATCGCAGTCCTCTCCTTCAAGACGCGCGTGATCTCGGGCTGAACTGAGATCAGCGCCGGGTCAATCGACAAACTCCTCCCGACGGAATCCCTGCGCATAGAGCGCCGCCGTCAGATCGGCATGGTCGATGCGCGCGTCCGCCGCTTGCGCCACTGTCGGCTTGGCGTGGAACGCCAGCCCCAGCCCCGCCTCGCGCAGCATGTCGAGATCATTGGCGCCGTCGCCGATGGCGAGGGTCGCGTCGCGCGGCAGTCCCCTCGCCTCGCGCAATTCTTCAAGCGCCGCGCGCTTGGCTTCGCGGCCCAGCACCGGCGCGACGACCGCGCCGGTCAGCGCGCCATTAGCGAATTCGAGAAGATTGGCGCGCGTCTCGTGAAAGCCGATGCGCGCCGCCACGGGCTCCCCGAATTGCGTGAAGCCGCCGGAGACGAGCGCCGTATGGGCGCCATGGGCGCGCATCGTGCGCACCAGCTGACGCGCGCCAGGGGTCAGCGTGATGCGCGTCAGCAGAGTCTCGATCTGCGCAAGCGTCACGCCCGCAAGCAGCGCGACCCGCTCTTTCAAGGCGCTTTCGAATTCGACCTCGCCGCGCATGGCGCGCTCGGTGATCGCCGCGACATGTTCGTGCAAGCCGACAAGGCCGGCGAGTTCGTCGACGCATTCCTGTCCGATCATCGTCGAATCCATGTCGGCGACGAGCAGCTGCTTGCGACGCCCGGTCGTCGGCTGAACGATGACGTCGATCGGATCGTCGGATATCGCGGCCTCCAGACGCGCGCGCAAATCGGCGAGGTCATGCCCCGCGCCCGACAAAAACGCGTCGACCGCGAGCCCCTCCGCGAGCCAGTCGCGTCCGGCGTCGATCAGCCCGGCGTCATAGAGCGCGCCCGACACCGCTCGTTCATTGAGTCCAGCGCCCCGGCCGGCCACGAATGTCGCGACATAGTCGATGGGCTTTGACATCTCGATCGTTTCAGCGGCAATAGCGCCATGCGCGCGCGCGCCATTCTCATTGCAGGTCCAACGGCTTCCGGCAAGTCCGCGCTGGCGCTGGCGCTCGCGCGACGCCTTGGCGGCGCGATCGTCAACGCCGATTCGATGCAGGTCTATCGCGATCTGCGGATCATCACCGCGCGGCCGACGGTCGAAGAAGAAAGCGCCGCGCCGCATCTTCTCTTCGGCCATGTCGACGCGGCGACGAATTATTCCGTCGGCCGCTGGCTTGAGGATTTCGCGCGCGCGCTGCGCGAGCTTGAGGCGCGCGGGCTGACGCCGATCGTCGTCGGCGGCACCGGCATGTATTTCAAGGCGGCGCTTAGCGGGCTCTCGGACATTCCGGCGGCGCCCGGCGAGCTGCGCGACGCCCTGCGCGCCTGGGCGCGGGACAAGACCCCGCGCGAGCTCCACGCCGAACTCGCGGCCCGCGATCCGGACACGGCGGCGACCTTGCGCGACACCGATCCGCAGCGGCTGCTGCGGGCGCTGGAAGTGCTGGAGGCGACGGGCAGACCGCTCGTCTCCTTTCACGGCCTGCGCAGTCCGCCGCTCCTGAACGCGTCCGAATGCGCCGTCTTTTTCCTCGCGCCCGAGCGCAAGGCGCTCTACGCGCGCATCGACGCGCGATTCGAGAAGATGGCGCGAGAAGGCGCGATCGAAGAAGTTACGGCGCTCAAGGCGCGCGGACTCGATCCCGCATTGCCGGCGATGCGCGCCCATGGCGTCCCGCACCTCATCGCCTGGCTCGATGGACGGCTGACGCTGGAAGAAGCGATTTTGCGCAGCCAGATCGATACGCGCCGCTACGCCAAACGGCAGTTCACCTTCGCGCGCCACCAGCTCCCGAGCTTCAACTGGATTTCGGGCGAAACGCCGCTGCGCGACGTCGACGACGCGCTCAGTGCAGGCGCGCGACCCACATCTGGAACAGGGTAAGAACGATTTCCATGGCGATCAGAATGATGATCGTCCACTCCAGCCGAACCGAGCGCGCCGCGTCGATGAGATCGGTCAGCGCGCGGGCGGTCTCGCCGATCACGTCGATCTTGGCGTTGAGCGTGCGGGCGCGGGGCGTGAGCTCATATTCGTCCTCGAGCCGCGCATAGAGCCGTTCGAGGTCCGGCCGGTCCCAGAGCACGTCCGGCTTGTCGTCGACGGCGACGCGGCCTGAGACGCGGTGGCGCACGAGCAGAGTCTGGCCCATCAGCTCCAACATCGATTTGCGTTTCCATGGCGGACTTCCCTTCGCCGCAAGTTCGGCGGCGAAAGGTTCGATCGTGTCGAAGACGGCGTTGACCCGGCGCTCGTCGCGCGCCAGGGCGACGCTTTTCGCCAGAACGTCGGCGATCACCAGCAGACGCGCGTCGGAGACGTCCTTGACCGCCAGCCGGCCGTCCGGGAGGGCCTTCTCCTCGCCGTCCGGCGTCGCCTCGATGATCAATGTCTCGTCGTCGCCGCGCGACGCGCCCGAGACGCGAAGTCCAATCTTCTTGACGATTTCGTCCTCCTCGAGAGGAGAGAGTCCGAAGAGAACGGCGACCCCGAAGCGATAGAGCACGGCGAATCCGCTCTGCCCGACACGGAAAGCGAGCGGAGCCGTTGAAACCAAATCGGCCCGCTCAAGCCCGTCCGTGTCGATCCGCTCGCCGAGCAGCAGGGCCCGGGCCGTGAGCGTATGCGGGATCATGGCCGTCGCCGCCGGGGAATTCACTGTGTCGACCATTTGCTGACCTTGTGGCTTCGAGGCGCGATCATATCTCCAACGCGCGCTTCTGTTCTGCTCGCCTTGCGTGACGCTGGCAAAAAAGCTAGCAAGCGGCGAGGTCGCGGAGAGATCACCCCCATGACTTATGTCGTCACGGAAAACTGCATCAAATGCAAGTATATGGACTGCGTAGAAGTCTGTCCGGTGGACTGCTTCTACGAAGGCGAAAACATGCTGGTGATCCACCCGGACGAATGCATCGATTGCGGCGTCTGCGAACCCGAGTGCCCGGCGAATGCGATAAAGCCGGATACCGAGGAAGGCCTTGAGCAATGGCTGCAGCTTAACGCGGAAATGGCGCAGAATTGGCCCAATATAACGATCAAGCGGGAACCGCCGGCCGACGCCAAGGAATGGGACGGCAAGCCCGGCAAGTTCGAGCAGTTCTCGGCGGAGGCCGGACAAGGCGACTGAACGGCGTTCGGCGCCGACGCCTGAACCGGGGCCGATGCGTTTGCACATCGTTAATTTATTTAAAACACAATAAATTCATATGGCTAGATGGTTTTGCAGCCGCTGCGCCGGCGCCCTTCGCGCGCGTGCGCCTTTGATTTTCACCGCTCAACGTGTTATAAATCACACACTAAATGCACGCCTTGTCGAAGGGCGATGCGGCGCTGCAGCACCGTCTCGCGACGAATTCGAAAGCCTCTCTTTCCCAAGGGCCGGCCCTGAGGCGCGGCTGCTGGGCATGCGGCGCTAGCAAGGTTTCCACATGCCGCCCTTCGCGGTGTCGCGGCTTTGCTGCCGGCGGCATCCGCGATTCGTCAGCGGCGGCGATCGTCCCGTCTCCACAGCGGGACAGCATAGGAGTAGCCCGCGTATGCCCTCCAACAAAAAAGCCGACAAGAAGTCGTCCGCAACTGCCTCCACCGCAGCAGCGCGCGCCAAGGGCTCGGCCGCCCGCTCCAAGACGCAGGCCAAACGAGCCGCCAAGAGCGGCGTCACGAAAACCGCTGCGTCCAGGAGCGCGACCGCGAAGAAGTCGTCCAGCCGTTCCGCTTCGGCGGTCAAATCCGCGCGAGGCGCCGCCGCTTCGAGCGGGAAAAACAACACAAAAACATCGGCCAAGAACACAAAAAAGATGACCTCAAAAGTGACGACAAAAGCCAAATCGAACGCCCAGGACAAGAACGCCAAGGCTGCCGCGCGCGCCGCCGCCGCGCGCCGCTCTCCCGCGACCGGTCGCGCCGTCACGCGAGCGACCGCCCCGAAGACGACGGCGAAGTCGCGCGCCAAGAGCGCGGTCGAGGCCAAATCCGCCGCCAAATCCGCCGCCAAGCGCGCGACCAAAAGGGCGGCGGCCGCCAAGGCCGCCAAGACGGCGGCGGAAAAGGTGAGCGCCAAGGCGAAAACCCCGGACGTGAAGACGATCAAGCCGGCTGCCGCTGGCAAGACCGCCGCCGGCAAGACCGCAGCGGCCAAGCCGGTAAAGGCGGCGGCGCCGGTCGCGCCGGCGACTAAGCCGGTCGAACAATCCAGGCCTGCGGCTCCCGTGGCGCCCGCGACGAGGCCGGTTGAAAAAGCCCCGGTGCCCGCCCCCTCGGCGGCTCCGGCGCTCGCCGAGCGCGCGCCCGTCGGGCCCGCGCGGCCGGCCATTCCCGCCAAGGCGAAGCCCGCGTCCGGATTGAAGCCCGGCTTCAAGCTCAGCGAGTTCATCGTCTATCCGGCGCATGGCGTCGGGCAGATCGTCGGCGTCGAGACGCAGGAGGTGGCTGGCTTCAGCCTCGAACTGTTCGTCGTGAGCTTCATCAAGGACAAGATGATCCTCAAAGTGCCCACGAGCAAAGTCGCCAGCGTCGGAATGCGCAAGCTTGCCGAATCGGGCATCGTCGACAAGGCGCTGCAGACGTTGAGCGGCCGGGCGAGGATCAAGCGCACGATGTGGTCGCGCCGCGCCCAGGAATATGAGGCCAAGATCAACTCTGGCGATCTGATCACCATCGCCGAAGTGGTTCGCGACCTCTATCGTTCAGACACGCAGCCGGAGCAGTCCTATTCGGAACGCCAGCTTTACGAAGCCGCCTTGGATCGCATGGCGCGCGAAATCTCCGCCGTGCGCAAGCTTATCGACTCGGAATCGCTGAAGCTGATCGAATCCTTCCTGCTCAAAGGGCCCCGACGCGGACCGAAAGCCGACGGCGACGTCGGCGACGAGGGCGGCGATGAAGCCGACGTCGACCGCGCGGCGTAATCGGCAATAAAAAACCCCGGAAGCAGTTTCCGGGGTTTTCTTTTTCTCACGCTCTTGCTTCACATCTCATGCTCTTGCCTCGTCGGTCGACGCTGTCTCTTGCATCCGCGACAAGGCGCGCCTGAGCTTCACGAGCGCGCGGCTCTCGATCTGACGCACCCTCTCCTTGGAAATGCCGAGGCGATCGCCGAGCGTCTCGAGCGTCACCAGATTTTCCGCCAGCCGCCGCTCGCGCACAATGCGCAACTCGCGCTCGGAGAGTATGGCGAGCGCGTCCTTGAGCCAGCGTGCGCGCCGATCCGAATCCAGCGTTTCCTCGACGACTTCGTCGGGCAGCGGCTTCTGGTCGACGAGAAAGTCCATTCGCTGGGCGGAGCCCGACGATTCATCGTCGACGAGCTGCGCGTTCAGCGACACGTCGGAGCCGGAAAGACGCGAATCCATCATCTCCACATCGGCCCGCGACACGCCGATGGCGTTGGCGATGGTCTGATAGGTCTCGACCGAACTCGCGCCGTGATTTTCGCGCGCCAACCTTGCGCGCAAACGACGCAAATTGAAAAAAAGCGCCTTCTGCGACGAACTCGTTCCGCCCCGCACGATTGACCAGTTGCGCAGAACATAGTCCTGGATCGACGCTCTGATCCACCATGTCGCATAGGTGGAGAAGCGAACGTCGCGTTCGGGCGCAAAGCGCGCGGCGGCTTCCAGAAGCCCGACATGTCCCTCCTGGACAAGATCGGAGAGCGGCAATCCGTAATGTCTGAACTTTGCCGATAGCGCGATGACGAGACGCATGTGCGCCGCGGTCAATTTATGCAGCGCTTGCCGGTCGTCCCGCTCTCGCCACGCCACTGCGAGCCGCTTTTCCTCTTCTCGTTCCAAAAAAGGCGCTTCCGCTGCGGCCTTAATCAACTCGCGCCCGAGCCCAGGCATATACGCCATGACGCCCTCCATACGCGGCCGTCCCGATTAATGACGAGAAATTCCGCGCGCCAAGATTTTGCCTCGCTGGGATAACTGACGGAGCGCGACAGTTGTTCCCGAAGTGAGCAAAAACCGGCGGTTCATTCAGTTACGATTTTGTAATGTTCGCCGGGGGCGACTGCGTCGCCGGCCAGCAGCCCGTTGAGAAGCATGAAGTATTCGGCGGGCCGGTTAGGAACCACCATCCGCGCCGCCATCGTTTCGATCGTGTCGCCGGGCGCCGCGACAGCGACCGCAATCCTTAACGGTCGGGCGTCGGTGGTTTCGTCAGGCGCGAGGCGGCGGAATGATTTGATCGACTCCAGGAAGCGCGCGTCCGCCTCGTCGCTCAACATGCGCGCCGCAAAGATCAGGCGGTAGAGAAACTCGCCTGACCGGATCACCGCGAGCCGAAAGTTCCACTCGCCCGCCCGAGCGATGGCGACGACCGCCGGGAGTCCGTTGATATCCATCCTGCGCACGGAGGAGGGAAGAAGCCCGTCGACCCAGCCGGAGCCGACATAGGATTCGAGGTTCTCGTCCGAAGGCGCGCGCACGCTGTCGAGCCGCAAGGCTTCATTGTCGGATTCGCGCACGCCGAAGACGGCTTCGTTGGAATTCTCGAGAAGGAAACCTTCGGGCGCGATGAAAGTGAAGCGCAATCGCGGATGGGTGAACTTGCGATCGCGAACATAGCCCTCGTTTGGATCGTCGCCGAAGGCGACGCCCTTGACCGCGTCGAGATAGCCGGCGCGGTCGGCGACGCCGACCCCCGGCGCGCCGATCTCTCGCGCCGCCGCAACAGCCCTGGCGATGCGGTCGGGGGTCGAGGGATGCGTCGACATGATGTCGAATTCGAGCGACTTCTTTTTGCCGTAGAGCGCCGCGCGCAATTCCGTGGAGCGTCCCAGCGCCGTGAGGAATCGCGAAGCGCCGTAAGGATCGAAACCCGCCCGCGCGATGACCCGGACTCCGGCGGCGTCGGCGTCGAGCTCCTGCTGACGCGAAAAGCTCGCGACCGAGAGCCGCTGGCTGGACCGCACCTCGTCGCCCTTCTGGCGGTTTTGAATGACGGCCGCGGCTTGAGAGATCACCGCCGCTTCTCGCTCGCGCTCGGCGCGCAGCGCGCTGTGACGAAGCGAAACATGAGCGATTTCATGGGCCATCACCGCCGCCGCCTCCGAGGCGTCCCCGGCGAGCGCCAGCAGTCCGCGGGTGACGTAAAGATTGCCGGAAGGCAGCGCGAAGGCGTTGACGACGGGCGTGTTGAGAATCGTCACCTTATAGGTCGGCTGGCCGGGCGTATCGCTGACGGTGGCCAGTTTGGCGAGAATGGCGTCGAGATAGCGCTCTGCGGCGAGCGCTTCATATTCGCCGCCAAACTGAGCGACGAGCTCCTTATGCTGGACCGTGCTGCGATTTTCGGTTCGCGGCACGGCCGGCCGCGTCGAATGCAAGGGCGCGGTAAAGAGATGTCCTTGCCGCTCCAGCTCGGCGCAGCCTCCCAGCGCCAATACGAAGGACGCCGCAGCCAAAGACAGCGTCGCCCGCCTAGCGGGAAACGCCGCTGTCAACAAATTCGATCTCGGCTGGCGTAGCGATTTCGATGCGAGACCCGGTCTCAATAAGTCCTCGTACGCGGGCTCGCCGCCCGACAAGGGAGCGGGGCTCGATTCGCCCGAACATAGCCAAATTGCGCCGCGAAATCACGACGGTGAAGCTATCGCGCCATTTGTCGCCAAAATTAAGGTAGAAGGCGCGCCGCGACTCGCCGACGGAACGGATATCGCCGACAACGACGATCATGCCCCTGCGCCGCTGCAGGTCTTTGCCGGCGCCGGGCGCGGAGACGTCGATTGGGCGAAATTGAGGCAGCGACCAGAGTCCGACGCCCGAATCGCGCGCCAGGGCTTCGGCGGCCAAATAAGGCTTGGCGCAGGCGGCGGCGTTCGGGTCGGGACGAAAGCGCGTCTCGCCGGCCGAGAGCAGCGCCGCCGCCACGGACACGAGGGGCGCCGAGGCCCCTCCCGAGGGGTCGCTCGCGTAAAGTCGGGCCGGCGTCCTGCCCCAACGGTCGGGCGAGCCGGCGAAAACGCCCAAGAACACGTCGCGGCCGGCAAGCCAGGCGTTGAGACGGTCGCGGACGGCGGCGCGCCGATCGCCGGCTTCTCGCGGCGGAAAATCGAGGCCCGCGAGCGCGACCCGACGGCCGTCGTCCAAAAGAAGTTCGAAATCCTCGTCGATAGCGGCGACCGTCGCCGGAACCGCCCCTTCAAGCGAGCACTCGCCACTCTCCGCCGCGGGCGGAAGCGACTGGCCCGATGACGGCCGAGCCGCCGCCGCCGCCACAAGCAAGGCGATTGCCGCTCTTTGGAGCCAATGGCGACAAAAAAGGAGAGGATCGAATGATTGCATCGCCTAACTTTGGCCGGAAGGCAGCCTATACTCCGGCATGATCACGCGCGCGTCGAATCGTGCGACGCGCCTCAGCGAAAGTCACGGCCTTCGCGACATGCTCTCACGCTACGCTCTCATTTTCGCCCTGTCCTTGTTTACAGCCGGCGCCGCGGCGGCGTTCGACCTCTATGGCGGTCCCTCGCCGGAGCCCAACTCCCGCCACGCCCAAACCTACAATGCGCCGCCATCGGATATTTATGACGGCGCCGAGCAGCCGGGGGCCGAAACGGCGATGTCCATGCGGATCGATCGACTGGAGCGCGAGCTGCGCCGGTTGACCGGACAAAATGAGGAGCTGCAGCACAGGGTGCAGCTCTTGGAAGAACAGCTGCGATCCGCCAAGCCGGAGCCGCCGCATTCGGAAGCCGTCCCGCACGGACCGATCAATTCCCCGCCGCCCCTGGCGCAAACGGCGTCTCCCGCCGCGGGGAGCGCCAACGCCGGCAGGCGCGGCGACGCCTTCGATCCCGCGGCGCAGCCATCGGCGCCCGGCGCGCCGAGGCCGCTGGGGACGACGACCCCGTCGACGCCGCTCCAAACCGCTACGCGGCCTTCAGGCTCCGTGACCCCCGCGCCGGTGCGGGAAGCGGGCCTGCCGCTCGACATCGCCCATGGCCGGCTGGTCGGCGATCAGCCCGCGGCGGCCGAGATTGCTTCCGCGCCGGCGATCCCTGGACCCAAGGAAGAATACGACCAGGCCGTGAACGCGCTGCGCGCCGGCAAATATGAGGAAGCCGAGAGGTCGCTGACGACCTTTCTGTCGAAGAACGGCAAGGGCAAACTTGCCCCCGCCGCGACCTTCAATCTGGGCGAGAGTTTCTTTCTGCGCGGCCGTCACCGCGAGGCGGCCGAGAAATATCTGGAAATCTCGACGAAATACGGCGATTCGCCGCAGGCGCCGGAAGCGCTGCTGCGGCTCGGCCAGTCGCTGAGCGCGATGGGCGCGAAGGAGCAGGCCTGCGCCTCCTACTCCGAGATCAACGTCAAATTCCCAAGAGCGGCGACGCGAATCCGCGAAGCGGCTCAGCGCGAGAGCAAGAAAATCCAATGCTAGCCCGCCGCGCCGCGATCGGCGCAGGTCCGGCCTAGGAATGGCCGGCGCCGAAGCGGAAGCCGCGGTCGACCAGTCGATCGAGCGACTGCGCGAAGAAGCGCTCGAACTCCTGGCGCCCTACCCCTCCCTGCTGCTGGCGGTTTCAGGCGGCCCTGATTCGGTCGCCCTGATGCTGCTTTGCGCGCAATGGTCTTTGCGATCGTCGCGCGACATTGCGGTCGCGACCGTCGATCACCGCTTGCGCAAGGGGTCGCGCGCCGAAGCCGAAGAGGTCGGCCGCTGGGCGCATGATCTCGGTTATGCGCATCATCTGTTGACATGGGCGGAAGAAAAGCCCGCGTCGCGCCTGCAGGAGCGCGCGCGGCAAGCGCGCTACGCGCTGCTCGCGGACTGCGCGCGCCGAATTGGCGCGTCGGCCATCGTTGTCGCGCATCATGCCGACGACCAGGCTGAAACGATTCTGTTTCGTCTCACCCGCGGCTCTGGAATCGCGGGACTCGCCGGCATGGCGCCTGTCGCGCGCAGCGAAGACATTGCGCTGCTGCGACCGCTGCTCGACTTTCGCAAGGAGGAATTGGAAGCGATCTGCGCGCGCGCCGGACAGTTATTTTTTCGCGATCCGTCGAATGAAGACGAAAGTTTCGCCCGCGCAAGGCTGCGCAGGCTCGCGCCGCTTCTCGCCGCGCAAGGTCTCGGTCAGGACGCTCTGTTACGACTCGGCGCGCGCGCGGCGCGCGCCGATGCGGCGCTGACGCATTGCGCCGAAGAGACGCTGGCGCGCGCCTTGCGCGGAGACCAAGCGTCATGCGTCGAGCTCGACGCCGCGACGCTGCGCGAGGCGCCGCCGGAAATTCTTCAGCGGGCGCTGGCGAACGCCGTCCTGCGTCTCGCCCCGTCTCCTGCGCTTCGCCTCGAACGTCTGGAACGGGCCAGCGCGCGCGTCGGCGCCGCGCTAACCGCGCGCCAATCGATGCGAATCACGCTTGCGGATGTCTGCATCGACGTCGCGCTCGAACGCGTTCGGCTGCGCCCCGCCCCCCCGCGCCGATCAAGCTCGAATGACGCCAATTCGCGCGGCTGACGACGCCAAGATGCGAAACGGCCAAGCCGCTATATGGCGACATCCTTGATTTCCGGGCTTTTCCCGAACCTTGGCAACGCCTTCCTGTGCGCCTAAATTAGACGGATGAGCGGAGCGCTTCGCGGGATAAGCCCGACCGAGCGGCTCCTGACAGGCTTCCCAAATGAACCCACACTTCAGGAACCTCGCGCTTTGGGCAATCATCGGATTGCTGGTGGTGGCCCTTGTCATGCTGTTTCAGCAACCCGGCCAACGCACGCCGATACGCGACATTTCATATAGCGAGCTGCTCACCCAGATAGACCAGGGTCGTGTCCATGACGTGACGATCGCCGGCAATGAGATCGTCGGTCACTTCAACGACAACCGGCCATTCACCACTTATGCGCCGGACGACGCCAATCTCGTGCCGCGCCTGCAGGCGAAGAACATTTCGATCAGCGCCAAGCCGAACAATGAAGGCGGCGGCTTCATGATGACGCTGCTGCTCAACGCGCTGCCGCTCGTCGCCTTTCTCGCGGTGTGGATTTTCCTCTCCCGCCAGATGCAGGGCGGCGCCGGCCGCGCGATGGGCTTTGGCAAGTCGAAGGCGAAGCTTTTGACCGAGACGCAGGGGCGCGTCACTTTCGAAGACGTGGCCGGCGTCGACGAAGCCAAGGAGGATTTGCAGGAAATCGTCGAATTCCTGCGCGATCCGCAGAAGTTCCAGCGGCTCGGCGGGCGGATTCCGCGCGGCGTGCTGCTGGTCGGACCGCCCGGCACGGGTAAAACCTTGCTTGCCCGCGCCATCGCCGGCGAGGCGGGCGTGCCGTTCTTCTCGATCTCGGGCTCCGACTTCGTCGAAATGTTCGTCGGCGTCGGCGCGTCGCGCGTGCGCGACATGTTCGAGCAGGCGAAGAAGAATGCGCCCTGCATCATCTTCGTCGACGAGATCGACGCGGTGGGCCGTCACCGCGGCGCCGGACTTGGCGGCGGCAATGACGAGCGCGAGCAGACGCTCAATCAGCTGCTGGTCGAGATGGACGGTTTCGAAGCGAATGAGGGGATCATCCTGATCGCCGCCACGAACCGTCCGGACGTGCTCGACCCGGCGCTGATGCGCCCTGGCCGTTTCGACCGGCAGATCCAGGTGCCGAACCCGGATTTCATCGGCCGCGAGAAGATTCTGAAGGTTCACGCCCGCAAGGTGCCTTTGGCGCCGGATGTGGATTTGAAGGTCGTCGCGCGCGGCACGCCGGGCTTCTCTGGCGCCGATCTGATGAATCTCGTCAACGAGGCGGCGCTGCTGGCGGCGCGTCGGTCGAAGCGCATCGTCACGAATCAGGAATTCGAGGACGCGCGCGACAAGATCATGATGGGCGCGGAGCGCCGCACTTTGGTGATGACGGATGAGGAGAAGAAGCTCACCGCCTATCACGAAGGCGGCCATGCGCTGGTCTCCCTGAACATGCCGGGCTCGATCCCGATCCACAAGGCGACGATCATTCCGCGCGGCAGGGCGCTCGGCATGGTGCAGGGTCTTCCCGAACGCGACCAGATTTCGCAGAGCTACGAACAGCTCATCGCGATGCTGGCGATGGCGATGGGCGGACGCGTCGCCGAGGAGCTGATCTTCGGCTCGGCGAAGACGACCTCCGGCGCAGCGTCGGACATCCAGCAGGCGACGCGCATCGCCCGCGCGATGGTCACGCAGCTCGGCTTCTCGGACAAGCTCGGCACGGTCGCTTACGCCGACCCGCAGCAGGAGCAGTTCCTCGGCTATTCGATCGGACGCACGCAGACCTTCTCCGAACAGACGCAGGAGACGATCGACGCCGAGGTCCGCCGTCTGGTGCAGCAGGCCTATGACAAGGCCAGGCAGATCCTTATCGACAAGCGTTCCGACCTCGATACGCTCGCCAATGCGCTGCTCGAATTCGAGACGCTGAGCGGCGAGGAAATCAAGGGACTGCTCGTCGGCAAGCGTCCGGTGCGCGAGGAGTCGACCCCGACTCCGCCGCCGCGCGGCTCGGCGGTGCCGACGACGGGATCGAAGCCGGCGCCCGACGTCGGCGGCATGGAGCCGCATCCGATCTGATCGCGGATAAATCGAAAGGAGCCCGGCGAGACTCAACCGCCGGGCTTTTTTATTTTCTGGCGCTGGCGGACCTCGATCGTCGCCGCGCCGCAGCGGCTATTTCTTCGCCCGCGCGATCAGATCCTGGAGGATTTCTGGGGGACGGCAGAGCGCCGCCTGGTCGCCGATCGAAACGATCGGCCGCTCGATCAAAATCGGGTGCTTTTCGATGGCGGCGAAAATCTCGTCATCCGACAGGGCTGCGTTGTCGAGGTCCAGTTCCTCGTAGGGCGTGCCGCGTTTGCGCAAAATATGGCGCACATTCTTGCCCATGCGACGCAAAAGCTCCTTCAAACTCGCACAATTGGGCGGAGTCTTGAGATATTCGACGATTTGCGGCTCATAGCCAGCTTCGCGCAGGGCGGCGAGAACTTTGCGGGAAGTCCCGCAGGCTGGATTATGATAGATTCTGACTTCCATGTGGACATCCGTTCAGGCGATATGCAAGTGTTCATAAACCATTCGTGAGGCTGGCGGGAACACAGCTTCCGACACTGTGACATCATGCTCTTAAATGCGCCGGATCGGCGTGAGAGACGCGCCGGCCTAGCCAGAGCGCTGCTCGCTGAGGATATTCAATGACCCGCAAATATTTCGGCACCGATGGCATTCGCGGTCTGGCCAATGAAAAAATCACGCCTGAACTCGCGCTCAAGGTCGGTCAGGCGGCGGGCCTCATCTTTCATCGCGGCGAAGGCCGGCATCGCATCGTCATCGGCAAGGACACGCGGCTCTCCAGCTATATGATCGAATATGCGCTGGTCGCCGGCTTCACCTCGGTCGGCATGGATACGCTGCTTCTGGGACCGATGCCGACGCCAGCGGTCGCGATGCTCACGCGATCGATGCGCGCCGATGTCGGCGTGATGATTTCCGCGTCTCACAATTCATTCGAGGACAATGGCATCAAACTCTTCGGACCGGACGGCTACAAGCTGTCCGACGAGATCGAGCATGAGATCGAGCGACTGATCGACGGCGACATGACGCCCAGGCTCGCGGCGCCTAGAGAACTCGGCCGCGCGCGACGCATCGACGACGTGCGCGCGCGCTATATCGAATTCGCCAAGCGCACGCTGCCGCGCAACATGAGCTTCGAAGGCCTGCGCGTCGTCGTCGATTGCGCCAATGGCGCGGCCTATAAGGTGGCGCCAGAGGCCCTCTGGGAGCTTGGCGCCGAAGTCTTCGCGATCGGCGTCGAACCGGATGGTTTCAACATCAATCAACGCGTCGGCTCCACCTCGCCGCAGGCGCTGCGCGACAAGGTGCGCGAATTGCGCGCCGACGTCGGCATTGCGCTCGACGGCGACGCTGACCGCGTCATAATGGTCGACGAACAGGGGCATCTCATCGACGGCGATCAGCTGATGGCGGTGATCGCCGAAAGCTGGCGCGACCAGGGATTGCTATCCAAACCCGGCCTCGTCGCGACGATCATGTCCAATCTGGGATTGGAGCGGTATCTGAGTTCGATCGGGCTGACGTTAGAGCGAACGGCGGTCGGCGACCGCTATGTGATCGAGCGCATGCGCGAAGCCGGCTACAATGTCGGCGGCGAGCAATCGGGCCATGTCATCCTGTCGGACTATTGCACGACCGGCGACGGGCTGGTGACGGCGATGCAGGCGCTGGCGGTAGTGAAGCGCGAGGATCGTCCGGTGAGCGAAGTCTGCCACCGCTTCGAGCCGCTGCCGCAAGTGTTGCAGAATGTGCGCGCGCAACGCAGCGAATTGGAGCGCGCCGCCGTCGCTTCCGCAATCGACGACGCGCGGTCGCGGCTGGGCGGCTCGGGCCGACTCATCGTTCGCCCGTCCGGCACCGAGCCCGTCATTCGCGTCATGGGCGAAGGCGACGATCGCGAACTGGTCGAATCTCTCGTCGCTCAGGTTTGCAGCGCGCTGAAAACGTCCGCCGAGGCGGCCTGACGCAAGACCGTTCCGGCATTCGGGCGATGCGCGGGCGCAGCCGGGCTCCAAGCCGAGAGATTGGCGACGATCGATGGTTAAGCGATACGGTTAACGCATCGTTAATCCTTGCCGCCCATCTTGCCCTCGGCGGCCCTGCGTCATTGAAAACGCGACAGGGCGCCCGAGCCAAGGGGACCAACATGGGCCGCACCATCGCGCTGGCGTTGTCAGCCGTCTTCGTTGCAGGCGCCGCGACCGCCCGCGCCGACGGCCTGCCGCCTCCGCCGCCCCTCGACGTCAGCGGCTGGTATCTTCGCGGCAATATCGACGATGACGCGCAACAGGCGAGCGAGGGGCGAACATATCTCCAGCCGAATTTTCTCGCCGATCTGGCGAGCGGCGGCGCCCGACCGGCGCGCTATTCGATGAGCGAGACGCGGTAGCTGATCGTTCCTGACGGCCGGGCGAGAAAGCGTCATGACCCGCGGAAAAAGCGCCGCGGCTTATTTTTGCGGCAATCGAGACTTTGCGGCCCCGCGTCGCCCCC
>Ga0194127_10002166_pt1 | contig 27325 bp, 21 predicted proteins | sample TA2KigC100mmetaG_FD_148624 | JGI IMG/M metagenome (GOLD analysis project Ga0194127, IMG submission 148624) | Freshwater microbial communities from Lake Tanganyika, Tanzania - TA2015036 Kigoma Deep Cast 100m | ecosystem: Environmental > Aquatic > Freshwater > Lake | place: Tanzania: Lake...
AGGGAGCCAAGAAAGCGATCGTCCAGAAAGGCAAGAGTCTTCTTCCCTCGGGTGTGCTGGAGGTGAGGGGCTCTTTTGACCGGGGAGATTCGGTCTCCTGTATTGGGCCTCGGGGAAAGGAGTTTGCTAGAGGGCTGGTCAACTACAGCCTTAAAGAACTTGAGAAGATTAAGGGCCGCCGGACCAGTGAGATCGAAAGAGCCCTGGGCTATAAGTATTCGGATGAGATCATCCACAGGGATGACCTGGTGGTCTTATGACAGAACTGATGGATCTGAAGTCTGAAGTGAAAGGGATGGCAAAACGGGCCAGGGAGGTTTCCTGCCTGCTGGCCAGGCTTTCCACCGATACGAAGAATAATGCCTTATTTGAAATGGCGGATGATCTGGAAAAGAACCAGGGTTTCCTGATCGAAGAGAACAAAAAAGACCTGTCTGCAGGGGAGCAGGCACTCCTCTCTTGTGCGATGATGGACCGGTTGCGAATGACCCCTGCGGTGATCCAGGCAATGGCCAAGGGCCTCCGGGAAGTGGCCCATCTCTCCGATCCCGTGGGAGAGATTGTAAAGATGTGGAGAAGGCCGAATGGATTGACTGTTGGAAGGATGAGGATTCCCATCGGTGTCATCGGAATCATCTATGAATCGAGACCGAATGTGACCGCTGATGCCGCGGGCCTTTGTCTCAAATCCGGCAATGCGATTATCCTCCGGGGAGGGTCAGAGGCTTTTTACTCCAATCAGGCCATCGTCCGTATCCTTCAAAAAGGTTTGGGCAAGGCCGGGATTCCGGGGGAGGCGGTCCAGATCTTTTCCCGAACAGAAAGGGAAGCCATCCAGGAGATGCTCCAGCTCGAAGAGGAGATCGATCTGATCATTCCCAGGGGAGGAGAAGCCTTGATCCGCTTTGTGACGACCCATTCAAAGATCCCGGTCATCAAACATTATAAGGGGGTCTGCCACATCTTCGTCGATGAGACCACGGATCAGGAGATGGCCCTGCGGATCTGCCTCAATGCCAAAGTCCAGCGGCCCGGGGTATGCAATGCCATGGAGACGCTCCTTGTCCATGAGAGGATAGCGGCCGGTTTTCTTCCGAAGATCGCAGAGGCCCTTCGAAAAGAGGGCGTGGAACTGCGGGGATGCCCCGAGACCCGGAAGATTCTCTCCGGAATCAAAGAGGCGAAGGAAGAGGACTGGTATGAGGAGTATTTAGACCTCATCCTCTCCATTCGGATGGTCAAGGGAATTGAGGAGGCAATGAAGCATATTGCCGCCTATGGGTCGCTCCACACGGAGTCGATACTCACCTCCGATTATCAGAACGCCCAGCGCTTTCTGAGGGAGGTGGGATCCTCCTGCGTCCTGGTCAATGCCTCGACAAGATTCAATGACGGGTTTGAGCTGGGTCTGGGCGCGGAGATGGGGATCAGCACCTCCAAACTGCATGCTTTCGGACCCATGGGCCTGGAGGAGTTGACAACGACCAAATTTATCGTCTATGGGGAAGGGCAGATCCGAACATAGAAATCAAGGGAATGTTGGAATACTGGAATATTGGAAAAATGGAAAAACCAATACAAGAAGATTGTATGGTTGCGTAATTTCTAACTCATTATTGATGGTCTCGTAAAAAGTTTGAAAATACACCTTTCTGTCATTCCGGAGAAAGCCGGAATCCAGTCTTTTCGGATAGTTATAAATTCCCTGGACTCCGGTTCCTGCCGCAGGACCGGAGTGACGACTTTTTACGAATTCATCATTATTCCATCATTCCATTATTCCAGAAATGTGGAAATAAAAAACTGGTGATGGGAGGAGAGCAGAGATAGAAAAGAAAGCTGTGGCATCAAAGAAAAAGATTGGGCTCTTCGGAGGGACTTTTAATCCCATCCACCTCGGGCATCTCAGGGGAGTGGAGGAGATTCGGGAGGCCTTTCACCTGGATGAAACCATCTTCATCCCGTCAGCCATCCCTCCTCATAAGTCCGTGGAGGAGATCATCGATGCGAAGCACCGGTTGGAGATGGTGAGACTGGCCATTGCCTCCAATCCATACTTCTCCATCTCTGACATCGAGATCTCAAGGCCCGGGAAATCCTATTCGATCGACACTCTCCGCCATTTTCGCGAGGGGTGCGCCGACGCCTTCTTCTTTATCCTGGGGGGAGATGCCTTTGTGGAGATAGAGACCTGGAAGGATTTTCAAAACCTCTTCACCTTCTGCCATTTCATCGTGATGGCCCGGCCAGGATTCCAAAAAACCCCTGTCGCCACTCAGCTTCCCGGCTCTCTGACCCCTGCCTTTCAATATGATCTCGAAACAAAGGCATGGGTTCATCTCTCGGGATACCATCTCTATTTCAAAGAGATCTCTTTCCTCGACATCTCCTCGACGAAAGTCCGGGAGTTGATCGAAAGGGGAGATTCGGTGAAGTATCTCATCCCTCCCGAGACAGAGACCTATATCCATAAACATGGGCTTTACCGGAAGAGGGGATGAGCGGGTAAAAATTTTTTCATTTTTTTTCATTTTTCTATTGTCATCCTCATTTTTTCTGGTATAATGTCAAACCTAAAATCATTTTCACCGGAGGATATGACTACCGACTCAAAGACAAAATCGCTTCTCTGCCTTAAGGCGGCGATTGAAAAGAAGGCTTTGGACCCGGTTCTTCTCGAGATGAGGGGAATCTCCTCTGTGACGGATTATTTCCTCATCTGTACCGGAAAATCGGATCGTCAGGTCCAGGCCATTGCCAGATCGATTGAGGAGACCCTTGAAAAGAAGGGAATCCGACCCCTCGGCCAGGAGGGGGCAATCCATGGAAAATGGATTCTGATGGATTATAACGATGTGGTGGTTCATATCTTTCTGGAGCCGATCAGAAAGTTCTATGACTTAGAAGGAATATGGGACGATGCGGTTCGCATCGAGCCTCAATTGGGAGCGCAGATTGTCTAAAAAACGGGTGGTTTCGAAAAAATTGAAAAAAAAGATCAATCCCATCAAAAAGAGGTTAGAGAAAGGGATCGATAAGAAAAAAAAGGCGATTCCCTTAAAAAAGGAGACGAAGAAAAAGGTAGATAAGGCAGATAAGATTGATAAAAAGACCCTGTCCCACTTCAAAAAAATCCTTCTCAAGGAGAGGGAACAGATCGTGGGAGAGGTCAAACAGACCTATGCATCTTCCCAGGAGATGGGACAGGATGGGATCCAGGACATAGGAGATGAGGCGGCCAATATCTATAACAAACAGATCCTGCTCAACCTCAACGAGAATGAACGGATGAGACTCCAGGAGGTGGATGAAGCACTCGATCGCATAGGGGGCGGCGACTATGGAATCTGCGATGAGTGCGGCGAGCCTATCAGTCTGAAAAGGCTTGAGGTCCGACCGGTGGCAAAGTACTGTGTGGCCTGTCTGTCAAAGATGGAAAAGGGGAGACTCTAAAGGATGCTGGTGAAACTGCTTTTTATTATCATTCTGGGCCTGATTTCCATCTTCTGCTGGCTTTCTCTGACCAATCCCTTAGATGTCCAATTCCGCTTTTTTGGAAAGATCATCCCCACCGATCTCTCCACCCTCATGATCACCTCTTTTTTGTTGGGTGTCTTGCTCGTTTTTATCAGCACCCTGGTGAGGGATGCCAAGCGCGCCATCGAAGGCTATCGACAATCGAGGAAAAGAAAGAAGGACCAATCCATTAAGGAGGAGCTGAACAAAGGGATGGAGGATTTCCTCCGGGGGGATGTGGCCAGAGCCAAAGCACACTTTACTGAGGTCCTGAAGAAAGATCCTTTCCAAAAGGATCTCTATTTAAAACTCTCGGAGATCTCGGTCAAAGAAGGCAATGATGAAGAGGCTCTCAACTGGCTGGAGAGAGCGCGGTGGATCGATAACAAGAATGTCGAGATTCCCCTCCGACAGGCAGAAATCTATCAACGAACGAAGCGTCTCGATGAAGCCATCCGAACCTTAAAGCGCGCCATCGGTCTCGATGAGGCCAATCTCAAGGCATTGAAAAGTTTGAGGGAGATCTATCGGAACAGTCGGAGATGGGAGGAGGCAATCCGGGTCCAGAAGTCGATTTTAAAGCTGGCCAAGGGAAAACAGACAGAAGAGGAAGAAAACCTCTTCTATCTGGGTTTAAAATATGAACATGCCATGGATCTTCTAACCCGGGGCGAAGAATATCTTGAAGACGCTCTGAAGGTTGCCAAAGAGATCGTCCGGGAGGAGAAGACCTTTGAACCCGGGTTTGTCTTGCTGGGCGACATCTATCTCCGGACAGGAAAATGGGCTTCCGCAGGAAAGGTCTGGGGAAAGAGCTTCAGGCGGTTCAAATCGATCATCTTCATCCTCCGATTGGAAGAGCTCTATCTCAACAGGGAGGATCCGGGCACCCTGCTCCGCATCTATCAGAGGACCATGAGCGACAATCCGGACAACTGGATGCTCGCCTTCTTCTATGCCAAGCTCTGTTTAAGGCTGGAGATGCTGGACGAAGCCCTTGAGGAGATCAATACGATCAGTTTAAGACAGAAGGACTTCCCCGCCCTTCACAGGCTTTTCGCGGAGATCTACCTCCACAAGAAAGACTTCAGCCGGGCCGCCCAGGAGTTTGAGAAGACCTTCGAATTGAGCGGGACATCTTACCTCCCCTTTTTCTGCAATGTCTGCGAAAGGGAATCGAAGGAGTGGGTTGCCTACTGCCCTCAATGCCACCGGTGGTCCACCTATACGATCAAAGAGGTTGAAAAAATCATCTCCCCGCTTCCTCCCCCTCGTCCCTTTTCCAATAAGGCCTTCTTCTCCCTCGAAGAAAGATAAACCTTAACGTGCATAAAAAGGGAGGTAAGTGTGCTTACAAACCTTTACAATTGCGGATTATTTTATCTTTTATGGGTAACAGCCGATGTCACCTGAGGTGGCTTTTGTATTTTGCTTGGAAACAAAGTGGTCAAACGTTTAAAGGAGCCGCTGTAAAGATTCTCCAGCACACCCACCTCCCTTTTTATGTAATTATTACGCAACGGTGAGGTGAAGAAGACATCCAAGATTAGAATGAATGCGTGCCCTGATTGAAAGAGTCCTCCAGTTTTTATTGCCTTCCCAATGCCACTGTTGTGAAAGATTTTTAGAAGAAGGCCAGAAAGGGATCTGCCCGGATTGTCTCTCGAAGATCCGGTGGATTGAGCCGCCGCTGTGCACCCTCTGCGGAGCGCCTTTTCTCTCCAGGGAGATAGAGAACCATCCCTGCGGCGCTTGTCTGACCAGAAGAAAATATTTTACAATGGCAAGGGCTGTGGGATATTACGAAGGGCCTCTCAGGGAAGCGATCCATCGATGGAAATACGAAGAAAAGAGCTACCTCACCTCCTTCTTCGGAGAGAAATTGGCCGAAGGATTCTGCCATTATTGGGGTCCTGGCTCTTTCGACCTCCTCATCCCTGTTCCGCTTCACTCAAAGCGGTTAAGGGATCGGGGGTTTAACCAGGCCCTCCTTCTCGCAAAGGAGTTAAGCCAAAGAACTCGTATCCCCTACTCAAAGAGACTGCTTCAGAAGAGGATATCCACCCTCCCACAGGTCCATCTGAGCGGTCGAAAGAGGGAAAAGGGCGTGAAAGGCTCGTTCCATATTCAAAGAGATGAAGCGCTCAAAGGAAAAACGATCCTTCTGGTCGATGATGTTTACACAACCGGCGCAACCGTCAACGAATGTTCGAAGGTCTTGTTGAAAGCAGGCGCAGAGCGGGTCGATGTATTGACCCTGGCACACGCCATTAAAATAACATAAAGGGTTCAAGAGGGATAGGGTTTAAGGTGTCAAGTAAAAAATATTTTAATAACACTTGAACCCACGAACCCTCGAATCCTCGAACCCTTTCAAAAAGTAAAAACAATGAGTCGTCACAGCAAAAAATTCCTTCTGTGGTCCCTGGTTCCTGTTGTCGTCGTGGGAATCCTCCTGTTCTGGACCATCCATTATCTTTTTGATCCCAATCTTTACCGTAACGCCGTTCAAAAAACACTCACCTCTCAGCTCGGAAGGGAAGTCACTTTTGGAAAAGCAAAAATCGGCTTCTGGGGAGGAATAGGAATTGCTTTTGAAGACTTCCGGATCAAGGACCTTTCCCAATCTATTGACCTCCTCCATTCCAAGAGATTGATTTTAACGGCAAAGACTCTTCCTCTGCTCAGGAGGGAGGTGAAATGGAAGCGGGTCACGCTTGAGAAGCCTGTCAGCCGTTTCTCACGGGACAGAAACGGAAGATTCAATTTTTTCGACACCCCATTAAACGGAGAGGCTTTAAAATCCTCCCAGGAAAAGATGATCGAAACTCTCTCTACCCTCTTCGGCGGCACGCTATCCATACGATCCGGAGAGTTCCTCTTTTCAGACGAATCCTTTGGCGGCGACCCTCTCCTGACAGAGATCAAGGCCCTCGAGCTGCGTCTTTCAAAGATCTCATTCGGCAACCCCTTTCCTTTTCAGGTGAGCGGCAAGATCCTACATTCGAAAAGAGAAGGAAGATTCTCCATCTCCGGAACGATCGAAGGCATCCCCGAAAGGATGGACCTTTCAAAAGGAAAGGTGAAAGCCGAGGTGGAGGTTAAAGAGATCGAGGTCTTTCATTTCTGGCCTTATCTCAAACCCCTGGTTCCCATGAATAGGGTTGCAGGAATCCTCGATCTGAAAGGCAAGTATCAGGGAGACCTCTCAGGACCTTTTAATGCCTCTGCCAAGATCCAGTTGAAAGAGGTGACCTATGATCACCCAAAAGTTTTTGCCTACCTCTTCACCCCCAAATGGATCAACCTCGACCTGCAGGTCACATATGACCGGCAGACGTTCGAGGTCCCCAAGTTTTCGATCGAACTGCCCGAGATTAAAGTCAGGGGAAAAGGCAAGATTTATGGAATTGGGACCAAAGGAATGGGCCTGGATGCAGAAGCATCGAGCGGCTCCTTTGACCTTGCTGATGGAAGGAGGTTTATCCCCTTCCGGATTATCACCCCGAGTGTTTCCGATGCCCTTTTTCGGGCGGAGGGAAGCGGTCCCGTGCAGATCCTCTCTGTCAAACTCTCGGGAAAGATTCCGGAAATTGATCACTGTGACGAACTCTACAATGCCCATGTCCTGACCGTGGAGATGAAGGTCAACAACACCCGGTTGAAACTCCCCTGGAACCTTCCCGCCCTGGAAGAACTGAAAGGACACCTCCTTTTCAAGCAGGGCCATCTCCATTTGAAAGAAGTGGAAGCAAGAATCTTCCAGTCGAGCATCGATCGGGCCAGCGGCATCTTTTACGAGCTTCTTCAAGTCCCCACCCTCGAGATTAAGGGTCAGGGCCGATTCGATATGGCAGATCTCTCCTCCTTGCTCAAGACCGAAGTTTTTGCCGATGATGCGGAGACAACCCGTATTTTAGGACCCATCACCTCCCTGTCTGGCAAGGCGTCCTATCAGATATCGGTCAAAGGAAAATTGAAATCCCCCCTCCGTTTTCAGCACCAGGGAAGCTATCTTCTGTCAAAAGTTCATCTGACCCATTCTCAGATTCCCTTTCCGGTCTCGATCGGAGAAGGAAAGCTGGATTTATCCAACGAGAACTTTCAGTGGTCCGGAGCCAAAGTGGAATTCGGTGATTCCTCTCTTCTGATGAGCGGTTCATTAAAGAGAGGAGGAGCTTCTGAATTCACAGCCAAAGGAAAGGTCGATCTGAAAAACCTTCTTGTCCTCTCCCAATCTACTCTTTTTCCTAAAGAGACACGTTTGAAGACGGAAGATATTAAAAGCTTATCGGGAGCAGGCCAGCTTTCGTTCAAAGGGAGAAAGGCAACACCCCTCCAACCCCTTTCTTATGAGTTGGACTTCATTCCCAGGGATGCGTCCTTCCTTTTCAAAGGGGTTTCCCCCCCGCTCCTCTTTCGGGACGGATCTCTCTCCGTTTCAAACCTCGGGGCCGTTTTTTCAAAGCTGAAGGTTCAGTCGCTAAACTCATCGCTCGTCCTTGACGGAACCGTGAAGCAGGGTGAGTTGAATCTCTCCACATCCGGTTCGATCGATCTGAAAAATATTCATGCCCTGCTCCAATTACCCCTCTTTCCGGATTCAATGCGAACTCAGGCGGACGAGGTTCATGACCTCGCAGGGGGGGCGGAAATTCGTTTAAACTGGTCCGGAAGAATGGAACAGGGGATCAACGTCATCAAAGATGGGGAGATCCTGTTGAGGGGGGTCTCTCTACGGCACGGAAAGATACCCGTTCCTCTTTCCCAGATCGAAGGCAGGATTCTTTTTTCTCCCCAACAGATGCGATGGGATGGATTGAAAGGAAAGTTAGGAGATTCTTTGTTGATCCTCTCCGGGATCTACCCCCGTTCTCAAATAGGATCCAGGGAAACAAGGGCAGGGACCGTCGGGCGACTCTCGCTTCATCTCTCTTCTGCGTACCTTGACCTTGACGCCTTCTTCCCCCAGCGAGAAAAAACAACGCCTGCCTCTTTTGAGAAGATCAGGCAGTGGCTTTCCCTCTGGGCAATCGAAGGTAAGGTCGATGTCGAAAAAGGAAGATATCGAAATCTCGATTTCAAGGACTTAAAGTTCGAGATGAAGACGGCGGAGGGAAAATTAATCATCCATCCCTTTCAATTGAAAGCCAATGGAGGGGATCTCTGGGGCGAAGCCTGGCTACAGCCTTCAGAAAAAGGCATTCGGTTTGAGATGAAGCCCCGTCTCTCCCATATGGAGGCCGCACCCTTTCTCCGGACTCTTCTCAAGAAAGAGGATGAGGAGAAGATGCTGGCGACAGGGAGAGTTTATATCGATCAGGTGCAACTCAGAGGAGAAGGAGAGAACTTCCAGGAAATGAAGGAGTCTCTCCAGGGAGGGTTAAGGCTCGAATTAGAGAATGGAGTGATCGAAAGAGAGAGCATCCTGGCCAAGATCTTTTCGGTCCTCAATATCTCACAATTATTTAAAGGAAGACTCCCTGATCTCAAGACTAAAGGACTTCCCTATCAGCGGATTTCGGCAAACGTTCAAGTCCAAGAGGGGGTTGCTTTCACAGAGGACTTTCTGGTCGATAGCGATGCCATGCGGATCACCATTGTTGGAAAAGTCGACCTTGGCAAGAACCTGATCGATACGAAGATAGGAGTCCACCCATTGGTCACGGTCGATATGGTGCTGAGCAACATTCCCATCGCGGGATATATCCTCACGGGAAAGGACAAGGCTTTCCTCTCCTATGTCTACGAAGTGAAAGGAGATATTAACGATCCCAAGATCGAAGCCATTCCATTTAAAACCATGGGCGAGGGGTTATTCGGAATCTTCAAACGCCTCCTCGATACCCCTCTGAAACCTTTCAAGAAGAACAACTCTGATAAAAAGTGAATATTGTTCGGAGTTCAGAGTTCGCCCCGATAAAATCGGGGCGGGTAGTTCGGAGATAAGAATATAAAATTTTACCAAAACAAATGTTTTTTTTCACAAGTCGAGTTTTCTCTTGACAAATAACAAGATGTTGTTGTAGTGAATAAGAGTCACACTAAATATAGCCTATCAGCTACCCTAACTTCGTCAAATTCCACAACACAGGTGATCAGAAAATGGCAAGTGTCATTGAGATGAAAGAGGAACGAAAAGATTTGAAAGAAGAGCTTGAAACAACGGATATGGCCCTCTTCGTTCGCACCTCTGAAGAGTCGATGAATGATTGGAACCGCCAGAGGATCGTCGATGCCCTCATCAGGGAGACTTATATTGATGTCGATACGGCAAAAGAGATCGCCCAGGAGGTGGAAGATTTAATTGTCACCTCCAGGATCAAAATGATCACCGCGCCTCTGGTCCGTGAATTGGTCGACACGAAATTGGTTGAAAGGGGACTGGAACAGGCCCGCAAGATGCACACCCGTCTGGGTATGCCCCTTTACGATGTGGACCAGCTCATCCTCCACCCTAATAAGGAGAATGCCAATGTCCCTCACGGCCCGGAGGCCACCAATCTCACCCTTGCGGAGAGGATCAAAAAAGAGTACGCCCTTCTCTCCGTCTTCTCACAGGAGACTGCAGATGCCCATATGCGCGGGGATATTCATCTCCATGATCTTGGTTTTGTGGATCGGCCTTACTGCAGCGGACAATCCCTCGAATATATCAAGCGGTTCGGTCTGAGCCTTCCCAACTCCATTGCCATGGCCAAACCTGCCAAACATCCGGAAGTGCTCCTGGCCCATATGGTGAAGTTTGCCGCAGGCCTTCAGAGCAACTTTGCCGGAGCCATTGGCTGGGACGCTGTCAATCTCTTCTTTGCTCCCTATCTGGAGGGCATGTCCGATCGGGAACTGGAACAATTGGCCCAGATGATGATCTTCGAATTCTCTCAGCAGGCGGTCGCCCGCGGTGGTCAGGCGATCTTCACCGACCTCAATCTCTACTGGGAGATTCCCAAACACTTCGAAAATGTCCCTGCCATCGGACCGGGCGGCGAGAAGACCGGAAAGAATTACAGCGACTATATGAAAGAATCGCAGCGCTTTGCATGGGCCCTCTTTAATGTCTTCATGGAAGGGGATGGGTCCGGAAGGCCTTTCTTCTTTCCAAAACCACTCGTCCATATCACGGAGAAGTTCTTTCAGACCCCCGGTCACATGGACTTTCTCCATCACATCTGTGAGGTTGCTTCTGAAAAGGGCAACACCTATTTTGTTTTCGACCGCGGGGAGACAGCTAAAATCTCCGAATGCTGCCGCCTCAGCTTCAAACTCGATCAGACAGACCTCGAGGATGCAAAGGAACCCTGGAAGATGCGATACTGCGCCCTCCAGAATGTCACGCTTAATCTTCCGAGGATTGCCTACCTGGCCAAAGGAGATGACACCCGGCTCTTCTCCAAACTGACGGAGTTCATAGAGGTTACGGTCAAGGCCCATCTGGAGAAGAAATCCTTCATTGAAAAGCTCCTCTCCATAGGCGAACGAGGCCCTCTCGCCCTCTTAGCCATGAACCGGGACGGCTCTCCTTATCTGCGAATGCATCGCGCCAGCTTCCTCATCGGCATGGTAGGACTCAATGAACTCGTCCAGGTTCATACAGGTCAGGAGATGCATCAGTCGAGGCAGGCCTTTAAATTCGGATTGAAGGTGATCGCCCACATGAAACTGCTAGTCGATAAGTTGAGTGGACGCCATGGAATACACTTCGTCCTCGAACAGACACCCGCTGAATCGACCGCCTACCGTTTTGCCAAACTGGACCTCCGATTTCATTCGCCCCGATCGGGCGACATCGTCAAAGGGAACATCTCGAAAGGGGAAGTCTATTATACGAATTCGACCTATCTGAACAACTCCGCCGTGCTCAATCCGATTGAACGGGTGAGGCAGGAGGGACTCTTTCATCCCCTGATCGAGGCAGGCGCATTGACCCATATCTGGCTGGGCGAGGCAAAACCCTCAAGAGAGTCTCTGGCCAATTTTGTGATCAAGACTTTCAAACAGACTCAAAATGACCAGATTGCCTTCTCACCGGAGTTCACCACCTGTAATGCCTGCAATCGAACCAGCCGGGGACTCCGGTCCTCCTGCCAATACTGCGGATCGACGGAGGTGGATGGCATCACCCGGATCACCGGCTACTTTACCAAGCTCTCCAGTTGGAACAAGGGGAAGATAGGTGAGCTCCACAACCGCTACCGGAATCAGGCTTACATCGAAGCCCAGGAGGGAGAAACCGTTCTAAAGGCCGGATAATTTTTAAATGACACGAATCATGAAAATGAAACCCTTATTTTCTAAATTCTGAAAAGATGATTTTATGTCATTCCTGCGCAAGCAGGAATCCAGTTTTTTCGTCTATTTAGAATTCTCTGGATTCTCCTGCCTACCGGCAGGCAGGCGTTTTCACGGGAATGACAACTTTTTACGAGTTCATCAATAATAAAGGAGAAAACATGGAAATGATCAAAATCTTTGTTAAAGCGAAATGCCCTAAATGTCCTGCCGCCAAAGAGATTGGAATGGAGTTGAAGAGGGAGGGTGTGCCGGTTTTCAACTACGACTTGGACACGATCGATGGCCTGGCAGAAGCCTCTTTCTACAGCATCCTTTCCACCCCTTCCTTCATCATTGAGGATGAAAAGGAGAGAGAAGTGGCCAGCTGGAGAGGCGTGGTCCCAACCCTTCAGGAGGTGAAGCAACACCTGTTCAGAAGTAACTGATGGGGGTGATCGTGACTGGCGCCAGTCAGGATTTTATGTCACTCTCACGATCCACCCACATACTTTCTTTTATGAATAGAAGCCATGATCGAGATCAAGGGATTTTTAGAAACTTCCTTTCTGGACTGGCCGGGGAAAATCTGCTCTGTCCTTTTCCTCCCCGGCTGCAACTTCCGCTGTCCATACTGTCATAACCATCCCCTGGTCTTTCATCCCGGGCAGTTTGCTTCGATATCCCTGAAACAAATTCTCCGGCATCTCCACTCCTTTAAGGGTTGGGTCGATGGAGTCTGCCTCACCGGCGGAGAACCGACCCTGCACGCCGATTTTCCTCTTTTGATCCGTCAAATAAAAGAGAGGGGATTCCCGGTCAAACTCGACACCAATGGTTCTAACCCGGAGATGCTTGAAAAACTAATCGATAAAAGACAGGTAGATTTCATTGCCATGGATGTGAAAGCACCCTTGGATTCCTTTAGCTATCGGCGATCAACCGGTCTTTCCATCGACCTCGCCCTCATATCGAAATCAATCGAAATTTTGAAGCGAGGAAAAGTGGAGTATCAATTCCGGATGACCGTTGTTCCTCAACTCCACAGTGAGGAAGAGATCCAAGCCCTGGGCGAACAATTAAGGGCTGGCCGAAGGTTGATCCTGCAGAATTTCAACCCAGAGAACCCATTGGATCCCTCACTAAAAGAAACGAACCCCTATGATCCAAAATTCTTGAAAGAAATGGAAAAAAGGGTGCAGGAAATGGTATGAACTTTAATTGCAAATCGCAAATCCATCTCCTGAGGCCCATCCTTGAGGCGGACCATGCTCTCTATCGCGCCAAGAGAGCAGGCCGCAATCGCATAGAGGGATGAGTTGAAAACCATCCTTGTCACCGCAGGGGTGATCATTGAAAAAAAGAAAGTTCTCGTGGCCCAGAGAATGGAAGGGGCACCACACGGCCTCCTCTGGGAATTTCCAGGAGGAAAGGTCAAAGAGGGTGAAGACCCCAGGGAGGCCCTGCGAAGGGAGCTGAAAGAGGAACTCGATGTCGATGTGGAGGTGGGAAAAATCCTTGAAGTCGTCTTTCATACCTATCCCGAATATCCGATCCTTCTCCTCACCTATCACTGCCGCATAAAAAAGGGGGGTCTGAAACCCATCGGATGTCACGATCTCCGATGGGTAAGCTTGGAAGAGTTAAATGAATTGGCCATGCCTCCTGCGGATGAACCCATCCGACTCCGTTTGGGCCTCTCTGGAGAAGGGCTCCTCTAAGGAGGTGTAGGGAACGGTTTGAAACCGTTCCCTACAGGACTCAACCCAAAGATTATTCTCTCCATATTGGAGAAACACGGAGTTTGTAGTAGAATAACTCTGGAGCCAACCCATGCCAAAAGACCCGATGCAGAGATATGCTGAAAGTCTGGAAAAAACCATCCAGCACAACTACAGCCATTTGAAGGAGATGGTGGAGGATTTTAAGGGGCTCTGTCTGGTGGTCACTCCTGAAAAACATACTCCTCAAGATATCATCGTCGATATCCGCGAGCTCTACAAAGAGATTCGGGACCGACTGGCTGAGATCAAAGCCATCCAGCAACTCCTCCAGGGAAAATACAGACAGTATTATCGCCGGGATTCCCTGCGCGATAAATCGATCATGGAATTCGGATTTCTCGCCAAAAACCTATACTCCAAGTTTGAATATATCCTGCTTCAAAAGCAAGCCATGATGAAGAAGAAGGAAGATATCTCCAGAGAGGAACAGAGGGGATTTCCCTGCCAGTGGTTTCACTCCAAAGACAATCAAGTCACCTTCGTCAGAAATCTGCGGATTCTGAATGAGCTGGATTATGAAGACCCTTCGGATCTAGGGGTCGAGGAGAGGCGGAAGGTCCTTCAGGAGAAAGCCCGGCATCTCACCCTCTTCTGCCTCAGAGGGAAACCCAGCCTCATAGATGAGGTCTATTCCCGGTTCAGATTACGGGAGCACGACATCATCGAGCGGTATGCTCAGGATGAACTTCATGGATTGCTAACCCATTTGAGGGAGGTGAATCCGGTGGAGTTGGAGAAAGTTTTTCAACGAATTTTGGAGAACGAGGACTTCTCAAAACTCAAGTGTCTCCTCATTATGACTCATTCTCCCGGAGACCTCGAAGGCGACCTGCTCGATCGGGCGAAAAAGACCCTGCATGAGATGGAAGAAGGAGAGGTAAAAACCCTGAGATTTCTGAAAAAGCCAGAAATCTCTGATTCCACCAATTAGGAACCGATTACACAGATTAGAAAGGGATTAACGAATAAAATAAATCTGTGTAATCATCTTTTTGAAATCTGCGGAATCAGAGAGCCCTGAAGTGGTTTTTCAGGGCTCTCACACTTTTCGTTTGACACCCTCGACTCAAATCGTTATAAAAGGGTTTGGTAAGGCCTTAATCACCAAACATCAAGCACCAATAACCAAATAATAACCAATGACTCAATAACCAAAATTCTAACCCTTTCGCCCACGAAGGGTGAAGGATGTTTTGGTTATTTCAAAATTGGTCATTGGGATTTATTTGGTCCCGCCTTGGCGGGATTGGAATTTGGTGATTGAAGGCTAATCTTTGATACCGCAAGTCGATGGATCAGAACCTCAGACAATTTTACTTCTTTAGTGATTTCTTGAACCGGAAGGTCTATTCCCCCTCCGGGAAGAGAGCAGGCAGGGTCGCTGATCTGGTGGCCGAGAGGATAGAGCCCTATCCGATGATCCTCGGGGTGGTGATTCAGGCAAAAGGGAGAGAAAAGTTTTTTCTCCCCTGGGAGAAGATGCTTCAGGTCGAACCCCGGATCACTCTTTCCGAAGAAGATCTTCTCGATCTCACGAACTTCCTTGCCACAAAGGACGTGGTCCTGCTTCGAGACGAGGTGATGGACAAACAGATTGTTGATACCTACGGGGCAAAGGTGGTAAGGGTCAATGACCTCCACTTCCTAAGGGTGGAGTCCCGGTTGAGGCTGGTTCATGTTGATGTGGGGTTCCGGGGATTGATGAGGAGGGCCGGATGGGAGAGGCCGACCGATCGAGTCCTCGAGTGGCTCTTCTCCTATAAGCTTCCCAACCAATTCATCTCCTGGAAATATGTTCAACTCCTCTCCGGCTCGGACCTGCTCCACCTCAGTGTCTCTCAGAAGAAACTTTCTCACCTTCATCCTGCGGATTTGGCGGATATCATCGAAGACTTGAGCGGTCGAGAACGCTCCGCCATCTTCCATGCCCTGGATCCCGAGACCGCGGCAGAGACCCTCGAGGAGATCGATCCGAAGATTCAGAAGGCCCTGATCGAAACCATTCCCCTGGAAAAGGCATCGGATATCGTGGAGGAGATGTCGCCCAGCGATGCGGCCGATCTTCTGGGCGATCTTCCGGAAGAGAGGGCTGAAGAAATCCTTGAAGGGATGGAACAGGAGAGGGCCGAAGACGTGAGAGAGCTACTTGTCCATCCTGACGAGTCCGCCGGAGGCTTGATGACCACAGCTTATCTCAGCCTGACACAGGATATCACGGTGGAGGCCGCGATTTCGCGGTTAAAGTCGGAGGCTCCGAATCTGGATATCATCGATTACATCTATGTGGTGGATGAAGAAGAAACGCTTCAGGGAGTGATCAGCATTCGAGACCTCCTCACGGCCCATTCCCAGCAGCCCCTCTCCGAAATCCAGACTCCGAGGGTGGTGAGCGTCAAACTGGATGAGGATCAGAATGAGGTGGTGGATGCCTTCGCCAAGTATGGATTCAGAGCCTTGCCTGTCTTGGACGACGAAAACCGTTTGAGAGGCGTGATCAGTTTTCGAAGCGTCCTGGATGTACTTGCCCCTGATGCAGGATAATTTAAAGCTCCAATAACCAAATTCCAATAATCAAATAATAACCAATATCCAAATTCCAATGATTTTTTTGATGGTTGGTTATTGAAATATTGGTAACATTTTAGCGCTTTGAAAAAACTGATTTAATCCCCCTTAATCCCCCTTTGCCCGCTGCGCCAGCGCATGCGCGGCGAGTCAAAAGGGGGAGAGATTTCTCCTCCCTTTGAGACTGTGTCGCAATAGGGGAAATGGTAAAAATTGTCATGCCGAACTTGTTTCGGCATCTAATAGAATCAAATAGTTACGAGACCCTGAAATAAATTCAGGGTAACAAAATAGTAATTGCGACACAGCCTTTTTGACAAAGGGAGGTCGGGAGGGATTTTATAAGATGATTTCAAACAACTAAATTGTTACAAATATAGGAATTTATCTGGTGTTTGGAATTTGGTGATTGAAATTTTTCATAAGTTTTGACGGAACAACCATGGCCGATTACACCCAATGGATTTCCAATTCAAAACGGTCCCTATGGAGGACGGTCGGTCTCTTCTTCATTCTGATGGGGCCGGGCATCATCACCTCCAATGTGGATAACGACGCCGGTGGCATCACCACCTATTCCCTGGCCGGCGCACAATTCGGGCTCAAACTCATCTGGTCTTTGATTCCCATCATGATCGTCCTGATCGTGATCCAGGAGATGTGCGCCCGGATGGGAGTCGTGACCGGAAAAGGACTTTCAGACCTGATCCGCGAAAAATTTGGCGCTAAGATCACCTTCTATTTAATGATCGCCATGTTTCTAACCAACATGGGCAATGCCATCTCCAACTTTGCAGGCGTGGCCGCAGGAATGGAAATCTTTGGGGTCGACAAATTCGTCTCCGTCCCCCTGAGCGCGTTTCTCGTCTGGTGGATGGTTGTCAAGGGGACCTATAAGTCGGTGGAGAAAGCCTTTCTGGTCGCCTGCGTCTTTTACATCTCTTACATCATCACAGGCATCATCGTGAAGCCGGATTGGAACCATGTGGTCGAACAATTTTTAAGTCCTCAATTAAGCCTCCAGCCTTCGGAGATGACCATGGTGATCGGTCTGGTGGGAACCACGATCGCTCCCTGGATGCAATTCTATCTGCAGGCTTCGATTGTAGAGAAAGGCATCAAGGTCGAAGAGTATAAATTTGCCCGGTTCGATGTGGTCATGGGATCGATCGTTGTCCACATCGTCGCCTTCTTCATCATCCTTGTCTGCGCTGAGACCCTCTTTAAACATGGGATTCAAATCGAAACAGCTAAGGATGCCGCCCTTTCCCTTGAACCCCTGGCAGGAAAATATTGCACTTACCTCTTTGCCTTTGGACTGGTCAATGCCTCCCTCTTTGCGGCCTCGATCCTCCCTCTTTCCACAACCTATCTCATCTGCGAAGGTCTGGGCTGGGAGGTAGGGATTGACAAGAAGTTTGTGGAAGCCCCACAGTTCTATGGGATCTATTCCCTGATCATCTTTTTGGGAGCGGGGATCATCCTCTACCCTGATCTCCCGCTCATCCCGATCATGTATTTCTCGCAGGTGATCAATGGCGTGGTCCTCCCATTTATCCTCATCTTCATCTTATTGCTCATCAATGACAAAAAGTTGATGATGGCTCACACGAACGGGCCTATCTTCAACACCATTGCCTGGACGACCACAATCCTCCTGATCGGCTTCACCCTCGTCCTCTTCTTCCAGATGATTTAACGTTTAATAAGGAATACAAAATGTGAAAGTCAGAATTTGACCTGAAAGGCACAATCAAGGAACTCCAACCGGACAGATGAAAGCCACTTTCTTTCCTCTCCTTACAATTGTATAGCTTTCTCCTCTATATTTTATATCGTTCAAGATCTCAGAAAATCTCCTGATTGCTTCCGTTGCACTAATTATCTTTTCCATAATCTTCCCTCATTTGTAAAATATGATACCTAAATTGAGCGATTCTTAATACTATTTTAAAAATAAAACCTTCTGGATTCCCGTTTCCACCGGAATGACATTTTCATCCAGTGATTGATAATCGTCATTCCTGCCCCGATTTCGATCGGAATAAACTCCAGCAGGAATCCAGCTCAAAAATACTGGATTCCCCCGTATCAAGTACGGGTCAAGCTTAGTCAAGCCCGGAATGACAAACAAAGGGAAAGGATTTATGACGCACTACAATAAGACTCAGCAGCGGGCTTTTCTCAGGAGGCGTTCCCAGGTGTCAAGAAATACTCACCAGAGGTTAGGGAGCCAGTATGACAGCTCCATATGAATTGTATGCTACAGACCCTTATAAGGGTTATCACTCGTGCCAGGGTATGCCACCCAATTGGCGGGAGAGGTTTCGCGAGGCATTCAGTATCGGTCCGCTGAGCTCGTCAAGCTTTTCGCAAGAAAAACGGGACTCGGGACCGGAAATGCTGATACCGCTGCTGATATGGCCGTTACCTTCGAAAACCGGTGCCGCGATGCACCGCATGGTGTCAGAATACTCGTGGTCGTCGATGGCATAGCCCTGGGACCTGATTTTTCGCAGCTCCTGTCGCAACGCCTCCGCCTCGGTGATGGTCTTAGATGCCATCTTCGGAAGGCTGGCAGCGATTACTTCCTCGATGAGGCGCACATCCTGAAATGCCAGAATCACTTTCCCTATGGCTGTACAGTGGAGCGGCGAACGGTCTCCGATTTGGAAATCCACATTTACCAGATGGATGCCTTTAACCCGCTGTACAAGAACCGTCTTGTGCCCGTCAAGCACCGAGTAATGTATTGTCTCCTGTGTAGCCAAGGAGAGCTCCCGCATCTCCTGCTGGATTAACTTCGAAACCTCATTCTCCGCCAAGAGGTTTCGGCTGAGGGAAACCACCTTGTAGCTCAAGCTGTAGCGTTTGGACACCTCGTCCCGCACCACAAACCCCGACTTCAGCAGGGTGACAAGCATGCGGTACGCCGTGGCTTTGTCCGATACGAGCCTATTGGCCACTTCCTGCACTGAGACCGACGCTGGAGAATCCGCCACGATCTCAAGCGTGTGGAGCGCTTTTAACGCCGTTGCACTGACACCGTTCCATTTATTCACAATAAAAATTTCCTTTTTGTTTCAAAAATCTATCTTTGTTTCTATATCTGTATTGAATTTCGATATATTATTAAATTTGTAACAAACATTTGGCCATTTGTCTAATCATTTTTAGAGCTTTTTAAAACCCGATTAAGGTGTCCTGTCTGTTTTTCTCTCACCCCTTATTTTAGAAATAAGTTTCCCCCATTTAAAAGCGCCTGTCAATAGAAAAAAATAGAGTCGGCAAACAAGAAACGGCGCTATTGTTTGTTTCAGTCGTGTTAAAATATTTGTTGACAATTATTAAATAATATACTAATAAATTAAAAATGAATTATGATTACAAATATAGATTTTCTGATTTTGCGTGGCAGAAGCAAAGAAAGCACTCTATGCCTGAAAAGTGAGCTATACTCACGCTACCCATTTCGAACCCGGGGGGGGTAAATATGAAAATGTTAATTGACAGTACATGGGTTGACTCATCCGACAGGGGTGTGCGTAAGGTCGTAAACTCCGCCGACAATAGTGTGATCGACACAGTTCCTGTGGCAACGGAATCCGATCTTAAAAAAGCCGTTAAGGCTGCCCAGTATGCAAAGATAAGAATGGCGGAGTTGCCCGCCCACGAACGGGCCGCCGTGCTGTTTCGGTGCGCCGATGTTATGGAAAAAAGACGGGAAGAGCTCTCTTCGCTCCTTGCCAGGGAAAATGGGAAACCCATTCGGCAAACCCGTGAAGAACTTGCGGCGTCGATCAGGATATTTCGCGGGTTTGGAGAAGAAGCGAAACGGATCTTCGGTAAAAGTATGTCCCTCGATATGGTTCCCGGAATGGAGCGCCATTTTGCCTTTACCATCCGAAGACCTGTCGGAGTTGTGGCCGCCATAGTTCCCTTTAACTATCCGGTGGAACTCTACGCTCACAAGGCTGCGGCGGCGTTGGCTGCGGGAAACGCGGTGATAGTGAAGCCGCCGAGTGATTGTCCTTTAACTCTTTTACACATTGCTGAAATCCTCGAAGAGGCCGGCGTTCCCCGGGCGGCGCATCAGGTGGTAACCGGAACAGGCCAGGTGGTCGGTGAGTATCTTGCCAGGGTGGAGGGAATCGATCTAATTTCCTTGACTGGAAGCACCCCGGTGGGGCAGCGGATTTCCCGATTAGCAGCGGATACACTCAAAAAAGTCCATCTGGAACTTGGAGGAAGCGATGCGACTATTATATGTGCTGACGCGGATCTGGACGAATCAGCAGAGGCTGTAATTCTTGGGAGACTGGCCAGAGGAAACGGGCAAATTTGCTGCGCGGTGAAAAGAGTATTTGTAGCTGAAGCGGTCCATGACAAGTATGTAAAAATCCTGTCGGAAAAAGCAAAAAAATTGATTGTGGGAGATCCTCTGGACGAACGGACGGATGTGGGACCGCTTATAACCGAAAGCGCCGCTAAGGATGTTGAAAACGACATCCGGGACGCAGTCAGCCTTGGGGCCAGGATACAGGCGGGCGGAGGACGGAGGGGCGCTTTCATTGAACCCACGGTATTGGATACGGTTCCTCCAGAAGCGAAGATGATGAAAGAGGAGACCTTCGGCCCGGTGGTCCCGGTAATCCCGTTTCGCACTATGGACGAAGTTGTAGAACTTGCTAACAATACCCCCTACGGTCTTCAATCATCGGTGTTCACGAACAACATTAACACGGCCCTCGATATGGCCTATCGGCTCGATGTGGGCGGAGTGATCATAAATTGGTCCAGCGCCGTAAGGATGGAAAACCTGCCCTTCGGCGGCGTAAAAATGAGTGGACACGGCAGAGAGAGTATCCACGACACGCTTCTTGAAATGACTGAGCAGAAAACGGTCATTATCTACAACGCCCTGTCTGTTTTTAATAAAACAGGCCGATGACCGGGTAATCCTTTATGGAGCATCGCCCTCGAACCATGAAAATTTTTAACCCCCCATTACCCCCCTTTGGTAAAGGGGGGCGGGGGGGGATTTGAGGTTTATTTTCTGAACAATCGAATGGAAACAAAAGAATTTTTAATGATGCAAGGCATCACAAAGAGCTATGACGGCACACAAGCCTTGCGCAAGGTAGATTTTTCAGCCGGAAGCGGCGAAGTGCACGCTATTGTCGGGGAGAATGGGGCTGGCAAGAGCACGCTGGTCAAAATCCTAACCGGCGCGGTCCAGGCGGACACAGGCCAGATCCTGCTAAACGGAAAACCGAGGGAGATCGGAAGCCCGCTGATCGGCCAGAGGCTCGGAATTCGAATGGTGCACCAGCATGTCAGTCTGGTGCCCCACCTGACAGTCACTGAGAACATCCTGTTAGGCGATATGCCTAAACGTAAGCTGAAATGGTGGATCAACTGGCCAGAGGCGCATTGCCGGGCGCAGAAGATCCTTGAGGAGATCGGCTTTAGAGGAATTAATGTGCGGAAGGTAGTCTCCAGGCTGAGCGCATCCCAACAGCAGATGGTGGAGATCGCCAAAGCAGTAGCCGTCAAGCCGCAGGTCCTGATTATGGATGAGCCCTCGGCTGTTCTTTCACAGGAGGAGTTGAAGCGCCTGTTTGCCTTGATTAGAGATCTCAAGAAGAAATCTGTATTGATCCTCTATATCTCCCACCGGCTGGATGAGGTCTTTGAGATCGCCGACCGGGTCACGGTGCTCAAGGATGGCATTCTTATGGGCACGGTGCGTCCTCAGGAAATTGACAAGGGATCCCTGATCAAGATGATGATCGGCCGAACGCTCGACGAGATCTTCCCGCATCGACCTGTCAGGGCTGGGGCCGAAATCCTGACATTAAAGGACTTGAGTCTGAAGGGTTCTTTTGAAAACATCTCTTTCTCCGTGGCGCAAGGGGAAATCGTCGGCCTATACGGACTGATAGGAAGCGGTCGTACAGAGGTCGCACGTTGTATCTTTGGCGCCGACCAGCCCACCTCAGGTGATATCCGTCTGAACGGGCGGGTGGTTCGTCCCAAATCGCCGCATGACGCTTTGAAAGCGGGCATTGCCATGTTGACTGAGGATCGCATACGGGATGGTCTGGTGCTGTTTCTCTCGATACGCGACAACGTCAGTCTTGCCAACTTTCAGTTGATGAGCCGCTTGAGTATTTTGAACCGCCGCCGGCAGAACTCACTGGTCCGGTCTAAGGTGCAAGAACTGCGTATTCGCCCGCCTGAGATTGATAGGCTGGTCCAGACGCTCAGCGGAGGCAATCAGCAAAAGGTCGTGTTGGCCAAGTGGCTTCTCGCCCAAGCCAAGCTGCTCATCCTGGATGAACCTACCCGAGGCGTGGACGTTGCCACCAAGCAAGAGATCTACAACATCATCAAGGATCTGGCGGACAGTGGGATGGGCATCCTCTTAATATCCTCAGAAATGCCGGAGATCCTGGGTATGAGCGATAGGGCTCTGGTTATGCGCGAAGGTCGGCTGGCGGGCGAATTCTTAAGGCACGAAGCCACTGAACAGAACCTGCTTGCCTGTGCAGCCGGGGTCATCGAAAAATCGAGAGGTGAGTAAACCCCGTTAGAAAGTCTTCGACTTTCTAACGGGACGGCTTACACGGGGCCTTAAACCCCGTATAAGCTCCGAAAGGAATCTTATCTTTTTCCCCGCAGCAGAGCTCCGGGGCTTTCTAACAGGGTAAACATGTCAACGGATATCTCAACGACTAAGGAGAAGGGGGGGCGCGCTTATTTTTCTTACCTTCAAAAGAGGTGGTTCCCCGGTGGGGCCGCGCATGGGCGATGGGTAGACTACGCTTTTATTGGCGCCTTTGTGGTGGCAATAGGTATTGGCACATTGGCCACGGAGGTATTTTTCACTGAGGCGAACATCAAGAACCTATCTCGCCAGATTGTATCCAATGGCCTGATCAGCCTGGGCATGCTGATCGTGATCTTGACAGGGGGCATTGATCTATCCGTTGGATCGATTGTAGCCCTGGGAGGGGTCCTCTCCGCAGGGATGTCGGACAAAGTTGGCATTGGCCCAGCAATCCTCATAGCGTTGTTCTTTGGAGCTGTGGCGGGATTGGTCAACGGCGTTGTCGTTGCACGCTTTAAGCTACAGCCATTCATTGTCACCCTGGCGACCATGGGTATAGTGCGTGGGTTCGTCTTCGTCTATACTGAAACCCCGCTCGTCTCAAAGCATCCTGATTTCCGCATCTTAGGGGCCAGCTCCGTAGGGCCGCTACCCGTTACGATGATCATCATGCTGGTCTGCTTCGCGTTGATTTGGTTTTTCCTCAACCGAACGCCCACCGGACGAGCGACGGTCGCCATCGGAGGCAATAAGGAAGCAGTGTGGTTGGCAGGCATTAACGTGCAACGCACCATCATCTTGGCATACGTCTTATCTGGCCTGTTCTCAGCCCTTGCCGGGACCATCCTCGTATCCCGTCTGGGGATTGCGCAGCCCAGTCTGGGCATTGCCTACGAACTGGATGCCATCGCGGCATGCGTGATCGGCGGAGCGATTCTGGGGGGAGGCGGCGGAGGGGCTATTGGCACATTTTGCAGAGCGCTTACCCTGGGGATGATCAACAATCTTTTGAACCTGCACGGCGTACAGAGCTACTATCAGGAAATCATCAAGGGCGCCGTGATCCTTCTTGCCGTTTTAGCCCGCAGGAAGGAAAGATAGCCCAAGCATCTGCGCTGAGTTGGTCGGTTCCCGATGGTCATCAACAAGGAAGGGGGTGATTACACACAGAAGAATGTATTGGATTTGGAGTATAAACGATTGGAAACCCTATTAACACTATAAGAGAGAGGAGGCAAAGAAGATGAAACACATCATGGCCCTAAGTATCTTTTTAGTCTTACTATTGGGAATCGCCGGCGCCGCGCAGGCGCAGGCAAAAGAGATCAAAATAGGCGTTGTCACCCTTCAAATGAGGTCTCCCTACTTTATCTCCATGGTCAGAGCGATAGAAGCAGAAGCGCCTCAATTCAAGAATGTCAAGTTATTCGTGGCGGATGGTAGAGGGGATGTGGCCAAGGTGACTGCCGACATTGAAGATCTGATCGCCAAACGTGTAGACGGGTTTATCATGAATATCAGCCCGCTTGAATCCCTGCCTGGCCCCATGGCGGCCATTAAAAAGGCCGGCATACCGGTGATGCTGCTCAACCGGAAGCTGAGGGGAGATCCCTACACTTCATGGATCGGCGCTGACAATTTTGCCACCGCTACCGGAGTAGGGGACTATATTGTCAAGCGGTTAGAGGGCAAGGGTGTTTTACTCATGATGCGCGGTGGCCCGGAGGATAACAGTACCGGAAATGCCCGCCGGGATGGCGTGCTTTCGAAAGTAAAGGGTACCCAAATCCAAACGATTATTGCCCCTGCTTTTGGCGGCTGGACCGAGGATGGAGGATTTAAGGTCATGGAGGATATGCTGGCCAAGCACAAAAAGATTGACGCTGTATTTTGCGAAAATGACTCCATGGGCCTGGGAGCGATGAAGGCTATTCGAGATGCCGGCCGCTCTAAAGAAATTCTCGTGTTCGGTTTCGACGGTCAGAAGGAGGCTTTAAGGCAGATTATGATAGGCAGTAACTACGCTGGGACGGGTCACAATGACGCAAACACAATTGGACGGATGGGATTCCAGCGGATGATGGCCATCCTCGCCGGTGCAACCGTAGACACGGACACGCCGTTTCCAGTAAGGGTGATTAATAAGGACAATGTTGCAAAGTATTACGACCCGGATTCGATCTTTTAGACTGGATATTCATTAACGAATATTTCCAAGGCTATTGGCACGACGCGGTTATCCAACTCACAGCCCGATGGAGGAAACTCTATCGGGCTTTTTCTTTGTGCAAATTCAGCGGGGACTCGATGGGGACGCACTTAAGATATTTAAATAAAACAGCGGGATTTTCTGAGGAGGCGTTCCCAGGCGTCATCCACATTTGCTTGCGTGATCTCGATATCCTTTTCGGTGAGGTGGCTGAAACGGCCCTGGAGTTTTAAATATTCCCTGACAGGAACGACACGTTGTTCCTCTTGAATCGTATAATCCCTTCCATTCTCGATCTCATAAAGTGGAAAGATCCTTGAGCGGACGGCAAGCCTCGAAATTTTGACGCTCTGCTCGGAAGCCATCTTCCATCCCGGCGGGCAGGGAGAGAAGAGGTGGATGAATCGGGTTCCCCGGATTCCCTTCGCCTTCTCCAATTTTCGAATGAGGTCCTCCGGATAGGCGATCGTTGCTGTGGCCGCATAGGGAATATGATGATCGGCCATGATCGCCATGATATCTTTTTTAGGATTCTCTTTGGGCTGCGTGGTTGGTGTCGTAGTCGTCCAGGCCAGAAGCGGTGTGGCTGAACTTCGCTGTGTCCCTGTGTTCATATAGCCTTCGTTGTCGTTGCAGATATAGAGGATATCTTCATTTCTCTCTGCCGCGCCGGAGAGAGCCTGTAGTCCAATATCAAAAGTCCCGCCATCTCCAGCCCATACCGCCACCAGGGTTTCATCGTCCCCTCGGACATCCAGGGCGGCCCTGACCCCGGAAGCAGTCGCAGCCCCTGTCACAAACCCGGCATGGACAGCCGTGATCCGGTAACTGGAATAAGGCCAGAATCCCGGGACAATCGACCAGCAAGAGGCAGGAAAGACCATGACGGTTTTTTCTCCAAGGGCTTTAAGAGTTAGCCTCATGGCAATCGCAGCCCCACATCCGGCACAGGCCAGATGACCATGACCGAGGTTTTCCTCAATAGGGATTTTTATCTTATCCATCTAAACCTCTTTTTTGATCTCTAAAATCCGAAGCACGGAACAAAATTTGAAGGTTATCAGAATATCAGATTATCAGGTGGTGGATATCAGGATATCCGGACATCAGACCAAAAATTTCTGTTTTCCTGATATCCTGATACGCTGGTATCCTGCCCCCTGATTTCCTGGTATCCTGTTACCCTTTATTTCTTTAGTCCCAGCCACACAATATCTCCTTCGGGCTGGTCATGTTCCGCCGTATATCGAATCGCTTCTTCGATCAGTTCCGGAGTGATATCCCTCCCTCCCAAACCGGAGATGAATCCGTAAACCATTGGTCTTTCCTCTCGATGATACAAAGAGGCCCTCAATTCCTGAGCAAAGACACCACCCACCCCAGCAGAAAGATTCCGGTCAATCACAGCGATCTTCTTTGCTCCCTGAATGGCATTGTAAATTTCATCAGATGGAAAGGGCCTGAATCGTTTGATCTTGACTCCGGCGACACTTAGCCCTTTCTCCATTAACTTCTTGATTACAATTCTCGAAGTACTGGTTACAGTTCCAGACGTCATCAGCAAAACCTCTGCCTCTTCTTTTCCATACCTCTCAATCGAGCCATATCCCCGGCCAAACCGGGTTTTGAATTCATCATCCACTTTCCTGGCAACCTCTGTAACCTGCTCCATGGCTTTCTGGATCTTGTAACGAAATTCTAAAAAATAGTCAGGGGTGGTAATCTGGGAATAAGCCCTGGGTTCCTGAGTATCAATGGCATAATTCGCACAGAAGGGCGGCAAGAAACCATCCACCTCCTCGATGCTCGGGATTTCAACAGCCTCAGCGGTGTGGGAAAGGACAAAGGCATCGAGGATGACCATCACAGGAAGTCTCACCGTTTCAGCGATCAGATAGGCCTGAAGAATGGTATCAAGGACTTCCTGGTTATTTTCGCAATAGAGTTGAATCCATCCTGTATCCCGCTGAGAAACGGAATCGCTCTGATCGCCCCATATGTTCCAAGGTGCGCCAAGGGCTCGATTGACATTGACCAGGACGATGGGAAGCCTTGCGCCCGAGGCCCAGTGGAGCATCTCATGCATATAGGCTAATCCATGAGAGGAGGTGGCTGTAAACGTCCTCACTCCTCCGGTCGAAGCTCCGATGAGGGCGGCCATGGCGGAATGTTCTGACTCGACCTTTAGAAATTTCGTTTTCAACCGGCCGCTTGCAATCAGCTCCGAAAGCTCCTCCACAATCGTGGTCTGGGGTGTGATGGGATAGGCGGAGACCACATCCACACGGCTCAAGATGACCCCATAGGCCACAGCCTGATTTCCTGTGATGACCCTCTTCATTTCGCCTCCTCTTTGAGAGAGATGGCCCC
>Ga0194127_10002170_pt1 | contig 27312 bp, 19 predicted proteins | sample TA2KigC100mmetaG_FD_148624 | JGI IMG/M metagenome (GOLD analysis project Ga0194127, IMG submission 148624) | Freshwater microbial communities from Lake Tanganyika, Tanzania - TA2015036 Kigoma Deep Cast 100m | ecosystem: Environmental > Aquatic > Freshwater > Lake | place: Tanzania: Lake...
CCCCCCCGTGCAACGGTCGGCTTTGGTTGGAAATCAACACAAAGCGAGTATCGGCCTTGGCATTTTGAATCAAACGACGGGCCGATGATTTGGCCTGCTCGAGCAAGGGCCCTCCACTTCCTTCCATGGCCATACCCCGGCTGTTATCCACGTAAATCATGCAACGAGATCCAGCGCCATGGAGGGAATCCAGGGACGAGGGCAAGGACGTAGGCCCTGCCAAAGCCGCTATCAGCATCAAAACAGCTAAAATTCTGGTAGCCAGCAACAAATATCGAAACAAGCGTTCTCGTTGTTGTACAGGTATTTGTTGTTGCAACAACCAATCTAGCCTTGTGAAATAGGCCTTGCGACGTAACCTAAATCCAAAAAAATGAATATATAAAGGCACGGCCAACAGGGCCAATCCCCACAAGGCCGAAGGATTTTGGAATCCCATGCTTTAAGGCGTAGCAACCGCTGAGGAGATGGCTTCATTTTCCAGAAGCCAGGCGTAAGGTAATAGTTTGTTCTGAATTTCTTTGAGATAAACCAAGGGCTCAAATCCTCTATACGGAATTCCAATAGCAAAGAGCTCACGCCCTCCAAAGACCCTGCGGACGAAAACCATGGTTTCATACCCGTTTTGCTTATAATGTAAGCTATTTTGAATTGCCAAGTCTTCGTTGGAATACAACCCCAATACTACCAAATTCATGGGTAATTGTTTCTCGGCGTCAGCATCCTCCCCCCGCTCCAATGGCGAAATTCCAATCCCTTTACCCGTATTAAGGCCAGCTCGCAAAGCGGGGGATAAAATCGATGGCGTATAAGACGACTTGATCACAGGCAAAGCCGATGGTAACCCCGCCAGGGACCACTTCGAGGCCACAGCATCATCCGTTCCATCAACCGTTAACCCAAATCTCATACCCAACAAAAGGATCAAGAATGTGAATGCTCCGACCAATTGGAGTGATTTATGGTAAAAGGTCTGGGGGGCAAACCGTACACGGCCCTTAACAGCTTGGATATTCCGACTTGGTGCCGTAAGTTTAATTTCAGGCCATCCAGCATGGGGGTGATCCTGTGAAAGTGGGCCTGAATCTGGAGTAAGCTCTATCGAACCCCTTGTGTATGTCTTTAAGCCCCAACCTTCCAAATAAACAGGCCTTTGGGTAGATAGCACCTCCTGCAGGGCAAAGTTCATGGTCATTGAAAGACTATAAACTTTGGCACCAGGATACTTTGGATCCGCTTGAGGGACAAAAAACCATGCGTACCGTGGAGATGTGAACCGAGACGCTCCAGTCTGAAATTTGGCAGAAAGGAACCTGTATTGAATATAACCAAAACCCTTCAGGATAGCGGTTTTCCGAACCGAGCGAAGCCTTTTGAGGTCAAATTCCGATAGGTTATTCATATCCAAAAATACATTAAATCTTCCAACGCAATTCCAAATTAAAAAATTTACCCCACCATAAGTCTTCGGCCCAAAGCATCCATAGGGAAGCCTCCCTTTGCCTAAAAGCCAAGGCAAGGTCAGCATGCCTTGAAATAGGCTTTGACATTCTCAAATCTAAATTTAAAGGGAATTGCAAAACCCTGGGGGCATCTGCCTTTGATGGTGTACCTGAAGACCGCTTGTTTGAAATCGCATAAACTACAGAATGAGCATCCAATTTCCAGCCCCTAAACAGGAGTCGTTCATATTGAATTCCAGCCCAAAAACCCGGTTGCAGGCCAGGCATACCTAACCAGGAACGTTGACCAACCAATCCCTGAAGCCCGCACGTCAATGACATTACCGTCGATTCGCCAGCCATCCAATTCATTTTGGTCTCTAGGATTAACTGAGTCGCCTCCGGTATTGTAAAGGCCGATACCCCAAGCACTCTGGATGAATCAATACCAAAAAACCTGGCGTTATTCCACATCCCTATTCCAAGACGATGATGCCATTGGACAGGCTTTCCCTTTCCCCCATGCTCAACACGCACAAAAAACTCTGCCTTCTGTACGGAAGCTCGATAATTATCCCACCCACTCAAAGTAGGGTACAGAGATGACCAATGATAAAACGAAGGCTGATAAAGTCTAGAACCTAGGCCTAACTCCAACAAAAAAGCGTCCCTGCCTGAAATCATTTTGGAATGAACAGGACGAAACTGAAAATTCAAATTAGGCAAGAACAACCAGTTAATATCCTTATCGTCAACATTCCCATATTCCACTTGTCGAACAACATCCATGGCAACCTTAAAACGATAATTACCGAATACGCCACCCCAATGAGGCTTAATGAAAATTGCACCTCTTCTCCCATTTATACTATCCAATTCGTGCGATGTCAACCTACCGCGGTTCAAACCTAACTTAATCCCTATGTCGTGGCTTTCGCCAGAATATGAAGCTTCGTAATGCACATTACCCGACCATTCTGAGGCAGATTGTTCCAAACGATCCATTCCACCACCTGATGCAACAAAATGAGTAAAAAAACCCTCCATCACAATGTCCTGAGTTAAGCCTACACTGTTTGAACTGTTGAATTTATAAGTAGCACGTGGACTAAATCGAAAATTGTTAAATTGATAATCAAAATTCTTTGTATCCGATCCACCCCGTGTTCCCGTACTTCTCAGTCCCCCATCCAGCTCTAAATCCCAGTTGCTGCGTTTGGGTTTGCAGTTTAGAAAAAACTGAGGGTTCCATACCAACAAGTTTCTTACCGAATCTGATATTGAATTCCCGTTTGGACGACCAAAATTTCCGGCAATTGATCCAAAACCCAAAACTTGTTGACCCCAAACTTCGAACGGACCAAAAATAGATGATGTAAAATTGTAATGACTACCCGGGTTGCCTCCCAAAGACAAAAACAAACGACTTGAAGCCAAATCCTGAACGCTGGCCTCTGATAAAGATTTAAACTCAAAAAGCCTTTCTTTGGAGGGAGGAAGCTTCATAACCATAGAATCAGAACGGTAATTTTGAGGCATTCGACTAATAGGATCCTGAATAAGGATAGGGTCCGATGTATGCCTAAACCAATCAGGCAAATTAGGGTCATAAGATCTAACAATTCGAACAGGCTGACCAATCAGTGAGCTATCCTGCGCACAAAGTGAAATGTTAAATAATAAGACGCCAAAGGTGCAACACAAAAGAAAACAGCGTATGGAGGCCTTGTCCTTCATAATTATGGCCTAATGGCTTTTAAACGCATTTCAGCTAAACGACTTATTGCATCAGCGTCCCTGCCTTGAATGAGATTATTTAATACGGCTATCGCTTGATCTTTTTCTTTAAGAACTATTAAATTCTCGGCCAACAGGAGCAGGCCACGGCCATACCATTCAGTATACTGAGGCCACAAATCCGTAAGATCATAAATTAAATCCTGAGATTCCGAATATTTCTTTTCTTCAAATGCCATTTCTGCTAAATTATACAAGGCCCTTGCCGCCCACTCTGTTCGGGTAGAATCAGCAATTGTTTTCAATGCCTTACGTGCAATTTTGGTTTTTCCCTGAAAACGCAATGAATTGGCCAAATACCAAGAAATTTCATTTTGGTAATTCTGTCCGGCGCCCAATGTTTTTACATAAATATTACCAACAGAATCCACTAGACTCCAAAGCTCCATTTGGGAAGAGAAAATAATCAAACCTAATGCTGCATTGTTTCGAGACGTTTGAGAATAATTCCCTTGCAGAGTTCGTAAATAAACTGATGAGGCATTAATTAACAAGGCCTTATCCGAATACACTCCCGCCAAAACGGTCAAGGCTCTTTCTGTAAACAAATTCTCTGGCATTTGAATCAGGGTCTCCAAATCAGAAATCTGCATTTCGATATCTCCCACTTTTGAGGCGGCTATGGAACGGGTAAACAAAGCATTTGCCTTGAAAGAACCTGTGGGATATTCCTTTAAATATTGCGTTAATGTAGCCAAAGCCTCAAAAAACTTCCCAGACTCCATGCTGTACTGAGCCGTTTCAAACAAAATAGAATCCATAGGATCATCTTGCAATGCCAGCAGTCCACTTTTACCCACAATCTCCAAATAACGTTGAGGCTGGGAAGTTTTAATGCATAATTGTCTTAATTCAAACAATGCATCTTTGGCCTCTGGTAAGCCAGCCGCTCTTTGGATTACATCACCAAAAACAGACATAGCTGAAGAGTCAATGCCTTGTTCCATAAAAATAGAGCCCCTAAGATTTAGTGCAATAAATGTTAGACGATGATTTGGAAATTCAGATTCAATTGCACGAATGTAATAATCTGAAGAATCAAAATTAGATTCTTGATAATAGGTAGTAGCCAGTTCCAAAAATGCATATATTCTGTAGTCAGAACTTGGAAATTCTTGAATTAAATCAATAAGCTTTTTACACTTTGTGGGAACATTTTTTTGAATACCAAACGAAATCGCCAGTTGATAATAGGCATAATCTTTTCCATCTCCACGACCGGAATCTAAGATACACGATTGAAATTGATTGATGGCCAAATCAATTAAACCGTCACGAAGAAAGGCATCACCCAAACGCATTTGAGCGTCCCTGAACATCGCCGTTTCAATTTCATTTCGAGCATTCATTAATTCAGCCTTTTGAATTGCCTCCTTCATGTATCTTACGGCCTGATTATGACGCTCTAACCTAAATGCCAATTGTCCCAATTGATAATTTGCCGCAAAAGGGGTGCAACCCAGCAGCCTTAAGTCAAGATTAAAACAACCAAAATCCAAAAAATTCTTCATCCATATAAAGGCCTGATTGTACTCGCCAACACGGTGATACAATTCGGATTTCCAAAAAAATGTTGCGGCACGAACAGATGAGTCTTCTTGATACAGAAGGGAAGAATCCAAATAGCTTGATGCATCGACATATCTTTTTTGATTAAAGAAAGTCACACCCTGCTGATAATATAGCTTCTGAAGAATAGCCTGAACCCTGGGCGTTTGATTAGAGACCCCTCTAAGAATTCCTAAAGACTCTAGATAATGATGAGCCCTCATTGCCAAATCACTTAGGCATTGGCTAACTTCTTCACGGTAAATACTGCCCGGGTACTGAAGTAAAAAAGAACCAAGAACCCTAAAATTAGCCGGGGCCTCACCAATATCGTAACATATTTTAGCATAATTGTAAAAAGCACTTTCCCGTAATGACCCGTTAACCTCTAATTCAGTAACCTTTTGAAATGAAATTCTGGCCTTGGCCAAATATCGATCTGATTTTTCCTCCAAGCCCAAGGCTAGCCACGCATGGCCTTGAGTATAATAGCCAAGAGAAATTAAAGAATCCGGCCAGAATTCAACTCTTTGCAATAATTGAGCTACTGTATCCCAAACACCCAACAAGCTGTACATTTGAGCCAAACGTAACGTATCCGCTGAATGAGCCTGATATCCATAATCAAGCGCCTTATTCAAATACCCAATAAATAATTTAGGCTCAAGTCTTCCATAGGACAAATTCATCCCTAAAACACAAATCTCCTTTTTCGTAATTTGAAACGAGCCCTCGCTTAATGAATTCAATGCAGATAATGCGGCAGAAGTATCTCCCATTAATGCCCTTAACAAAAGCCTTGGATAAATACATAGCGTATCGTATTGGGGATCGCCTTGCAAAAGATCTAATTTTCTTTGAGTCTCGACATAATTCCCCATACGGAAATAGTGACCCATTAAAGAAAACCTGGCATGATTTTGATATTCCCCGGGAGAACTAGCCGCCTGTAGCCAGTGCTCAAGGGCCTTTATCGTATCGCTCGAATAATTAAGTTGCCCGTTGAAATAATGATATTGCTGGGCTTCTGAAAAATTGAGTTGATACCAATTCAAAGAGTCCCAAACTTGCATCGCCTCCAATTCACGATTCTGCCTTATGAGATATAAACCGTAAATAAGTTTGGATTGGTGCAATCGAGAATTTTCAGGAAAATCTCTCAAGAAGGCTGGAAATAGAACTTCGACCTCAGGATCTAAGCGATAGGCAGCCTTGGCGCACTCTAACAATCTTAGGTCTTCTTCAGAACAAGAATTAGCAGTTTGGAAGGAGATCAGATTCGTTTGCAGAGATCGCAACGCTAAATCTGCCGAATGAAATTCCCTCTTATTCGCCCATTCAGTCCAAGAAGTGCCCTGGAATTCAGGCACACTTATGGGTATTATTCCCTGCGCATTTGATGAATTATAAAACAGGATCGCAATAAAGCCCAACAGACTGAACCTCTTTAAACTTTTTAGGTTTCGATTATTGGGCATGGCTAATCAAAGACAAATTAATCAAAAAAGTTCCTACGTTGATTGCATCAAAATTTAGTTTAAAAGCTAAGCACTAGACCTAAAGCCGGCAAAATCGGCAATTGATCGACCCTGCTGTAGCGAATTCGATCAAAATAGAAAATATTTCGACGATCGTACGCATTCGTAAGACTGAAATTAAGATCCGTGGAAAGTCGATCATTCCATTCCTTGCGGTAGCGCAATGCCAAATCCAAACGATGGTAGGTTGGCAAACGGCCTTGGTTAAATCCGGCATACAAAACCCCCAAGGCACCCCCTTGATTGATATAATCTGTACCAGCACCACCTCCAAAATTCAAGTCAGGATAAAAGCCCTGGGTTTGCGTAAAAGGAAATCCCGAACCGAAGTTCCAACGACCTGAAACCTCCCATTCCAATTGTTTTCCAAACGTATAGGTGCTGACCACATTGATGTTATGGCGACGATCAAAAACAGGATTGTAGGTGCGTATTCCATCAAAGCGATCCACATAAGTCCAGCTGTAGGTGGTCCATAGGTAAAACCTTTTGACATCGTATTTGACGCGGAAATCAAAACCGTAGGCCCTACCCCGCTCGATGATGAAGTCCTTTTTGAGGACATCCGGCTTTCCAAAATTCCCTTCAATATCGTCAAAAATCTTATCACGGTTGATGTTGGACAGCTGGGTAAATTGTTTGATATACGTTTCCGCATTGATCTCCACCCTGGGCCCCAGATCAATCTCTACCCCACCCACCAAATGATTGGCTTTCTGAAGCCTTGAGGTCACCGGCTCACCATCAAAGGTTTTGGGAAGATTATCCGGGCCTGATAGAAAGCCAAGAAAAAGATTCACCACATCCCTGTCTGATGTCGCCGAAATTAAATTTTGAGAGTATTTGCCGCCAGCGACCTTGAATCGCAAATCAGGCCTTGCGTTGTACTTGGCACTGAATCGAGGTTCCAAAGACATCTCGGTGAGGCTCGAATAATAATGGGCCCGAAGTCCAGGTTCCACTACCCAATTGTCAAACAACAAATTGTACTTGCCAAAAACCGCAAGCTCCGTGGTGCTTTCTTGCTGCCGGATGATTTGACCCGTTGAATTGGTAAAGTTAAAATCGGTATTTAGACCCACCATATCGAACCCAAAGTTAGCCTGACCGGAATTAAGGTACTGGGTTACCGAAACCGTGCCGTTGAATCCGGTGATGGCCGAGCGCCTTGGTCGTCCGTCCGCTTCGCGTTGACCAGATTCAAAATTAGAATAGCCTAGATTTCCAGATATGGTATTGCCAGCACCTTCAGGAATGAGCACAAACTGTGTGCCTGCTCCGGTCGATACCCAATCAACCTCGGCAATTCCCCTGAAATTGGCTTTGTCGGTCATGTTAAATCCAAACATAGAAAGCTTCGAACCGCTGTTTGCCTTGAACGTGGCTTTGCCATACACATCCAAAAAGGAAAAGGGCAAACCCTGAGGTCCAGCATAGGCATACAGGGCTTTGGAGGTTTGATCGAGGTAGGAACCCTTGGCGCTGAAAATAAAAGTAGGGGCAAGCTGCTGAGGACTCTTGGGCTGCCAAAGGGGGCCTTCCAAGACCAATCTGCTCAGGAAGGGACTAACCCCTAGCTTACCACTCAGCTGTTTTTGGTTACCATCACGGGTGGTTACGTCCATGACTGCCGAAATGCGCCCTCCATGATTCGAATTGTACGCGCCGGTATATACCTCGGCGTTTTTGATGAGGTCCGTTTCAAAAACCGAATAAAGTCCAATGGAATGAAAAGGATTATACAGCAGCATCCCATCCAGCAAAACTTTGTTCATCACGGGAGAGCCACCCCGAATATACAATTGACCACCTTGATCGCCAGTAAAGACCACTCCCGGAAGGACTTGTAAGTACTGTGCGATATCAGCCTCCCCCCCTACCGATACCACTTGCGTGATTTGTTTCGGCGTGACGGTCTCCACGGAAACTCGGGTGTTGGTCAGCTGTTCTTGCTTGGCTCCCAAGACTTCGACCTCTTGGAGACCAATCGAGGATTTGGACAATTGCAAACGATAATTGAGCGTCGCACCCGCGGTGATTTTTATGGAAATCCGGGCCGTATCGTAACCCAAATAGGTGCTCATCAAAACATAATTCCCTGGAGGGATATTCTTGATGGTAAAAAATCCATTGACATCGGTACTGGCCCCTATGGTCGTCCCTGCAAGAAAAACATTCGTAAAAAGAATGGGTTCCCCGCTGCTTTTGTCCATGACCGTTCCTCGTATGGTTCCTGAATTTTGGGCTTGCAACCCAGGACTCAACCCATAAAGTAGAAAAAAAATGGCCCAGAAGCCACCCGAACATAAAACCCTGGATACATACCGCATCAGGGTAAAATTAAGGCAAGATGAAGGAATTAGGGCAAATTACGTGGCCCGAAGAGGTGGCTTCTTAGTTTAGGCGGCGAGGGAATCTGAAACCGCCTTGGCCGCATCCTCGAGGGTGATGGCAGCCCGTATAGGCAATCCCGATGATTCCAAGATGTCCTTGGCGTCGTTGGCGTTGGTTCCCTGGAGGCGAACAATCAAGGGAACACGCAAATCACCCAAGGTTTTGCAAGCTTCTACGATACCGTTGGCAACACGATCGCAACGCACGATTCCTCCAAAAATGTTAACCAAAATGGCCTTGACGTTGGGATCTTCCAAAATAATATTAAAGGCTTGGGCAACCCGTTCCGCGGAGGCCGTGCCGCCAACATCCAAGAAATTCGCGGGACTTCCTCCACTCAATTGGATCATGTCCATGGTGGCCATGGCCAGGCCGGCACCGTTCACCATGCAGCCGACATTCCCGTCCAATTTAACATAGTTCAAATTGAACGATGCGGCCTTGAGCTCGGTGGGGTCCTCCTCACGGGGATCATGCATCGCCGCAATTTCAGGAACCCGCATCAAGGCATTGTCATCAATATTGACTTTGGCATCCACCGCCAAGATGCGATCATCCGATGTTTTGAGAACGGGATTGATTTCGAACAAGGAGGCCTCTACCCCTTCGAAGGCCTTGACCAAATTTTGGCAAAAAGCCACCATTTGTTTGAAGGCCTGTCCCTTAAGACCTAGGTTCAAAGCCACGCGGCGGGCTTGATAGGCTTGAAAACCAATGGTGGGGTCAATCCACTCTCTGTAGATTTTTTCGGGGTGTTTTTCGGCCACTTCTTCGATGTCCATTCCACCCTCCGGGGAATACACCATCACAAAACCGCCTTGGGCCCGATCCAACAAAACCGATAAATAAAACTCCTGCACAGGGGATGGCCCCGGGGCATAGACATCCTCGGCAATCAAAACCGAATGAACCTTTTTGCCCGCCGACCCGGTTTGGGGAGTGACCAATTGCATACCCAAAATTTGGGAGCTCAAGTCTTGAACCTGTTCCAAGGACTTGGCTAATTTGATACCACCCCCTTTGCCCCGACCCCCGGCATGCACCTGGGCCTTGACCACCCACCAACTTGTTCCCGTTTGCTCCTGCATTGCGTTGGCAGCCTGAACCGCCTCATCGGGAGTGGAGGCCAAAATTCCTCGTTGAACGGTAACACCGTATTGCGACAACAAGGCTTTGCCTTGGTATTCGTGAATATTCATGGGAGCTGGATTAAACGGCTACAAAGAAGATAAATCAGGCGACTAACCCCCAAAATCATCAAAAGCGACGTGTTCCTTCGGTATACCCCAATCATCGCACATCTTCAACACGGCTGCATTCATCATAGGAGGACCGCAGAAATAAAATTCGATTTCTTCCGGTTCCTTGTGCTTGCTGAGGTAATTGTCAATGAATGACTGGTGCACAAAGCCCAAAAACCCATCCCCTTCCCGATCGTCCAAGCCCTGGCATACCTTCCAATGATCCTCGGGCAGAGGCTCCGAAAGGACGACATGAAAACGAAAATTGGGGAACTCTTTTTCGATGGCACGAAACTCGTCCACATAAAACAACTCCCGCTTGGAGCGACCCCCGTACCAATACGAAACCTTACGGCCTGTTTTGAGGGTATGAAAGAGGTGAAAAATGTGAGCACGCAGCGGAGCCATTCCGGCGCCACCGCCTACATAGACCATTTCTTTCTGGGTATCTTTGATAAAGAACTCCCCGTAAGGTCCTGAAATGGTGACCTTATCCCCCGGTTTGCAATTAAAAACAAAAGACGAACAAACCCCGGGGTTCACTTTCATCCAGGCATTGCTGGCCCTATCCCAGGGGGGGGTCGCAATACGAATGTTCAGCTTGATGATGTTTCCTTCGGCGGGGTGGTTGGCCATGGAATAGGCACGGAATATGGGCTCGGGATTGACCATTTTGAGATCCCAAAGCTTGAATTTGTCCCAGTCTTCCTTGAACTTTTCCGGCCCTGCAGGATCATCGGGCGATGGAGCGATATCGATGTTTTTGAAATCAACGGTGCAAGCAGGTACATCCACCTGGATATACCCCCCGGCCTCAAAATGTAAATTCTCGCCTTCGGGCAGTTTGACGGTGAATTCTTTGATGAAGGTGGCCACGTTGTAATTGGAGACCACTTCGCACTCCCATTTTTTGATTCCAAAAATTTCTTCGGGAATCTGAATCTTCATGTCATTCTTGACCTTGACCTGGCAGGCCAAACGCCAATGCTCGGCTTGTTCACGTCGGTTCAAATGCCCTTTTTCGGTAGGCAAGACATCGCCCCCGCCTTCCAGAATTTGGCATTTGCACATGGCGCAGGTTCCACCACCACCGCAGGCAGATGGCAAAAACAATTTACGTTCCGACAAGGTGCTGAGCAGGGTCGACCCCGCCGCCACCTTCATGGGATTCGCCGTATCTCCGTTGACAATAATTTGGACATCCCCGCTGTTGACCAATTTGGCCTGCGCATACATCAGGACAAAAACCAGCAACAGTATGACCCCGGAAAAAGCCAGGATGGAATAAAAAATGATGGATAAGGTAGCCCCGGTTAACATGGTCGTATAGAATTAAAGCGTAATACCCAAAAAGCTCATAAATGCGATGCCCATTAAGCCTGTAATGATAAATGTTATACCCAACCCACGCAAAGGAGCTGGGACATCCGAATAACGCAGTCTCATTCGAATAGCGGCGATTGCAACAATCGCAATTAACCAACCTACACCTGAACCTAAGCCAAAGACCGCTGCTTCGGCCAATTCATAATCTCTTTCTTGCATAAACAGGGATCCCCCCAAAATGGAACAATTCACCGCTATCAGAGGAAGAAAAATCCCCAAGGCCCCGTACAATTCAGGAGAAAGTTTTTCGACCAACATTTCAACCAATTGCGTCATGGATGCAATGGTTGCAATAAACATAATGAAGGCCAAAAAACTCAGGTCAACCTTGGCCAAGGACGGACTAATCCAAGCCAGGGCCCCTTCCTTCAAAACCTTGTTCAAAAGTAGCCAATTCAGGGGAACGGTAATAGTCAATACAAAGACAACCGCCACACCAAGGCCCAAGGCCGTTTTGACATTTTTGGAAACGGCCAAATAGGAACACATGCCCAGAAAGTAAGCAAAAATCATGTTGTCGATAAAAATCGACCGAACAAAAACGGATACCAAATCCGCGGCCAGAAATAAGGTGCTCATTCTTTTTCCTCCAAATGTTTAGCAAAACTTCTTTGAACCCAGATATAACAGGCGACCACGAACAAGGCTCCTGCAGGAATCATCATCAACCCGTTGTTGACATAGCCGGCTTCGTATACAGCGTCAGGAATGACTTTGAAGCCAAAAAGCTTGCCACTACCCAACAATTCACGAAAGAAAGCCACCGTAAGGATGACCGCTCCGTAACCAAATCCATTCCCTAAACCATCCAACAACGATGGAAAAGGTTTGTTACCCATGGCATAAGCCTCAAGGCGACCCATCACAATGCAGTTGGTGATAATCAAACCGACAAAAACCGAAAGCTGTTTGCTGATATCGTACATGTAGGCCTTGAGAATCTGGTCCACCAAAATAACCAAAACGGACACGACCGTCAGTTGGACGATGATTCGAATTCTAGGCGGAATGGCATTCCTCATGAGCGATATCACCAAATTGGATAAGGCAACCACCGCCGTGACCGACAAAGCCATAACCATGGTGGGTTTCATTTGAGTCGTAACGGCCAAAGCCGAACAGATCCCCAAAACCTGTATGGTCACCGGATTGTTGTCCGACAAAGGGTCGGTGATGAGTTTCCTCTCTTTTTTGCCGAGAAGGGGCTTTTTTTCGGCGGGACTTTGAACCAATACGTCGCTCATAGTTGAGGGGATTGTGTGGATTGTTGACGGATATATTTTAGATAACATACCAAATCTTGTTCAAGCATCTTGCTCACACCGTTGGAGGTAATGGTACCACCACTGATGGCATCGACCGCATGGGGCATGCTCGCATCATGCTTTCCTTTCTCGACTTTGACCGAGACAAAATCACCTTGCTCGTTGAGGAGTTTTTTGTTAATAAATTGTTGCTCAAAGACGTCGGTATTGATTTCGGCACCCAAGCCCGGGGTTTCCCCTTTGTGATCAAAAATGGCCGAACGGAGGGTATTACCATCCTCGTCCAAAGCCAAATAGCCCCAAATGGGACCCCACAAACCGGTACCGGCCACCTGGAGTAAATACGTGGTCCGACCACGGGGATCCTGGTAAACGTACATGGGGTAACGAACCTTGTAAGCGGGGTTTTTAGTATTCAATTTTTTCTCCAAAGCCAAATCCAAAGAAAGAGCCTCCACGCCTTGTACCTGTTGACCTTCTTGGTCAATGACCAAACCCTGAACCAGTTGGTCGAATTTTTTGTAATCGTTGGGGCCGTTCAACCCCACCAGGGATAGAATGTTTTGCTGCTTTTCTTTGAGGACATTCTCGTCCTGAGCAGGCTTGAGTATGGTCGCCGCAGCGGCCAGCAAAGCAGCTGATAAAGTCGTCACCACCAGGGCGAAGACGATGGTACCTGAATTTCCTTTGGATGACATAGGGTCTAGTATGAATTTTTAGGCAAGGGAGGTGCGGGCAGCGAGTCGTTTGTTACGACGGGCAATATTGGCTTGAACCACATAATTGTCAATGAGGGGAGCCATCACATTCCCGAACAAAACAGCTAACATGATTCCTTCGGGGTAGGCCGGATTAAAAACCCGAATCATGACCGCCATCATACCGACCAAAAGTCCGTAGATCCACTTACCGGTCCCTGTATGCGCCGCCGTTACCGGATCCGTGGCCATGAAGACCGCTCCAAAGAGTAGACCGCCCATGGCCAAGTGTAAATAGAAGGGCATGTTCATGAATGGCGTCATCCCAATTCCGTTAAAGATGAGGCCCATCAACAAAGCTCCCAAAATCACCGAAATCATGATAACGCCAGACCCTATCCCCGTGATAATCAAGAAGGCAGCACCCAAGAGGATCGCAATTTTGGAGGTCTCTCCAATCGAGCCCGGAATCAAGCCAACCACCATATCCTGCAGAGAATAATTCCAGGGTTGGTCTGCAGAAATCTGAAAAGGAGTGCCGGTCGCTGCTGCATTGGCCAAAGCCGTCGCACCGCTGTAAACATCCGGCTTCTCCGAAATCCAAACTTGATCCCCACTCATAAACGTAGGGTAGGCAAAAAACAAAAAGACCCGGGCAGTCAAGGCCACGTTCAAGACATTCATACCGGTACCCCCAAAAACTTCTTTGGCAAAAACAACCGCAAAAGCAGTCGACAATCCCACCATCCACAAAGGAATATCAGGGGGAAGGACCAAGGGGATTAACATACCGGAAACCAGGAAGCCTTCGTTGATGGCATGGCCCTTTTTGGAAGCCACAAAAAACTCAATTCCCAAACCCACCGAATAGGAAACGATCACAATGGGAAGCACTTTGAGAGCACCATAAAAGAACTTGTCCCAAAGACCGTTCAAAGGAGAGCCAGCAAACTCACCCAAAGCCAAGAAATGCTGATGACCCACATTAAAAATCCCAAACAACAAAGACGGTACCATGGCCAAAATCACAAAGAACATGGTCCGCTTAAGATCGATGCCTGCCTTGATGTGGGTACCACCACGGCTCACCCGGTCCGGGGTGAAAAGAAAGGTCGCGAAACCGTCAAAAAGGGTGTGAAATTGCGCATATTTCCCACCTTTCTCGAAGTCAGGGCGCAGTTCCAATATTTTCTTTTTTAGAAATTCCATGGGAGAACTAAAATTGTAACTATTTGAATGTTAATGGATGGTGCTTATTCCTCTTCCCCGATGAGCAGGTCGAGCCCTTTTCGAACCATTTCTTGGACTGGTATTTTGGAGGTGCAAACAAATTCACAGAGGGCCACATCCTCCTCATCCAATTCGTGCAGACCCAATTGCTCCATTTCTTCGACATCCTGGTAATGAATGGCCTTGAGTAAATAGGTCGGCAGCAAATCCATTGGTAAAACCTTTTCGTATTGCCCCGTCATCACAAAAGCCCGCTCTTCGCCGTGGGTATTGGTGTTGACTTGGTAGGAACGATTGCTCAACCAACCCGACAAGAACGACCTGGAAATATCAGGACGGGCATAGGATGGTAACAACCAACCCAAAAATTCCAAGTCCCGGCCTTCCGGAATAACACTTAATTGATCGTGATAAAAACCAAGAAATCCGTCAGCATCCACCTGTTCCCCGCTCAGCACATCTCCGGATATGATTCGATGCTCCCCTCCTTTCAATCCTGCGCCTTGGAGGAGGCCGGAAACAGAGGCCCCCAGAATCGCCTGGGTGTAACCCGGTTTTTGCAAAGAAGAACCACCGACCGCAACCCAACGTCGGGCATCGTAGTAACCTGTCAAGAAAAGGCGACCTAGGATGATGACATCGGCAGGGGTCATGGTCCATACGCAATCCCCTTTGGCAATCGGACCAAGATGGTGCATTTGAATGCCCACATTTCCCGAAGGATGAGGCCCATCGAAGGAATGAATTTGAACCCCCTGGGCTCCGGTGACCTCCTTGGATCGGGTTAATCGTTGATGGATATTGAGGTAAACCTTGCCCTTGCACAGCTGCTGGAGCACCTTGAGGCCTTCGGCAAAGGCTGCGGGATCTTTCTCGACCTGAAAATCACGGTCTGCCGCCATGGGGGCTGTATTGAAGGCCGAGATTACGATGCAGCGTGGTTGGGCATCAGGCCTGGCCATGCGGTTGTAGGGCCTTTGGCGCAGATGGGCCCAGACCCCTGAATTCATCATTTTGGAGCGAATGGCCTCGGCATCCAGTTCCGCAGGTTTGGCAGAACCGAAATCCTGGTAACGGGTTTCGGCATCTGCTTCAAGGACAATGGCATCCAAAACGCGTTTGGGGCCACGCTGAATTCGATGTACTTTGCCACTGACGGGACTGCATAGGTACAATCCAGGAAAGGCTTTGTCTTCCATCAAAGGTGTTCCTGCCAGGACTGCCGTACCCTCTTCGACCAAGAGCCTAAGCTTCTGGTATCTGAAGATGATAGGCCTGATGGCGCAATGGTTGGACGGGGAAGAAAGGATGTTTTGGGAGCTGGGAGTGCCTACGAGCTTAATGTCGTACCCCCTTCGAAGGCTGATGGTTTGGGCCATAGGATGTTTGCGCGGCAAAAATACATTTCAAAACCGACGTTAACTCAATAACGAACCATTATTTTGCCAATCATGAATTTTCCTAATTGGCGCCATCGCTTGCTATGCACAACCTCAGGGTTATTGATGCTGAACTCCTTGTCGATCAATGCTTTGAGTACAAATCTAGGGCCTGACGTTTACCAGGATCAAATTTGGCAAAAGGATATCCATTCGGTGCGGCTCCATACCGAACAAGACCCTTTCGGTTCACCCGTTTGGGAGCTGGGCTCGGACAACCCCCCTTTGATGCTTCGTTTCGATGACTTGGCCGGGGGATACCAACCCTACACCGTGCGACTCATCCCCTGCCGTCGGGATTGGACAGCCTCTGATTTGTTCGAAGCCCAAGCCTTGGAGGGCATAGGCCAGGAACTGGTTCAGCAGCACCGTCCTTCTTTCAATACGCTGGAGCAATACACCCATTACAGCCACCCTGTTCCATCCGAAGTCCTGCGGCCGAAAGTCTCTGGCAATTTTGCAGTGGTGGTCTATGCGGATCAAGACCTGCAGGAAATCGTTTTGACCCGAAGGCTCTTGGTTTTGGAAAACCGCGTTTCGGTTTCGGCTATGGTGCGAAGGGCTTTCGCAACCAACGAACAAGACCAAGCCCAGCAAATTGACTTGGAGCTTGGCATTGGCAAATTGCTCATCAATCAACCCGCCATGGATCTTAGTTTCCAGGTGATGCAGAACGGCGATTGGAGCAGCCTGCGCAAGGGTCCGGGTTTCCCCACTTTTTTGGCACCCCAACAATGGACCTACAGGGGACAGCCTGAACTCGTGTTCCACGGCAACAACGAATACAGGGCCGTGGATCTGCGTACCGTTCGTGCCCCCGGTCGTCGAATTTCCAAAATAATCCGCACGGTGGACGGATACCAGGCATGGGTCGAAAACGATCAATCCCAGGCAAGCAAAGCCCACCTCAGCCAGCGGGATTTGAACGGGCGTTCGTTGATTCAAAATTTTGAGCAAAGGACCCCCCATACCGAATCCGAATACGTATGGACCACCTTCGCCCTAGAGCCAAAATTGAACGAAAGCTGGAGCGGGGTGTATTTGCAAGGGGATTTTGGGCAGTCAGCCTGCGATGAATCCATGGCCATGGAATGGCAAGAAGAAAGTGGACTTTTTGTGAAATCCCTTTACCTTAAGCAAGGCTTCTACGACTACCGCTACCGAACCGGTGAGTCCCTCTGCGAAGCCATTTCCATAGAAGGCAGTCACAGCGATACCGAAAACGATTACGAAATCTTGGTGTACTATCATCCCCCTGCTGGTATGGCTTACGATCGTCTGGTGGGTTATACCAAGGTTAATTCCATGGGACAGAAGAGTCGTTAATTCCTATAACAATTCATTGGCAAGGTTCGCAAGGTCCGAGCGCTCCCCTTTCTCCAGGGTTACATGGGCAAAAATGGGCTGTCCTTTCAGTTTATCCACCATATAAGAGAGCCCGTTGGAGTGGGCATCCAAATACGGGGTATCGATTTGGTTGATATCCCCGGTGAAAATAATCTTGGTCCCTTCTCCTGCCCTCGATATAATGGTTTTGACTTCGTGCGGGGTCAGGTTCTGGGCTTCATCGACGATAAAACAAATATTGGAGAAGGATCGACCCCGAATGTAGGCCAAAGGAACGATGCTCAACTTCTCCTGCTGCAACATTTCGGTGATTTTTTGATAATCCTTATCCCCCTCATGGTACTGGTTTTGGATGAACTTCAGGTTATCGTACAAAGGCTCCATGTACGGATTCAATTTGGACTTGATATCGCCGGGAAGATAGCCAATATCCTTGTTGCTCAAGGGAACGATAGGTCTGGCCAAATAAATCTGCTTGTACTGCCTGCGGGCCTCCAAAGCTCCGGCCAATGCAAGCAAAGTTTTGCCCGTGCCCGCAATGCCTTGCAGCGTAACCAAGTGAACCTTCTCGTTGAGAATCGCATGCAATGCAAAGGCCTGTTCCGCATTACGGGGCTTGATGCCGTAGGCAACACGTTTATCCACGCGGGTCATTTCCTCCCTGTAAGCATCGTAACACGCCATCACTGAATCTTTTCCATTGCGTAGGATAAAGTACTCGTTAGCCTTGGGATTGCTAATTCCCATTTCCTTAGCCGACGCAAAACCTTCTTTGTAAATCTGATTGATCAAGGCGTTCGTAATTCCATTGCGGATGGATTTGCCGGTATATACTTCTTCCAGATTCTTGATCTTCCCAAAGCGATAATCTTCAGCCTCCAAGCCCAAGGCCCTGGCTTTGATCCGCAGATTGACGTCTTTGGTCACCAAAATAACGGGGCGTTCCGAGTAGGATTCTTTGAGATGCAAAGCAGTGTTAAGAATTCTGTGGTCTGCCTTGTGTTGCCCAAAAATCTTATGCGCATCCACCGAGGCATCCTCCCGCATTTCGACCCTTAGGCGTCCGCCCGGTGCTCCGGGAATTGCAATCCAATCCAGTAATTTACCGGATTGAGAAAGCTGGTCCAGAAAACGAATGAATTCTCGCGCTTCAAAATTCAGGCTGTCATTGCCTTTTTTGAATTGATCCAATTCTTCGAGCACCGTAATCGGCAGGGCGACATCGTGCTCGTGAAAATTATTGACCGAGTGATGATCATGCAGAAGGACCGAGGTGTCGAGAACAAAGATTTTTTGGGACTTGGACTTGGCTTTTGGCATGGCCCGAATTTACACCCAGGCGCTCTCTCTTCCCTATCTTTGGCCTCTCTTTCACCATTTAACTATAAATTCATGCCACGCCCCCTTTCCCCCAACGACCCCTGCCTGGTTTCCGTCGCCCGTACCCCCATTGGGAGCATGGGCGGTTCTTTGGCCAGTCTTACCGCCACGTCTTTGGGGAGCATCGCCATCGCAGCCGCTTTGGACAAAGCCGGTTTCCAAAACGACGGGACATCGGGCATCATGGGTATTGACGAGGTTTACATGGGGAATGTCATCAGCGCTGGTTTGGGGCAAGCCCCGGCAACCCAAGCCGCCGTGGGGGCAGGCATTGCCAAAACCACCCCTTTTACCACCGTCAACAAGGTTTGTGCATCGGGCATGAAGGCCGTGATGCTGGGTGCCCAATCCATTGAATTGGGGCAGAACCGCGTTGTCGTTGCCGGCGGTATGGAGAGCATGAGCCAAGTCCCTTATTATTTGGATCGGGCTCGCAATGGATACAAGTTTGGCCATGCCCAATTGGTGGACGGTATCCTCAAGGATGGCCTTTGGGACGTGTACCACCAATACCATATGGGCAACGCCGCGGAATTGTGCGCCCGCGATATGCAAATTTCCAGGGCTGATCAGGACGCCTATGCCATCGAATCGTATCAAAGGGCAGCTGCTGCCTGGCATCAAGGCAAATTCGCCGCCGAATTGGCGGTGGTGAGTGTCCAAGGCCCCAAAGGCAGCACCACAACGGTCACCGAGGACGAGGACTATACCAAAGTCAATTTCGAAAAGATCCCTGGTCTCAATCCGGTCTTCGAAAAAGAAGGAACGGTTACCGCCGCCAACGCTTCCAATCTCAACGACGGGGCATCGGCCGTGGTCCTCATGGCCTATAATGAAGCTCAAGCCCGAGGGCTCAAGCCCTTGGCCCGAATATTGGGCTATGCCGACGCGCAACAAGCCCCGGAATGGTTCACCACGACCCCATCCAAAGCCATACCCTTGGCCATGCAACGGGCCGGTGTCACCGCCAACGATGTGGACTTTTACGAGATCAACGAAGCCTTTTCGGTGGTTTGTGTAGCCAATAATCGTCTCTTGAATTTGGATCCTGCCCAAGTCAATATTTATGGAGGCGGTGTTTCGATTGGTCACCCCATTGGCAGCTCCGGTTGCCGGATTTTGGTCACCCTGTGCAGCGTATTGCACCAAGAAAACGGTCGCATCGGGGTCGCCGGCATCTGCAACGGAGGTGGGGGCGCATCGGCCATGGTCCTGGAGCGCCTTTGAACCAACCCAAAACCACGGGGGCAACTCCGTAGCGGTGCAACCCAAATTGCGCAGAAGGCGGTATCTTTACCCTTGCTCAAACGTTGGATATTCCTGGAGGATGCCAGCGAAACACACCCTGGTCGGGTGGCCGAGTGGCTAGGCAGAGCTCTGCAAAAGCTCCTACAGCGGTTCGAATCCGCTCTCGACCTCCAAACATCGATGAGCCAGCTCACCGTCGGTCTTGGGTTACTCGTACCGAAGGGCCTCAATAGGATCCAACGCCGCCGCCTTGGCCGCGGGATAATAACCCGACATCAACCCCACCAATAAGCATAACACAATACCGCTGGTCATCCATGCCCAGGGTATGATGAACCCCACGCCCACCATTAGCGCAACGGAATTGCCGATGATGATGCCCAAGGCAATTCCCATGAGGCCACCTATTTGTCCAATCACCAAAGCCTCCAAGAGGAACTGCTGACGAATGGCGGATTGCGTAGCACCCAGCGCCTTGCGTGTCCCAATTTCACGGGTTCTTTCGGTCACAGAGACCAGCATGATGTTCATCAAACCAATGGCAGCACCCAATAACGTGATTAAACCTATGGCTTTGGCTGCCAGATCAATAAAGGCTAGGTTCTCAATCAAACTCCTTGCAAAGCTATCGGATTTGGTGATGGCAAAATTATCCGGATCTTGGCGGCTTATTCGTCGAATGTTGCGAAAGAGTCCTTTCGCCTCTTGCTCGGCATAAGCAAGTTGATTGGGATCCGATAAGGTGTACGAAATCACATAAGAACGATCCACCGACGGGTAATAGGATTGGATATGTTTCAACGGCAAAACACAGACACGATCGCTGTTATTCCCAAAACCGGAACCTTTGGAGGCTATGACCCCGATTACCCGGTAACGGGAACTCCCTACCGAAACTTGTTGCCCACTGACGCTTTCACTCCCAAAGAGTTTGCGGGCTACCTCGGACCCTAGGATCATGACCGCAGAGCCGTTTTGGAGTTCAACGGCTGAAAAATTCCTTCCGTGGCTTATGGTATACCCCCCCACTTTCAAATAATGCTCATCCGATCCCATCAGGGTCACGTTGGGATTGGTTTTGCGGCCCTTCCCTTTGATCACGGCCGTCCAACTTACATTGCCTGAAATCGAGCCATGGCCTGGGAATTCGAAGCGCTCCATAAAAGTCTCGGCTTCCCTGAACGTGATGGGCCGGTATTGGACCCTGCGGCGCCTGTTTCCAAAACCACTGGAGGAGGGGCGGTTGCGAATCACCAAGGTATTGGAACCCATGCTGGCAAAGGTATCCGTGATGGATTTCTCCAACGCGTCGATGGAGGTCAAAATGCCAACCAAGGCGGTGATCCCAATCCCGATAATACCCGCGGTAAGGGAGGTCCGAAGGCGATTACCCCCCACGGCCTTCAGGGCTATTCTGAGATTATCCGTCCACCCGAGGGAGGTGGTGGTCGTTTTGATCATCGAAACCAGGTTTAATGGCTCCAATATAGGTCTTGCACGGCCTTTATCCTTAATTTCGCCAACCTATACACTTTAAACTCACCCCATGACCTTTGATTTGGAAATGCTCCGCCAACATTACGCACAATGGACCCAGCGCTGCGATGATGTTCGGCAGTCCTGCAACCGCCCCTTGACCCTCACCGAGAAAATTCTCCTTACACACCTCTGGTCGGATTCCAATGCTTCACCTGCTCAATTAAGACGGGGGGTTGATTATGTAGATTTCGCTCCAGATCGCGTGGCCATGCAGGATGCAACCGCCCAAATGGCCTTGTTGCAATTCATGCAAGCGGGGCGGCCCTCGGTGGCGGTACCCAGCACGGTGCATTGCGATCACCTGATCCAAGCCAAGGCAGGGGCCGCAACGGACCTTCGCGAAGCCGTGGACAAAAACAAAGAGGTCTTTGATTTTCTCTCGTCGGTTTCCGATAAATACGGGATTGGCTTTTGGAAACCAGGGGCTGGAATTATTCACCAAGTGATCTTGGAAAATTATGCCTTTCCGGGTGGGCTCATGATCGGGACCGATTCGCATACCCCCAATGCGGGTGGTCTGGGAATGATTGCGATCGGGGTGGGCGGAGCGGACGCCTGCGATGTGATGGCAGGCCTCGCCTGGGAGCTCAAAATGCCGCGCATCATCGGCGTGCATCTGCGGGGTAAACTCAGCGGGTGGGCTTCAGCCAAAGACGTGATCCTCAAAGTTGCCGGCATCTTGACGGTCAAGGGCGGGACCGATGCCATCCTGGAATACTTTGGTGACGGAGCCCAAAGCCTCTCAGCCACAGGCAAATCCACCATCTGCAACATGGGCGCAGAGATTGGTGCCACGACCTCCATCTTCGGATACGATCACCGCATGGCCGAATACCTTCGGGGTACCGGTCGGAAGGATGTGGCTACCATGACCGACGCCATCGCCTCACATCTGACCGGTGATCCGGAGGTCTATGCTAACCCTACGGCCTACTTTGATCAGGTAATTGAAATCAACCTTGACGAATTGGAGCCCCATATCAACGGGCCCTTCACCCCGGATCTGGCCTGGCCGTTGAGTCAATTTGCCCAGGCTGTTCGAGAGCACGGGTGGCCTGCCCAATTGGATGTAGGTCTGATCGGTTCTTGCACCAATTCTTCTTACGAGGATATCAGCCGTTCGGCCTCCATTGCAGCGCAAGCGGCAAGCAAAAAGCTCAAGGCCCAATCGGAATTCACCATCACCCCCGGCTCCGAAATGGTCCGCTATACCGTGGAACGGGATGGACTCTTGGAGCATTTCGATGCCATCGGCGGGGTCGTCCTTGCCAACGCCTGCGGGCCTTGCATCGGTCAATGGGCCAGGCATAGCGATGATCCCCAACGCAAGAACAGCATCATCACCTCCTTCAATCGAAATTTTGCCAAACGCAACGACGGCAATCCCAATACCCATGCCTTTGTGGCCTCACCGGAAATTGTCACGGCCTTGGCCATCGCAGGGGATTTGACCTTCAACCCCATGACCGATTCCCTGATCAACACCGAGGGCTTCGAGGTGACCTTGGACGAGCCTCAAGGCTTGGCTTTTCCACCCAAAGGCTTTGAAGTGGCCGATAGCGGCTACCAAGCACCCGCCATCGACGGGGCTTCAGTCAAAGTCCATGTCCATCCCGATTCAGATCGCCTTCAGTTGCTGGATCCCTTTGCGGCATGGGAAGGAACAGACCTTACCGGGATGCCCTTGCTGATCAAAGCCCAGGGCAAATGCACCACCGATCATATTTCCATGGCCGGTCCCTGGCTCAAATACCGCGGGCATTTGGATAACATTTCCAACAACATGCTTATCGGTGCGGTTAATGCCTACACCGGGCAAACCAATTCCGTCCGCAATCAATTGACCGGAGCCTACGGTGCCGTCCCCGAAGTGCAACGCGCTTACAAAGCCGCAGGCCTTGGGTCGGTGGTGGTCGGTGACGAAAATTATGGCGAAGGATCATCGCGCGAGCATGCCGCGATGGAGCCCCGTCATCTGGGTGTTCGTGTAATTCTCGTTCGCTCCTTTGCCCGAATTCACGAAACAAACCTCAAGAAGCAAGGCATGCTGGCCTTGACCTTTGCGAACAAGGCGGATTATGACCTGATTCAAGAAAACGACCGCATGGATGTGTTGGGTTTGAACGAATTCAGACCCGGACAAGCCCTGCGCATGCGCTTAACCCATGAAGACGGCTCGGCAAAAGAGCTGCAACTTAACCACAGCTACAACGAAGCTCAAATCGCCTGGTTCCGCGCCGGGGGTGCCCTGAACATTATTCGCGCTCAAGCGGCCGGTCATTCTTGAGCAACCTTCATGAAATTCCTGGAAGCGGTTGCCCTACAGCTTTGCAAGGCAGAACATCCTGCCCTGCATCGAGTTGAAGTTATTTTTCCTGCTGTCAGGCCCGTTTCACCTTTTTTGCAGGCCCTCTCTAGGCAATTGGGCAAACCCTCCCTTGCGCCCGCTTGCTTTGCTCTCGAGGACTGGGCCTACCGACGCAGCGGACTACGCCGGGCCAATCGCTTGCATTTGATTTCGCTGCTCCATCAAGCCTATCTCTACGCCGTTGACCAAGAAGGTTCTGTGGCCGATGCCCCGGAACAGTTCCTGGCCTGGGCCCCTGGACTTCTAAGTGATTTTGAGGAAGTGGATGCGTATGTGTTACCGACCGGGGCCCACCCTGTACCGGCTGAGCAAATTTTTCGCTACCTGAACCAGCAGAAAGCGGTTGAACTTTGGAATCCGTCGGGTGAAGAACCCTCTCAGGCCGAGGCGGAATACCTACGTTTCTACCATTTAATCTACCCTACTTACCTGGAATTTCGACGCCTTTTGGAAACCGAAAAGGTGGACTATCCTTCCGGTGCCCTAAGGAAATTATTGGATTCCCTGAGCGAGACCAATGGGCGCAACGATCAGGTGGACGCCATGGTTTGGGTAGGGTTCGATCATGTGAGTCCGTTGTTACAAAAGATTATCGAAACCCTGCACCAATCCACCAAAATCCATTGGATCACCGACGCTGATCGCTATTACCTCGACAACCCTGTGCACCTTGCAGGGCATGGGTTGAGGCAAATACCCAACGACGAACCTTTTGCGGGGGCAATGCCGGCCATCGATAGGCTTGTCGCAGGAATACCCCAATTGAATCAGTGTTCTTGCACCGGGACCATGGAACAAATGGATGCAGGAATTGCTCAAATCCGAAAGTGGTTGGTCGCCGGGGTTCAGCCCAGACAAATCGGATGGGTCTTGGGCGAATCCTCCCAAGTTTGGCCCCTGCTGATGCATTGGGACTTGCCCGAAACGGGCCTGCACCTGGGCATGCCTTTGGATTTGCGATGGACCTCAGCCTACTCCTGGGCCACGGCCTACCTGGAATTGTTGCAAGGGCTTCACTTTAAAGGCAAGGTTAACTCGATGGATTGGAACGAGTGGATCAACAATCCCTTGTGGTCCAAGCTGAACTTAGGCGCAGCCCAAGGCCATGGAGGCCCCGGGGTATCGCCAACCTTCCTTTATGCCAAAGATCTGCGTTCCTTTGTTTATAAAGGACTGCCACTCATTCCATTGCCTGTGGAATCAAGGGAGGATCTCACGGTTCCTGTTGAGCCAAATTCTGGTTCCCCTGACCAAGCCACCCGAACCTACCTTCATCTGGCCCAAGTGGCCCTCGCCCTCAGCGAATTCCAGGAAAACATGGTGGCCCCTATGGAGCAACATGCCCTTCGATCCATGGCTGATTTAATTCATCAAATCGCGGCCAGGCTGCTACCCTCCGATAATTCTTGGGCGGTTTGGCGCAAAATGTGGTCCATGCATTTGGTATCCGCGGCACTGAATCCCGAAGGAAATGCCTTGGGAGGAATCCGCGTGATGAGCCTTTCGGATACGCTGGCCCTTGACTTTGATTATTTGGTTTTCAGCGGACTCAACGAAGGCGTCCTTCCACGAGCAGGTCGTTACCGAGGTATGCTTAGTTTTGATTTACGTCGAGCCTTTGGACTGCCGGAACCCTGGGCGGATGAGGCGCGTCAAGCCTACGCCTTTTATCGATTATTGCAACATTGCACAGAGGCTTTGTTGCTTTATGCCCACAGCGGAGCGGATGGCAAGGTCACCGAAAAAAGCCGTTTTCTGCAGCAGCTCGATTTGGAGTACCGAGGCGCAATGCAAAGCACTCAGCGAGAATTACCCGTTCGTCTGCCCCCTGCATCGGACCACAGCATTCGCATCCCCAAGACCGAGTTGGTTATGGATTTGATACGTCAAAAGCTAAGCAACAAAGCCATAAGTCCCTCCTCCTTGAGCCTTTACCTCCAATGCCCCCTGCGGTTTTGGTTCGCTTATATTAGGGACCTAAAGGCCACAGAAGAAATTGATGAGCAACTCAATGCGGGTCAAATCGGCAGTCTTTTTCATTTGACCTTGGAATATCTTTTTGAAACCAAAGAAGGCAAAGCCCTGCTTCCTGAGGATTGGAATGAACTCTCCGAACAAATTCCTCAGGCCTTGGACAAGGCCTGCAACCACCAGGATTTCAAGCCCTATTCCTTTGATCAAGGCGTGAATGTCTTGGTCAAGCGCATGGGGCTTCAATTCTTGCAGGAGTATTTCCGTGGCGAAACAAGGCGCAGCCAGTATGAGCGGATTCGACTTCTTGGTCAGGAACTCAAATTCGATCAAGCAAGCTTGGAGGTAGGCAATATTTCGATCGCATGGAGGGGGCGCTTGGATCGTTTGGAAAGCAATGCAGGGAAGTATCGCATTGTGGATTTCAAGTCCGGGAACATGCCCAGCAATTCCAAAGAACTGGAACTCGAATCTTTGAAGGAGGCTTTGGACGGAGAACACAACAAGGCCTTTCAACTCTTGTGTTACGCTTGGTTGGCCCATGCAAATCCTCAGCCCCAGCGCCGTAACAAGACCATCCTCGATGAGCCTATTGTTCTGCCCCTGGAGCTGGGCATCGTGCCTTTGCAGCAAGCCTCCAGAGGCAGCCGTTTGCTCAAGGTGGCCGGTCAAAGTGAAATCGATCTCCCCACCATCCAAGCATTTGAGGATCTCCTGCTTGGCATCTTTCGCGAAATCTTGGATCCTCAGCTCCCCATCCTTCAAACGGAAGACGTGGATCGATGCAAATACTGTGATTTCAATCGTATTTGCCGAAGGTCAGCGGAGGATTAGGCGAATAGACGCTAACGTCTTATCTTCGTTCCTATCCCTTACAATGCTGATATGGCCCCTTTAGCTCCTTTTAACCTGAATGCATGGCTTGAAGCAAATCGCCATCTTCTCAAGCCCCCTGTGGCCAACAAAAACCTTACCCCCGATAGCAATGATTATATCGTGATGGTGGTGGCAGGACCCAATGCCCGCAAAGATTACCATTACAACGAAACAGATCTACCAATTGGAGGGCCATATCACGGTCAAAACCCAGCAAGATGGCCGTTGCGTTGAATACGCCTTGGGGCCTGGAGACTTATTCGTTTGTCCCGCCAAAACCCCACATTCCCCGGTGCGTCAGGAAGGCTCCATAGGGCTGGTCATCGAACGTATTCGGGCGGGTCGTGGCTTTACCGACGGATTGCTGTGGTTCTGTGAACAGTGCAACCATCCCTTGCATGAAAGCCATTTCGAACTTCTCGATATCGAGAAGGACTTTATCCCTCACTTCAAGGCCTTTTACAGCGACGAGTCCAAGCGCACTTGCCGATCCTGCGGTCAGGTGATGGCATCCGATCCCCGATTTGTCTAACACGGCTTTGCGGTCCATCGACATTCATACCCATATCCTGCCCAAGGAACTCCCCGATTGGGCAACACGCTAT
>Ga0194127_10002175_pt1 | contig 27277 bp, 19 predicted proteins | sample TA2KigC100mmetaG_FD_148624 | JGI IMG/M metagenome (GOLD analysis project Ga0194127, IMG submission 148624) | Freshwater microbial communities from Lake Tanganyika, Tanzania - TA2015036 Kigoma Deep Cast 100m | ecosystem: Environmental > Aquatic > Freshwater > Lake | place: Tanzania: Lake...
GGGCACGTACCAACTGTACAGCAACTGGGACTTCAACGCCGTCGGCGCCATCTTCGAACAGCAAACGGGGCGGAACATCTACGACGCCGTTGAGGCGGAGATCGCGCGCCCCATTGCGATGCAGGACTGGCGACGCGACCTGCAGCGCAAGTCGGGCGACACGACCGCGTCGAAGTACCTCGCCTATCACATGTACTTCTCCACCCGCGACATGGCGCGCATCGGCTACCTGATGCTGCGCAACGGCGCGTGGAACGGAAAGCAGATCGTCCCGGCTGACTGGGTGACGAAGAGCACGAGCGCCATCACCCCCGTCGCGCAGATGAATCCCGCCTCCACGCGGCGCGGCCGCTTTGGCTACGGCTACCTCTGGTGGCCATTCGATGGTGACTGGAACACGGGGCCGTACGAAGGCGCGTACTCGGGCGTCGGCGCGGTGGGACAGTACATCACGGTGATCCCGAAACTCGACCTGGTCATCGCGCACAAGACGGAGCCGCGCGCGGGGAGCCCCGGCGTGCAGCATCCGGCATTCTGGGCCCTCGTGGACAAGGTGATCGCCGCGCGCACCGGGCAGATGCCGCAACCCAAGGGACGCAGCGTCCCGCCGTACGACGTCATCGTGAAGAACGGCACGGTGCTCGACGGCACCGGCGCCCCCGGCGTGAAGGCCGACGTCGCCATCCTCGGCAAGCGCATCGTGCGCGTCTCAGCGACGCCACTCGATCCAGCCGACGCGGTGCGTGTCATCGACGCCACGGGACTGATCGTCGCCCCGGGATTCATCGACATGCACGTCCACCTCGAGCCGTTGCTGCAACTCCCTGGCTCAGAGAGCCACGTGCGGCAGGGGGTGACGCTCGCCCTCGGCGGCCCTGACGGCGGCGGCCCGTGGCCGTTTGGCGCGTATCTCGATTCCGCCGACCGCGCCGGGCTCGGGATGAACGTCGCGTACCTCACCGGGCACAACACCATTCGCCGTCAGGTGATGGGAACGGAGAACCGCGCGCCGACGCCCGCGGAACTCGCGCGCATGCGCTCGATGGTCGCGCAGGCGATGGGCGAGGGGGCGTTCGGCCTCAGCACCGGCCTGCGCTACGTCCCGGGCTACTACTCGAACGTCGAAGAAGTGATCGCGCTCTCAGAGGAAGCGGCAAGGCGCGGTGGCATCTACACGTCGCACCTGCGCGAAGAGGGTGTCGGCCTGCTCGATGGCGTCGCCGAGGCGCTCGAGATCGGACGGCGCGCGAAGATTCCGGTGGTGCTCACGCACCACAAGGCGATCGGACGCCAAGCGTGGGGGAAGAGCGTCATCACGCTGGCGATGGTGGACTCGGCGCGGAAGGCGGGGACCGACGTGATGGTGGATCAGTATCCGTTCACGGCGTCGTTCACGGGCCTCGATGTGCTCATCCCGCCTTGGGCCTTGGCCGGCGGACGCAACGAGTTGCAGAAGCGTCTGGCGACGCCGGCGCTCAAGGACAGCATCTATCGCGGGATGATGGAACTGCTGATGAACGACCGCGGCGGCGGCGACATTAGCCGCGTGCAATTCTCCATCGTTGCGTGGGACAAGTCGCTGCAGGGGAAAACGCTCGCCGACTGGGCGGTACGCCGCGGCCTCAAGCCCACGCCGGAGAACGCCATCCCCCTCATCCTCGAGGGCGTGCTCAACGGCGGCGCGGGGATGGTCTACCACGTCATCGAGGAAGCCGACGTGCGGCGCATCATGGCGCACCCGATGACGATGATCGCCAGCGACGGCCGATTGACCAAGCTCGGCGACGGCGTGCCGCATCCGCGCAACTACGGCACCTTCCCGCGAGTGCTCGGCAAATACGTGCGCGACGACAAGGTGCTCACGCTTGAGCAAGCGGTGCACAAGATGACGGGGATGCCCGCTGCGCGGCTCAGGCTGCGCGACCGCGGTTGCCTGCGCGCTGGCTGCGTGGCTGACGTCACCATCTTCGATGCGGCGACGGTGCGCGATGTGGGCACCTTCACCGACCCGCACCACTATCCCGAGGGGATTCCGTGGGTGCTCGTGAACGGCGAGCCGGTGATCGCGAACAACGTCTTCACGGCGGCGCGTCCCGGGCGGATCGTGCGGCGGCCGCCAGCTTCGAGGCAATGAGGAGAACTGCTTCACCTCGGAGGACACTGAGAACGGCAACTGCTTTACCACAGAGAACACGGAGAACGACAACTGCAAAACCTGGGGTAACGACAGCGCGCCACGCCGATATAGGAGTGGAGAGCGCAGTAAGCCCAAGAGGTTGTAGTTCTCCGTGTCCTCCGTGCCCTCCGTGGTAAAGTACTTCTCGTCCCCCGTCCCCCTAGAACTGCAGGTTGATGCCAATCGACGGCAGCAACCCGATGCTCTCGTCCTTCTTCACCCGCTGCTCGCGCTGGTCCCACGTGTAGCGGCCCGCGCCCTTCGCGCCATTGACGTTCTGCAGATCGATGTAGGCGATGAGCGAGCGGCGGGCGAAGCTCCACCGGCGGTCGGCGCGCAGGTCGAGCGAAACGAAGGACGGGAGCCGTCCGCCCTCATTGTACCGCGAGAAGTCCTGCTGCCCGGCGCGTGGTCCGCTCGTGATGAACGGCGTGTACGGCAGGCCGGCCGCCGCGCGGAACTTGCCGCTGAACTCCCACGTCGGGTTCGGGCGCCAGCCGCCAAGGAGGTTCGCGATCCAGCGCGTCTCAAACGCCCCGGGGCGCGCGATGCCGTCGAACGACGTGAACTCGGTGCGGTTGAGGCTGATCGTCGCGAGGCCGTACACCGGAACGCTGCTCAGCACCTTTCGCGCGAGCAGTTCCACGCCGTACGACGTTCCCGTCCCGATGCTGCGAAGCGGCTCGAGTCCGAAAGGAATATCGGTGGTGATGTCATCGAAGCCGGCGGGCGCGAGCACCGCCTGCGGGCGCCACAACCGCGCGGGCATCCCGCTGAAGCGCTGGAGGTACGCTTCCGCCTGCACCTTCACGTCGCTGCGCACTTCGCGCTCGATGCCCGCCACCAGATGGTCGGCGCGGAACGGGCGCAGGGCGTCGCGGTTGGTGGGATCGCCAATGAGCCAGATGAACTGCGGCGCCTGCCAGTAGCGGCCGGCGGCGAACGTCAGCGTCGTCTGGTCGTTCACCCCCACGCGCGCGCCGAGGCGCGGGCTGAAGCGGAAGCCGTCATCGAGGAAGGCGTAGTGGTCACCGCGCGCGCCAAGCGTAAGACGCACGCGTGACATCGGCTTCCAGCTCACTTGGCCGTACGCGGCCGTGCGCGCGGCCGTGAATGAGGTGTCCACCGTGAGCGGCCGCGGCGCGCCGGCCGCGTCGAAGCGCGCGAAGCCCGGCAGCAAGATGTCGTACTCAAGGGCGCTGGCGAACTTCACCATGGCGCCGGCGCCCACCTCGAGCCCGGCGCGCGGCTCGAGTTGCACGTCGGCGCGCAGCGACTGCTCGCCCTCGGTGGTGTTGGCGCGAAAGATCGGATTCGGCGGCGAGAGCGAGTCGAACTGGGCCGTCTGGTAGCGCGACCACGTGCGGCCGAGCGTCACGTCGAGCACGCCGCGCGAGAGGACGCGTTTGAGCGTGATGCCAGAGAAGTACTGCCGCTGCTCGTTCCCCACCACGCGTGAGTTCTCGTAACGGTTGTCGGCCGTCTCGTTGTTGAACGTGATGTCGTCAATCGCGCCGACGGCAAGCATCGACAGCGTGGTCTTGCTGTTGAGACGCTGGGTGGCCTTGAAGGTGAGATCGGTGTACGCGGGAATGAAGCCGAACCCGGCTGCCTTGAACACGAGGTCCAGGTACGAGCGACGCACGCCAAACAGGTAGCTGCCGCGCTTGCCCATCGGCCCCTCGACGAACGCGCCGTAGCCGGTGGCCGACAGGTTGAGTTCGCCGCCGAACGAACGGCTTCCCTCGCGCAGGGTGAGCGAGGTCACGGAGTTGGTGCGGTCGCCGTAGCGCGCGCCGAAACCGCCGGCGCTGAACTGCGTCTCGTCCACGAACTGGATGTTGATGAGCGAGAGCGGGCCGCCCGTGGAGCCCTGGCTGCCGAAGTGGTTGATGTTGGGCACCTCGATGCCGTCCACCACGAACAGGTTCTGGAACGGCGCGCCGCCGCGCACGGCGAGGTCGTTGCGCCCGGCCTGCGTCACGGCGACGCCGGGAAGCAGGGCCACGGCGCGAATCACGTCTTCCTGCACGCCCGGGGCTCGGCGCGTTTCCTCTCGGCTCAGAGTCGCCGTGGACACCTGCGCATCGGGCGGCGGCGTGAAGTACGACGCCTGGATCTGCACCGCGGCGAGGTTGAGCGCAGCGGGGGTGAGCTTGACCGTCACTTCCGCTGGCTTGGTGATCGAGACGGCGACGTCAGCGATGGCGATCGGTGAATACCCGATGGCGCGCGCCTGCAGGGAGACGATGCCGACCGGGACCGCGGTAATGCGGAAACGGCCGGTCTCATCGGCTTGCGCACCGCGCCCGGTTCCCGGCACGAGCACCTGCGCCGACGGGATCGGCTGCTGCGTGATGGCGTGAATGACGCGCCCTTCGATGACGCCAGTGCGTGGAGCGGACTGGGCATTCAGGTCGGACGCAGTGAAAGCGAGGAGAAGCGCGAACAGCGAACGCATGTCAGTGGGGCTAAGGCGTGGGGCAGAACGTACTTAATGAACGACTGCCCGTCGTTCGCTGTTCCCTGCGGGACGAGGAACAACAACTGCGTTCACCACGGAGACACGGCGGGCACGGAGAACTGCAAAAGCAACTTCTTGGGGGAACTGCGTGCGCCACTCAAATGCTGAGTGGCGCGCTGTCGTTACCCCCAGTTTTGCAGTTGCCCTTCTCCGTGCCCTCCGTGTCTCCGTGGTGAAGTCTTGCCGTTCTCCGTGTCCTCCGTGGTGAAGCAGTTCCCATCCCCCAATCGAACTACCTTCGCCCCACGACCTCGATCCGCTCAACCACGTCCCCCTCCAGCACGCCATCCGCCACCTCGATCCCCGCGACGATCTCCCCGAACACCGTGTAATCGCGCCCAAGCCGAAGATTGTCCTTGAGGTTCACGAACCACTGCGCATCGCCGGTGTCGTGGCCGCGCGTGCTCATCCCCACGGTGCCGCGCGCGTGCGGGACCGTGCCGAGTTCATCACGGAAGAAGAGCGAAAGCCCGACGTATTCGTTGTCGCCCGGGCTGAGTCCCTGAATCACGAAGTCGGGTTCCACGCGGTGCCACGTGCGGCCGTTGTAGTACCCCGTTTTCACGAGCTGCAGCACGCGCCCCGCCGTGATCGGGGCAACGTCGCCGCGCAGGCGCACGACGAACGAGCCGCCGCCGCTGCGCTCCGACATCACGACCCGCACCCGCACGTCCTCGCCCAGAGCGAGTCCAACCGCCTCGGTGGGGACGAGGTTCCAGAAGGGGCGGCACTCCGCCTTAGTCGGCGCGCCGAGCTTTGCAGCCAAGGCAGAGGCGGCGTTCGCCACGGCGCAGTCGAAATCAGACGACAGCTCAACGGCGTGTCGTCGGACCGTCGTGTCGGCGACCTCTGAGAGCCGCGCGAGCACGGCGAGGCGCGCATCGCGCGCCGTCTCGCTCCAGTCGGCGCGCATGCGATGGGTCGTGGCGACAAGCGCCGCCTGCAGCGCCGGAGAATGCGGCGCCCCCTTGAGCGCGAGCGCCGCCGCGCGCACCGCCTGTAACCCTCGCGTGCGCAGAGCGGCGATATACAGCGAGTCATCGGCGCGTCCGGTGAGCTTGGCGAGCGCCTCGATGGCCGCTTCCTTCACGTTGTCGTTCGGGTCGCGGGCGAGTGCACGCAAGGCCTGCGCATCCGAGAGCTGCGCCGCCGCGTGCGCCGCATACACGCGCACCCAGGGCGAGTCGTTTCGCAGGAACTCAGGGAGCGCCGCGCGCGCCTCCGCGGGGGCGATCCGCGCCAGCGCCACGAGCGCGTGGGCCCCTGCCTGCCACGCGGCCCCCTGCGAGGCGCGCTGCCGTAGGCCGGCCATGGCGAGCCACGAGCGCAGCGTCGTGACCGTCGCGGCGTCGTCCGCGCAGGTTGACGTCGCAATGTCCGCCCCCCGAAGCCGCACGTGCCACGACTCGTCGGTGAGTGCCGCGCGAACGGCGGCGCAGTCAGCCTTCTTCGGATCGAGCGCCCGGAAGCGCAGGCGCCAGGCCGGTTCGTCGTACCTCGGCGGGGCGGGCAGGGTGCCCAACGAGTCCCGCGCCGCGAACCGGGGGTCCCTGATGCGGGCCAGCGCGCGCCGAGTGATCAGCGTGACGCGGGGATCCTTGCTGGCCAGTCCTGCGGCCAGCGCCCGGTCGGTCGAGTCGCGGCGGTCTTCGGCGGACAGCACCCGCCAAACGAGGGCGGTGTCCGGCGACGCGTTGGCGTTCTGGGCGACCGCAGGGGCCGCCCCAAGGGCGGCGAGGGCGAGGCAGAGCAGGGCAGGGCGCGTCATGGCAGGCAATCGACGCTTCCGGCTGGCGAGACGCAAGTGAGCCACAGACGCTTCGCCGGGAGGGGTGCCCGCGCGGGGCGGGGCCCTGCGCCGAGCCTGCGGCTAGTCCGCGCCGCGCCCGGCCGCCTGTCCACCCTGTCGGAATGCGTGCGCACCGCGTAATTCAGCGGAGCCCAGTCTGGGCGCGTAATTCTAGGATGGCCCTCATCCGGGAGCCCGGATGATCGCCTGCCCCAAGGCGCGCACCGAATGCCGCCGCGAAGGTCGGACCTCCAACGCCCCACTCCCGTGCCCACACGCTCTCTCGCTGTCCGTGCCGGCCGTCTGGCCGCGCTCGTCCTGCTCTTCGCCGCGCCGCTGATTGCCCAGCAAGGCGACGCCGCCGCAAACCCCAAACTCACGGCCCTGCGTGAGACGCTCGCCAAGGAGGGGTACATCGAGCCCTCCAGCGAGGTGGCCAAGCTGATCACCGCGCCGCGCCACCTGTCGGTCTCGCTCACGAACCTGAGCCCCGACCGCAAGTGGTTCCTGCGTGAGCAAACCGACGGCCTGCCCAGCGTGCAGACCTTCGGCAAGCCGCACACGTACTACGGTGGCCTGCAGGTGGATCCCAAGGCCAACCGCGGCCGCATGCTCACCGCGCGCGGCGCCATCGCGCTGCAGTTGATTGACGCGCGCACCGGGGCGATCACGACGCTCGACGCGCCGAAGGGGGCGACGATCAGCGGCGCCGTCTGGGCGCCGGACGGCAAGAAGATCGCCTACCTCGCGAACTTCGAGACCGCGTCGCACGTTTTCGTCGCCGATGTCGCCACGGGCAAGTCGGCGCAGCTCATCAAGACGCCGCTGCTCGCGACGCTCGTCACCTCGGTGGACTGGACCGCCGACAGCAAGAACATCGTCGCCGTGCTGCTCCCCGAGCCGCGCGCCCCGATGCCCAAGAAGCCGGACATCGCCACCGGCCCGCAGGTGCGCAATTGGATCGACGGCACCAAGGCGCCGGAGCGCAACTACTGGTCGCTGATGGAAGAGCCGTGGGAGTTCGACCAGTTCGAGTGGTTCATCACCGGCCAGCTGGCGATGATCGACGTCGCCAAGAAGACCGTCAAGAAGATCGGCGCCCCGGCGATGATCGCGTCGGTGGATCCGTCACCCGACGGCAAGTTCTTCCGCCTCACCCTCACGCAAAAGCCGTTCTCGTACGTTGTGCAGTACTCGAGCTTCGGCAGCGCCGAGGTGGTGTGGGACGCTGAGGGCAAGCAGCTGGCGCAGATCAGCAAGCGCGGCGTGCGGTTCGCGGGCGACACGTCTGACGGCCCGGGTGGCTTCGGCGGCGCGCGCACGGCCGGCGGCAAGCGCGGGCTCGCCTGGATGCCGAAGGGCGATGGCTTCTACTACATCGCCCAGGATTCGGCGGCGCGCGGCGACTCGGCGCGTGCGGCAGGCGCTCCGCCGGCAGCGGGCGGCGCAGCGGGCGGACGTCCAGGCGGTGCGGCCACCGCGTCGCGTCCCGAGAAGGTGATGCAGTGGCTTCCGCCGTTCGGCGACACGGACACGAAGGTCATCTATCAGCACACTGGCGCGATCTCGAACGCGGTTTTCACCGATGACGTGCAGACGCTGTTCGTCGCTACGACGACGGCCGGCACGGGCGAGATCTTCGCCGTGAAGTTGAGCGAACCCACCAAGCGGATGAGCATCGTGCGCCAGCGCGGCTGGACACCGGCCTTCGCTGGCGGTGGTCGTGCCGCGGCGTTCGGCGGCGGCGGTCCGCGGGGCGGCGGCGACACGCTCTCGTTCTACACGAACCCGGGGACGATGCTCACCAAGCGCGGCGTGAACGGCGGCGAAGTCGCGGTCGTCACGGGCGCCGGCGAAGTCTTCCTGAAGGGGACGCAGTACGCGCGCGATTACCTCACGAATTCGCCGAAGGACTTCCTCGACAAGGTCGAGATCGCGACCGGCAAGAAGACCCGCGCCTTTGAGGCGGCCAACAAGGACATCACCGAGTCGCTGGGCACCCTGCTGGACGACGACGGCGCGTTCGCCATCGTGACACGCGAATCGCCGACGCAGGTGCCGAACTCATTCCTCAAGGATCTGAAGGCTGGCACGGAAACGGCGCTGACCAAGAACGCGGACCCGGCCCCTGAGTTCACGGCCTTCCAGCGCAAGCGCATCACGGTGACGCGCCCCGATGGCATCAAGTTTATTGTGAACGTCACCTTGCCCGCCGACTACAAGGCGGGGACGCGCCTCCCCGGGATGTTCTGGTTCTATCCGTACGAGTACACCGATCAGGCGGGGTATGACCGCTCCATCCGCACGGAGAACGTCAACCGCTTCGCGACGTCTGGGCCGCGGACCATCGAGTTCCTCGCCGCGCAGGGCTATGCGGTGGCGAACTTCAACCCGCCCATCATCGGCGAGCAGGGGCGCATGAACGACAACTATGTGTCGGACCTGCGCATGAACCTGTTCTCGGTGATCGACGAGCTCGACCGGCAAGGCTTCATCGACCGCACCAAGCTTGGACTCGGCGGCCACAGCTACGGCGCCTTCTCCACCGTGAACGCGATGGTGCAAACGCCGTTCTTCAAGGCGGGAATCGCCGGCGACGGCATGTACAACCGCACGCTCACGCCCAACGGCTTCCAGAGCGAGCGGCGCGACCTGTGGAGCGCGCAGCGCACGTACCTCGACATGTCGCCCATGCTCAACGTGGACAAGCTGCAGGGCGCGTTGTTGCTGTACCACTCGCTGCAGGACCAGAATGTCGGCACCGACCCGATCAGCTCGATCCGCCTGATGCAGGCGCTGCGCGCGAACGGCAAGGTGGCTTCGATGTTCATGTATCCCTACGAGGATCACGGGCCCGTAACCCGGGAGACACTCCTCGACCAGTGGGCGCGCTGGACCGCCTGGCTGGACCTGTACGTGAAGAACGACGGCATGGCGCTGGCGAGGAAGAAGCCCGCCACGCCAGCGGTGCAACCGTAAGGGCCGAGTTCGGGGAACGGCAACTAGAACTGCTCTACCACGGAGGCACGGAGGACACCGAGAACGGCAACTACAACAACTGGGGGTAACGAGAGCGTTTCACGCGGGTCTTATGACCGCAAGCGCAGTTCCCCCAAGAAGTTGTAGTTGCCGTTCTTCGCGTCCTTCGCGTCCTCCGCGTTCTCCGTGGTGAAGCCGTTGCCGTTCTCCGTGCCCTCCGTGTCTCCGTGGTGACGCAGTTTCCGTCCCCCGTCCCGGCGACTGGAACCGCACACCCCCCGCTACCGTATATCCCGCGAGACCGCCACAATTTGAGGATGCGCGCGAGCCGACTTTCAGCCGCGCGTCCGCACTGTCCCTCACACCCTGAGGTTCGCATGACCCGCACGATCGCCCGCCGCTTCCTGCGGCCGGCTATGGCGTTCGCCCTTCTCCTCGCGCTCCCCGCTATCACCCTGGCACAGCAGCTCCCCGCCGGCATCAGCAAGGGTGCCACGGTTGAGGGGATCACGGAATACAACCTGGCCAACGGCCTCAAGGTCCTGCTCTTCCCTGACGCGTCCAAGCCGACCGTCACCGTGAACATCACCTACCTCGTCGGTTCGCGGCACGAGGGGTATGGCGAAACGGGCATGGCCCACCTGCTTGAGCACCTGGTGTTCAAGGGGACGCCCAGACACCCGAACATCCCGCAGGAGTTGACCGAGCACGGCGCCCGCCCGAACGGCACCACCTGGTACGACCGCACCAACTACTTCGAGACGGTTCCCGCCACCGACACGAACCTGGTCTGGGCGCTCGACCTCGAGGCCGACCGCATGGTGAACTCGTACATCGCCAAGAAGGACTTGGAGAGCGAGTTCTCTGTTGTCCGCAATGAGTTCGAGTCGGGCGAGAACGACCCGCTGGGCGTGCTGATGGAACGCGTGATGTCCACCGCGTACCTCTGGCACAACTATGGCAAGAGCACCATTGGCGCGCGCGCCGACATCGAGAACGTGCCGATCGAGCGCCTCAAGGCCTTCTACCAGAAGTACTACCAGCCCGACAACGCCGTGCTCGTCGTCGCCGGCAAGTTCGACGTCAACCGCACGCTGGCTCTTATCGGCGAGAAGTTCGGCGCCATCCCGAAGCCGGTGCGCTCGCTCGACCGCGGCAACATGATCTTCCCGACGTACACGGCCGAACCGACGCAGGACGGCGAGCGCTCGGTCACCCTGCGCCGCGTGGGCGACGTGCAGGTGACGATGGCGTTGTACAGGATTCCCGCCGGCACCGACCGCGACTACGCCGCAGTGGACGCGCTCACCCAGATCCTCGCTGACCAGCCGTCGGGGCGCATCTACAAGAACCTCGTCGAGAAGAAGCTGGCCGCCGACGCCGCGGCGATGTCGTTCCAGCTCAAGGAGCCCGGCGTCTTCCTCTCGTGGGCCAACGTCCGGCTGACGCAGTCGCTGGACAGCGCGGCGCGTGCGCTGATGGCCACCCTCGACGGTGTAACGACGTCACCGCCGACCAAGGAAGAAGTTGAGCGCGCCAAGACCCAACTGCTCAAGCAGATCGAACTGGCCCTCAACAACTCCGAACGCATCGGCCTCGAGCTTTCTGAGTGGGCGGCGATGGGCGACTGGCGCATGATGTTCATCCACCGCGACCGCGTGAAGGCCGTGACGCCCGAGGACGTGCAGCGCGTGGCCAAGGCCTACTTCAAGCCCGACAATCGCACCGTCGGCACGTTCATCCCGACGGCGAAGCCCGACCGCGCGGAGATCCGTTGGGTGGGCGACGCGGAGATCGGCGCGGCGACCAAGGAGTACAAGGGAACGCAGACGCTCGCGGAAGGCGAGGCGTTTGATCCGTCCACGGCGAACGTCGAGAAGCGCACCGCGCGCACCGGCCTGCCAAATGGCTTCAAGCTCGCCCTCCTCCCCAAGCAGACGCGCGGCAACACGGTGAACGCCGTGATCAACCTGCGCTTTGGCGACGAGAAGTCGCTTGCTGGGCGCACTACTGCCTCGCAGATGCTGGGGGCAATGCTCGACAAGGGATCGAAGACGAAGACGCGCCAGCAGATCAAGGACGAGTTCGACAAGCTGAAGGCGCGCGTAAGCATTGGCGGCGCGGGGAACAACATCGTCGTCAGCGTCGAAACCACGCGCCCGAACCTGTTGCCGACGCTTCGCCTGATCGGCGAAGTGGTCAAGACGCCGGCCTTCGACGCGAAGGAATTCGAACTGATGCGCACGGAGAACCTCGCCGGCATCGAGCAGAACAAGTCCGAGCCGACGTTCCTGGCCTCCATCGCGCTGCAGCGCGCCCTCAACCCGTGGCCGAAGACCCACCCGCTGTACGTCGGCACGGTGGACGAGCAGATCGCGGACCTGAAGAACGTGAAGCTCGATGAAGTGCAGAAAGTCTACACCGACCTGGTCGGCGCCTCGCACGGTGATTTGGCCATGGCCGGCGACTTCGACCGCGACTCGGTGACCGCCGTGGTCACGGAGCTCTTCGGCGCATGGAAGAGCCCCAAGCCGTTCGCGCGCATGAAGCGCAAGGCGTTCGATGTGGCCGCCACCACGGAGCAGATCGAGACGCCGGACAAGGCCAACGCGCTCTGGCTCAGCGGCGTGAACCTCGCCGTGCGCGACGACCAGCCGGAGTATGCCAGCCTCACCCTCGCCAACTACATCCTCGGCGGCGGCTTCCTCAACTCGCGCCTCGCCGTGCGCATCCGCCAGAAGGACGGCCTCAGCTACGGCGTGGGCTCGGCGTTCGGCGCGCAGGCGCTGGACAGCGCAGCGATCATCCAGACGTATGCGATCTACAACCCGGAGAATGTGGTCCGGCTGGAGAGCGCGTTCGGCGAGGAGATCGGGCGGTGGGTGAAGGAGGGCGTGGCGGCTGACGAGCTCGAGAAGGCCAAGCAGGCCTGGCTGCAGCAGCGCATGCAGTCGCGCGCCCGCGATGCCGAGCTGGTGGGCCGCCTGTCGCAGCAGACGTTCCAGGGACGCACGATGGCGTTTGACCAGGCGCTTGAGGATCGGGTGGCCAAGCTCACGGTCAATGAGGTGAATGCCACCGTCGCGCGCCTCGTGAACCCGGCGAAGTTCACCGTCATCAAGGCCGGCGACTTCAAGAACAAGCCGCCCAAGCCGATGCCGGTGAAGCCGTAACAGCGAACTGCTTCACCACGGAGACACGGAGGACACGGAGAACAGCAACCACAACTTCCTGGGGGAACTGCGATCACCACTCAGCACCACGCGTGGCAAGCTGTCGTTAACCCCAGTTGTTGCAGTCGCTTCTCTCCGTGTCCTCCGTGTCTCCGTGGTAAAGCAGTTCACTATCGCTCCGGCACGACCGCCTTGCGGCGCGCCACCAGCGCCTGCAGAAGCATGGACCGCAGGTCGTCCTTCTCAAGCGCACTGTAGCGGCCCAGCGCGTCGTGCAGCTTGCGCGCATTCTGGCGGTCGCCAATGCGCACCAGCGCCAGCACGCCGGCGCTCCGCAGCACGTCCACGTCGATCCATGTGTGTCCGGCCACCCGGCCCATGAGCTGGGGCGTCACCTCGGCGGCCGCCGCCGGCCAATCGTAGGTGCTGATGGCGCGCATGAAACGCCACGCCGAGCGGGCCGCCTCTGGCGCGCCCCACCGGACCACATAGCGCTCGACGTCGGCATAGAAGCCGGCGTCCACCACGCCGCTGGTTCCGGCGTGAATGTCCTTCTCCACCTCGAGGGCCATGCGGAACCAGGTGTACCAGTCGGATGGCCCATGGGGCGAAGCCAGCACGTCGCGAAAGACCGAGCGCCGGGCCGCGGCAAGCCGGTGCTTGCGGTCCACATCCAGCGAGTCGTTGTCGGCGAGCCGCGTGCCCGCCCGCAGACGAGCGGAGATCACGCGGTCCGTCACCCGGGGCAGCACCAGCGCCTCGGCGGTCTCCGTGCCAAACCCGATGCGCCGCTCGTCGAGCGCGGCGAGCAGGTCGAACCGATCCTCGGTGGCCCGCATGAACCCATCGGCCGCGATCTTGAGGAACCGCGTGCGCTCCGCGCCTAGGTCGAGGAGCGGGCGGAAATCGGAGTTCACCGGCCCGCCGTCGGCGACCACCGGCGCGAGCGCCGTGTGCGTGACCAGCAGCGTGCCCACCAGGGCCTCGGGCGTGATGCGCCGGAAGCGGCGCAGGTCGTGCGCCACCTCCGGATAGTCGAAGACCGACCAGTCTGGCGCGCGCAGCACGGAATCGCGCGAGGCGACCACCAGCATGTCCACGTCGTTGGTCAGGTAGATGCGATACGCCGGGAAGTTGCGATGCACCGCACGCACCACGCTGAGCACCAGCGAGTCGCTGATCTCGTAGAGGTGCAACCACTGCCCGAACACGCCTCCGGGCGCCAGGTACCCGCGCGCCTGTGCGTAGAACTCGTCGGTGAAGAGCCCGCTCACCCCGCTCACCCACGGATTCGACGGCTCCGATAGGATGAAGTCGTATGAGCGGCGCGCGGAGGCGAAGACCGAACGCGCATCGTCGTACACGAACTCCGCGCGCGTGTCGTCAAAGACTCGCCGGTTCACCGGATAGAACTTCCGCGACCCGCGCACCATTTCGGGCTCGATGTCGATCGTCGTGAGGCGCTTGAGGTGGGGACTGCCGAGCAGGAAGTGCGACGACATTCCCGACCCTTGTCCGATCACGGCGCCCGCGGTGGCCTGCGGCGCGTGGGCGAGCGTGATCATCGCCAGCAGGATCTGCGTGCTCTCGTCGCCGGCGACGGCGCGATCGCCGGCCGCGGTCGAGTCGAACCACACGCTGGACAGCGAGGCATCGGGCTTGCCGTTCGTCGAGAGGGCGTACTCTTGCTTGCCCGGGGATTGGCGCACGCTCACCGTGGCGGTGCGCCCGTCCTTGTAGAAGATCACGTGCCGGCTCACGGCGTCGACCGATCCATAGCGGTACACGCCACTGGTGAGCACCTCGCGCGCGAATGGGGCGTTCAGCGTGGCCCCCGCCACCACTAGGATCGTCGCGCCGCTCAGCGCGATCGCAAATCGGCGCGTCTCGCGCGACGCCGCATCTGATTGCCACATCAGCCAGACGCCGAGTCCCATGTCGATGACGGCGCCGGTGGCGAGCAGCGCCTTCAAGCCGATGAGCGGCATCAAGACGAGTGCGGCCAGCGCCGCGCCAGCGATGCTGCCCAGCGTGTTGACGCTGTACACGGCTCCGATGGCCCGCTCGCCTGCGCCGGCGGTGATGAGCATCCGCGTGATAAGCGGCAGGGTGATTCCCGCGCAGAACGTCGCCGGGAGCATCACCGCCAGGCAGATGGCGTAGCGCACCAGCGAGAACGCGCGATACGCCTCGTCGGTCGTGTCGAGCGCCTGGAGCAGCGATGCCATCCACTCGAAGCTCGCGACATACACCGACAGCGTGGCCAGGGCGAGCGCGCCCATCACCCACTGCGTGATGGCCAGCGCGCGCATCGGGTTCACAAACAGGTCGGCGCGCTGTCGTACCCACAGCGCGCCAAGGGCCAGTCCGAGGATGAACGCCGAGAGCATGAGCTCGAACGAGTGCGTGGCGCTCCCCAGCACCAGCGACAGCATGCGAATCCACGCGATCTCGTAGATGAACGAGGCGAGGGCCGTCCCCGCCGCGACGAACATCAGCGTCCGCCAGAGTTGGCGCGGCACCTCCACGGGCTCGGCCGGGCGAACCGGCACCGGATCCACGGGAGCGTCCGTCTGCTCCTGCCGCAGCTGCACCGCGGCAACGACCATCGCGGCGACGACGACGTTCAGGATTGCCGCCGTCTGCAGGGTGCCGGGCAGCCCGAACGCGCTGATCAGGGTGAAGCCGGCGAGGAGCACCCCCACGGCCGCGCCGAACGAGTTGGCGAAGTACAGGTTGGCCAGCACGAGGCCGCTTCCCGTGGTGCCGTCGGGCGATGACGCGCGCAGGAAGCCGGCGCTCATCAGCGGGAACGTCGTTCCCAGCAGCACCGACTGCGGCAGGATCAGCAGGGCGGCGATGAGCCACTTCACGACGATCAACAGCGTGCCGCCGGGCAGGGCGGGGAAGAGCGTGTCGTAGCAGAAGGCCGTGACGACGCCGAACACGGCGTGGAAGCCCATGCCGATCACGCCGCACGCGACCTCGGCGCGGGCATACCACCTGAGCGGCGCGTTCAACGTCTGCGACCGGCGCGCGACCCAAGCGGCGCCGGCCGACATGCCGCCGAGGAAGATCACCAGGACGATCGTCTGGGCGTACGCACCGTGCCCAACGAAGAGCCCCAGGTAGCGGCTCCAGACCGACTCGTAGATGAGCCCTGCCGCCCCGGACAGGACAAACGCCACCGTGAGGACGAACTGCAGCATGGTCATGGGCTACAAATTAGCGGGCGCAGAATGACACGGAAGAACACGGAGAAACACGGAAGTACACAGAGAAACACGGAAGCGCACGGAAGACCACGGACTCCTCCGTAACATTCCGTGCTTCTCTGTGCTACTCCGTGTTACTCGTAGAGCACCCCCGCCCCCACCCGCTGATGCCAGTCCCCGACATCCGTCCACGCACGCACGAGATCGGCGTCGATGTCCTCGGGGGCGGCGTCGTAGTGGCGGCGGATGCCGCGGCGCCCGGCGAGGCGCTCAAAGTGCCCCTCGCCGCTCGGATTCGCCGCGGTTGGATAGCGCGCCCACTGGAAGCGCAGGCGGTGCGTGGTGGCGATGGCGGCCATCAGCAGGAAGCCCAGCGCCACCGGGCGAAGGGCGTCGGGGTTGGTGACGGTCACGCGCACGCCGCGACACGATTCGCCAGCGTACGGTCCGCTTCCAGGGACGAACGTCACTTCGGTGAACTCCGCCCCCTTGGGGACGCGGCGCGCGAGGTCGCCGAGCACGGCGCCGACGTCGAGCCACGGCGCGCCGACCTGCTGGAACGGGGCGTCGGTGCCGCGGGCCACGCTCACGTTCGTCGCTTCGAAGAGGCAGGTCCCCGGATACAACTGCGCCCCCTCGAACGACGGCATCGCCGGCGACGTCGGCACCCACGGCAGGCCCGTGTCGGGCCAGCGCATCGCGCGTGTCCATCCGTCGCACGCGACCACGTCGAGTCGCACGCCCGGGAACTGCTCGCGCTGCCAGAGCGTGGCGAGTTCGCCGAGCGTCAGCGAATGGCGAATCGGAATCGCGTCGTCGCCGATGAACGAGCGGCAGGCCAAATCGAGCACCGGTCCCTCGGCGTGTTCCAGCGAACCACCAAGCGGATTGGGCCGGTCGAGCACGATGACGCGCGTTCCGGTGTCGTGGCAGGCGGCGAGCAGGTGATACAACGTCCAAGTGTAGGTATAGAACCGAGCGCCGACGTCGGGGATGTCGAAGAGCACCGCGTCGAGATCGGCGAGCGATTCACGCGTGGGGCGCATCCGCTCGCCGTAGAGCGACACGACCGGCAGGCCCGTGAGCGGGTCGGCGCCGTCGGCCACCGCAGCGCCGTCGTCGGCGGAGGCGGTCAGGCCATGCTCGGGGGAGAAGAGCCGGACCAGCGGCACGCCGGCCTCGAGCAGCGCAGCGCGCGAGCGTTTGGTGGCGTCGGCGGTCAGCCGCGCCGCGTCATTGGTGACCAGCCCAACGCGCCGCGCGCCGTCCAGTCGAGCGGGGTCCGCGCTCAGGACGTCAGCGCCAAAGCGAAGCATGGGCGAGGTCGGGGTGCATCATGCGTCAACTTACGCCTGTGCACCGGTGGGGACGAGGGTGCGGGGAACGGGGACTGCTTCACCACGGAGGACACGGAGGGCACGGAGAGAAGCAACGGCAACTACTGGGGGTAACGACAGTGCGCCACTCAGCTGCTGAGTGGCGCACGCAGTACCCCAAGAAGTTGCCGTTCTCCGTGCTCTCCGTGCTCTCCGTGGTGAAGCAGTGGCCGTTACGACACCGGCTTCTGCGGCGTCACAGCCTGCGGCTTCCGCCCCCACTGCCCGCCGCGCACGGAAGGCTCCGCAAGACGAGCGCACCGATGACGGTAGAAGGCAAGCACGCGCTCCTGCACGTTGCCGCGGGTGTCGCCCGACGCGGCCTGGAACGGAGCATAGCTGGAGGCATCGCCCGACACCGAAAACCACCACCAATACTCGCCCTTGGTGCCGCGGCGCTCCTCGGTGGTGCACACGAAGGTGCGCCCGTCGGCGGCGAACTCGAATCCCTTGATCATGACGTCCTTGCTGTGGGGGGGGGCTTCTAGCAATCTACCCAATTCAGAGCCCGAATTGACCTGCCCTGGCCCACAATTCCCCCCTACCGCCGCCGGGCCGTAATTAGCGTCGCGATCTCGTCATTCCGCCCGTTAATGAAGTCAAGCTGCACGCGGCCGTCCGGACGTGTGCTCACGGTGCAGGGAACCGAGGAGTTCGTCAGCACCCACCCCAGCGGGAGCACCACGATGTTCGACGGTCGCCCGAACGCCCGGTCCCACACCAGCTCGCCGTCCACGAGCTTGTAGCGCACGGTGTCGGTGTATGTCTCGCTGATGCGCAGGCGGAGCGACGTCCCTGACTGAATCGCCGGGAACCGGAAGACCACCGCCTCGGTCTGCGGCGTCACGTTCGACACGCCGAGCCCGGCGCGCGTGATCGCCTCCCCCTTGAGCACTTCCCACGGGATCGGCTCCCCAGTATCAAGATTCACCGCGCTCGGCTTGCTCACCGTGCTCCCCGCGCGCACGACGTTCACGTACGTGGAGACGCCGGGACGCGACTCGGTGTAGTCGTGATACAGGTCGAAGGCGTTCGTCTCGGGCTGCTGCAGGAAGTAGACGATCTCGCGGTTCTGGTGCGCGCGGTCGCTGAGCCGCTCGGCCAGCGCTTCCAACCGACGCGGCGCCGCAGCAAGCGCCGCCCGCAGCTTCACCGCGCGAATGGTCACCGCCGCCTCGCTCGGCGTGCTGTTCCAGAACGCAATGCCCACGCGCCCGTCGGGCTCCTGCAATACCTGCGCGGGGAACGTCGCATGCACCAGTTCATAGCCCGCGGGGAGAACAACGGCGTTGCGCTTGATGCCAAGCGGTCGCGTGAAGACGATCGTGTCGCCGCGCACGCGATAGGACATCGTGTCTTCGTAGGTCTTGAGGATGAGCAGACGCTGCTCGCCGCCGTTCGCCGGCACCGGGCGCGCGAGTGTCGCCTTGATGTAGCGCTGGTTCTCGTTGTTCACGCGCACGCCCCCCGCCCGCGCCTCGGCGGCCCCCACCTCGGCGAAGACGAGCGGCTGCCCCGACGCGCGGTCAATCACGCGCTCGTCGCTGGCCGTGCTCCCCATCCGGATGGAGTTGAAGTAGGCGGTGGCCCCCGGTGTCGTGGCCGTGACTTCGTAGCTGATGCGGAACTTCGAAGACCCCGGGGCGAGGAGTTCGTAGCGCGTGTACTCGTCCGATTCGGTCTGGCGCGACGGCTGCTGCGCAGCGAGCGGAGCGGCGATGAGGCAGAGAATGAAGCGGCGCATACCCAATACTGTGCCGAGATCGGTGTGGGGGGCTAGCATCTGCGGGCACCGCAAACTGTAACTGCTTCACCACAAAGGCACGGAGGGCACGAAGAACTGCAAATACTGGGGGTAACGACAGCGTGGCACGACAACCCCAGCGTGGCGAATGCAGTTCCCCCAAGAAGTTGCAGTTCTTCGTGTGCTTTGTGCCTCTGTGGTGAAAGCAGTTCCCAGCACCCCCCGCGAACCCAGCGTAGTAGATTCAGTCCCAGTCCCGCTCCCGGAGCAGCAGCATGCGCCGCTACGTCGCAATCGTTTTCCTCCTCGCCCCGTCCCTCGTCCCCGCGCAGGAGCCCGCCAAGCCGACATTCCAGAACGGCCAGGCTCAGATCGTCCCGGCGTTTGCCGAGCCGAGCACTTGGATCAAGCACCGCCTCTGGGTCGAGACCGACTTCGACAGCGATGGCGACGGGAAGAAGGACCGCGTGCACGTGGACGTCACGCGTCCGAAGCAGACCGACACCGAAGGGTTGAAGGTCGCGGTGATCTACGAGAGCTCGCCCTACTTCGCCGGCACGTCGGGTGCACGGCAGTATCTGTGGGACGTGCGCCAGGAAGTCGGCGCGCCGCCGCCGCCGCGCACCAATCAGCCCGCGCCCAAGCACGATCCCAATCGCACCTTCGTCAGCAACAGTCAGGTGAACACCTGGGTGCCGCGCGGCTTTGCTGTGGTGCACAGCGAGGCGCCGGGCACCGGACTCTCGCGCGGTTGTCCCACCGTGGGCGGTCACCCCGAGGAGTACGCGCCCAAGGCGGTGATCGACTGGCTCAACGGCCGCGCCAAGGGCTACACGACCGTGGACGGCGCCGAGGAAGTGAAGGCGACGTGGGCGACGGGGAAGGTTGGGATGACCGGCACCAGCTACAACGGCACCATTCCGCTCGCCGCGGCGACCACGGGTGTGGAGGGGCTCGAGGCGATCATTCCGATCGCGCCGAACACCAGCTACTACCACTACTACCGCAGCAACGGGCTCGTCCGGCATCCCGGCGACTGGCTCGGTGAAGACATCGACTTCCTCTACGATTTCGTCTTCAGTGGCGCCCCCGACCTGCACGACGTCTGCAACAAGACCATCCGCGACGGACTCTTCGCGCAGGGGCGCGATCGCCAACACGGCGACTACAACGCGTTCTGGGCCGATCGCGATCTGCTGAACAAGGTGAAGGGCGTGAAGGCCGCGACGATGCTTGCGCACGGCGAAAACGACTGGAACGTCGTTCCCGAGCACAGCATCCGCATTTACGAAGCGCTCAAGAAGCAGGGGACGCCGGCCGCGCTCTATTTGCATCAGGGCGGCCACGGCGGAGGCCCGACACTCGAGCTCGCCAACAAGTGGTTCTCGCACTACCTGTACGGCGTCGAGAACGGCATCGAGAAGGATCCGCGCCTCTACGTCGTGCGCGAAGGGCAGCCGTTGCGCGGCGGCGTGCCGACGCCGTATCCCGACTATCCCAACCCCAAGGCGCAGGGCGTCACGCTCTATCCCGTGAGCGGCGGCAATCAGGTCGGCGCGCTCTCGCTTATGCAGAACCGCGCGCTCATTCGCGAGAAACTTGTGGACGACGTGCAGTTCAGCGGCGCGGTGCTCGCGAGCGTGCCGTCGTCGCCGTTCCGCCTGCTGTACGCGACGCCGGTGCTCACCGACACCTTGCACTGGAGCGGGACGCCGCGCGTGCGCATTCGCCTCGCGTCGAGCGACGCCGCGGCGAACCTCAGCGTCTGGCTCGTCACGCTGCCGTTCGACAGCACGAAGATCGGCAGCGACGGCCTGGTCGGCGTGCAGTCGCGCGGCTGGGCCGATCCGCAGAACCACAAGTCGCTCACCAACGGCGGCAACTACAGCAGCATGGCGCCGGGCGAGCCCCTGCAGCCCGGCAAGTTCTACGACCTCACCTTCGACCTGCAGCCCGGCGACCGGATGATCCCACCCGGCAAGCAACTCGGCCTGCTGATCATGAGCAGCGACCGAACGTTCACGCTGTGGCCGCAGCCGGGGACGGAACTCAGCCTTGATCTTTCGAGGACGGCGCTCACGCTGCCAGTCGTTGGGGGGAAAGACGGGATTCGGACGAAATAGACGGTGGACGGTTGAGGGTGGACGGTGGATATGACGGGAGGGGCGTTCCGGGTTTGGAGCGCCCCTCTGCGTCATGATGCCTCTGCACTCCCTGCACGCCACGCCATTCTACGGTTCGTAGATGCATGCGTCGAGTATGGAGAGCACTTCCTGCAGCAGGGCCGCCGGCGCTGCGCCGATTCGGCGTGCCCGCCGGGCTGTGTAGTCGATCGATTTTACCTGCTCAACCATCACGAACCCGCTAACGGGGGCGTCAGATGGCAGGGCAACATGAAACGGATAGTTGCGATCGGTGTTCGTGATGGGACAGGCGAGGCAGAGTCCCGTCCTCCGATTGAACAGATCGCGACTGACCACGATCGCGGGCCGGCGACCGCGCTGCTCATGCCCGGCCTGCGGATCGAAACTGAGGGTGATGAGATCCCCCTGCCGGGGTGAGAATGTGGGCATCTACCACTCCTCCCGACCGACCGGCGGGCCCCATGTGTCGGGCGTCGTGCGGCGGTCTCTCGGGAGTCGGTTGACCAGTGCGCGCAAGTCGTGCGCCCCGCGCACCTGGCGAGCGGGCGTGATCACCAGCGCGCCGTCGCGCACGGCAACGTCCACGCGGTCACCGACCGCGATCCGCAGCTGCGCCAGCAGATCACGCGAGATGCGCAGCCCCTGACTGTTGCCCCATTTCTTGATCTCGGTGATCACGTCAGTCCCCGGTACGGATATCCGAAGTATATCCGTCTTAGGGACACCGCGCCAGCCGCGTGCTGGGGTGCGCCGGGTGCTCCGCGTTGAGATCGTGCCCATGGTGGCAGCCAGGATAACACGGTCGCGATCGTGACCGTCACCGATTCAACGCATCGGTCATCCTTGGAGCGCCCCTCAATGACATGACGTCAACCGGCCGCCACTTATGCCACTCGAGGTCCGCGGCGCCTCGGCTTCGTGACGATGGAAACGGAAACGCCGAGCCGCGCGAGCATGTCGATCAGTGTGTCGACGCTGAACAGCTCGATGCGGCCGCGCATGAGGTCGCTGACGCGAGGTTGTGTGACGCCCATCAGCTTCGCGGCGCGCGCCTGCGTCATACGGCGCTTGCGGATGTGCTCCGTCGCCAGGATCATCAGGCGGCTGCGTACGAGCAGTCGCGCGGCTTCCGGACGAGGGAAGCCCGCGTCCAGAAACACGTTGCCGGATGATGGGAAGATGCGGGTTGCCATTCAGTCGCTCCCAAGGCGCTGGCGAACAACGGCGTTCAGTCGAGCGCGTGCCACCTCGAGGTCGAGCATTGACGTCTTGCGGCTCTTCTTCTGGAAGACGTGCAGCACGTAGATGCCCTCGGGGTACTTGGCCACGAACATCAGCCGAAACGCTCCGTCCGCGCTGACCCGAATCTCGACAACGCCGGCGCCAACGCTGCTCATCGGGCGCCAGCTCGGCGGATCGTGCCCCGCCTGTACGAGATCCAAGGCGTAGCTGAATCGCAGTCGCGCGCGCTCCGGCAGTCCGTGGAATGCGCGCAGCGATGAGCCGACCCAGAAGAGGCGCTTCTGGGTCACGTGGCAGTATACAATAAATTGTATAATCTCGCAACCGTCGATCTACAATGTCGGGCGATGGAATGCGCGCGTGCAGGGAGGCGGGCGGCGAGAGGCACGCGGCAACATATGAATCGGCTGGCCCGTCACCGTCACTGTTTCGTTGCGCCTATAACCCAGAGAACGCGAGGGTGTACCACCTGTTGCTACCAGGCGAACATCTCCACCAAAACGCCGAGCACCTTGCGCAGGGTGGGCTCGGTGAGCGCCCCGAGTCGCTTGGTCAGGCGTTCGCGATCCACGACGCGCACCCGGTCGAGCACGACGTGACCGTCCTTGCCCTCGAACCGGCAGGCGACACGGAAGGGGTACGCGTGGGCGCCCGTGGTCAGCGGCGCCACGATGAACGTCCGCAGGTGCGCGTTCAGCTCGTCGGGTGAGACCACCACGCAAGGGCGGGTCTTCCGCAACTCGCGCCCCCGCGTGGGGTTGAGCTGGACGAGATAGACGTCCCCGCGACGCGGCGTGCGCGCTACCGCCATTCCCATTCCTCGGCGTCGAAGTGGGTGTCGAATCCGTCGCCAACGGGCGTCTCGCCGACAGCAGCGAGCTTGGCGGCGGCTGCCGCCCACCCCACCCGCGCCTGTCGCGATGGCCGGATCACCAGGGCGCCGTCCTCGGCGCTCAGATCCACCTCGTCCCCGAACCCGAGCTGCTCGATGAGCGGCTTGGCGAGCCGCAGGCCGCGGGAGTTTCCGATGCGAACGAGCTTGGCTTTCACGGGGGTCTCCGCTGTGTGATTACAATGTAAGCACACAGCGGGCGTGTCCACAAGCGTGCGTTGGGCGGAGGTCATGCGCATGGAGGCAACGTGCGTAAGCCGGCGGAGCGAACCGTCACCGTTTCATTGCGCTGATAATCCTGGGAACGCGAGGGCGGACGGTGGACGGTTGACGGCTGACGGTGGATACGACGAGAGGGGCGCTCCGGGTTCGGGGCGCCCCTCATTCCTCTCTCGATATCTTGATCAGCGCCGTGTCGCCGGCCGGAAGCGCACACCAGGGAGGTGCTCGAAGTCGGCATCCTGCGTCCACAGGGTCGCGTTGAACGCCTGCGCCGTCGCATAGATGATGCTGTCGGCCATCGGGAGCTTGTGTTCCGCGCTGGCGTGGGCTGCGGCGAGCGCAAGCGGGGCGTTCAGGTCGGCCATGGTGCCCTGTTGCATGAGCGCGGCCACGGTCAGCGCCGCACTTTCGCCGCGCTCCTGGCGCACCTTCTTGAACACCTCGTAGAGCACCACGGTAGGGACGACAAGCTTCGCCGAATGTTCGATGGCCGGCGCGAAGAACGACGCCGACGGCCCCTCGGCGAGGTACTCGAGCCAGGCGGAAGAGTCGACGACGTTCACGCGCGGTCAGGCTCGCGCTCGATGGTCGTATCCATGCCGCGGAGGAAGCCGCGCAAGTCACGGGCGCGCTTCACTGGGATGAACTCCACGCGTCCCTCGTACTCGATGGCGTGGACCTTCTGCCCCGGCAGGATGCCGAGTGACTCACGAATGTGGCGGGGGATGACGACCTGATATTTCGGGGATACGGTGACGACCGTCATGGGCTCTCCTGATCGTACAACGATACTGCGATCGATCAGGCTTACGCTACCCCACGCGTGGTCAGTTCCCTTGTCCAGTCGAGTGCCTCGCGGTTCCATAGGGAGATGATGCCAGTTCGTCAGCCCAGGAGTGGCACCATTTCATTGCGCCGATAATCCCGAGAACGCGGAAAGTGACGGCAGACGGAAGACGGGAGACGGAAGATGGGCGCCCTGACCGCCGAACGGGTAGGCTGACTCGCGTGCGACGGCGCTGCGGGCTTCCTTTTCATGCACGATGAGTGGTGGGGTTCACAGCAGCGAAGCATAGGTGTCCCCGACGCTTCGTTCATGGACGAGGAAGGTGCCGATCGGCGAACTGCCGAGGCGAGAGAATGTCGATCCCCGACCAGCCGGAGACGCGACGGAGTGCGCGGTCACCGGTCACGATGATGGTCGCCCCCGCAGCGTATGCGGCGGCCAGGAAGATGTCATCGTCAGGGTCGTCACATACAACCTCCGACAACTCCCGCGCCTCCGTCAGCTCAGCGTGCGATAGGACCACCTCCAGCACCGCGCGGTACGCCTCGCTGCGTTGTGGGTGCTGTGCCCCAAGCCGGCGACCGACCTCGGCGTACTCGTCGAGCATCGCCGGCGAGAGAACAAGCGTGAACCGACCAGCGGCCCACGCCGAGAGAATCCGCCCAGGGGTGCCTCCAAAGAACACCCCAGAGATGAACACGTTGGTGTCAACGACGACCTTCACCGTCCTCGGCGCACGGCCCTGACCGCTGCCGCGACTTCCTTCCGGCGCAGGCCCGTCGTGACAGCCGCGTGACGCGCGCGCTGCACGAGCGTGCCGAACTCCCCAATCCTTGGCGGTGCGATGACCTTGAGCATCACCACGTCGCGCTCGCCGACCACGACGAACTGGGTGCCGGGGCGCAAGTCGAGCGCCTCGCGCAGGGCCTCGGGAATCACGACCTGGCCTTTCGAGGAAAGCGTGGTCGTTGCGGTGGTGGGCATCAGTGGCTCCGTAATAGTCTTACCAGTAAGACTATCCCATCCCGCCGCACCAGGCAACGGGGCGATGCCCCGGCGTGAAGCGACCTGTGCACGCACTGGGTGTTGCGCCTGGTCCGCAGTCCGCTGTTCCATGCCGGAGAGTAACACGGGCGTTGTGCGGGTGTGTCACCAATTCGTTGCGGTGATAATCCTGAGCACGCGGGGAGTGACGGTGGACGGTGGACGGTAGACGGTGGAAAAGCAGAAGGGGCGCCCCCTGTCGGAGCGCCCCATCCACCGTCCACCGTCAACCGTCCACCGTCTATTTGATGAGGTACTCCCTCGGCGGAATGGCGCCCTGCAGGTGCGTCACAAAATAATCCCACCTTCTCCTCATCATATAAGTGCCTGCCGCCCCCCTATACCCATGCGCCTCATTCGGCAGCAGCAGCAGGTCGAAGTCCTTGTTCGCCTTGATGAGCGCGTCCACCACCAACATCGTGTTGTCCACCGGCACGTTGTCGTCGGCGGTGCCGTGGGCGAGCAGGAGCTTCCCCTTCAGGTTCTTGGCGAGGAGTTGATTGGCCTCGATGGCGTAGTTGTCGGTGCCGTCGGGGTTCCGGACGAGCAGCCCCTGATAGCGCTCCCCCCAATCATCCTCGTAGTTCCGCTGGTCGTGGTTGCCGCTCTCGCTGATACCGACCTTGAAGAAGTCGGGATACCGGAACATCGCGCCGCCGGTGATGAAGCCGCCGCCGCTGTGCCCCCAGATGCCGGCCTTGTCGATGTCGATCCACGCGTAGCGCTTGGCGAGGTTCTGCATCCCGGCCACCTGGTCCTCGAGCGTGTTGCCGCGCCCCATCGCGCCGTAGTAGTAGTCGTGGAAGCTCTTGCTGCGCCCGGGGCCGCTCCCGCGCCCGTCAATGCTCACCACCACAAACCCAAGCTCGGCGAGCGCCTGCTTGTCACCGCGCGCAGCGGCGAAGGTGCGTGATCCCACCGAGCCAGATTGCGGCCCAGGGTAGGCCTGATTGACGATCGGGTACTTCTTGGTGCTGTCGAAGTTCGTGGGGCGGAAAAGCTGGCCGTAGATATCGGTCTTGCCGTCGGCCGCCTTCACGCTGAACAGGATCGGCGGCTTCCACCCAGCGGCCACGAGCTTGCTGATGTCGGCCTTCTCCAGCGCCATTACCAACTGCCCCTTGGCGTCGCGAAGTTCGGTCACCGGCGGGGTATCAGCGGTGGAATAAGTATCAGTGAGGTATGCTCCGCTTGGCGACACCCGAATGGAGTGTGTGCCTGTGCCCGGTGTTAGCAGCAGCGCCGGCCCCTTGCCGTCGAGCGTGGTGCGGAAGGCGTGGGCGAGGTACGGATCCTGATCCTTCACGCGCCCCTGCGCCAGGTAGGTGATCGTGCGCGCCTTCTCGTCGATGGCGACGATGTCGCTCACCGGCCCTTCGCCGGTGGTGATGGCGTTCTTGAGCTGGCCGGTGGTCAGGTCGTACAAGTAGAGCTGGCTCCAGTCGTCGCGCTGGGAGTTCCAGACGAGTTCGTTGGTGTTCCAGAGGACGCGGTAGCCGGTGATGGACTCGAAGTGGGTGCTGACCGATTCCTTGAGGACGTCGCGCACCTCGCCGGTGGCGGTGTTGGCGACGCGCAGGGTGACGCCCTTGTGGTCGCGCGGGGTGCTGGCGATGGCGAGCAGGGAGCCGTCGTCCTTCCACTGGAGGTCGTCCATCGAGATGTCGTCGCCGAGCATCGCGCGGTGGAAGTCGGGGGCCATCTTGAGGCGGGTGACCGTCCGGGTGGGGACGTCAATGACGACGCGGTGGATCATCGAGACCACCGAGTCGCCCGGGAAGGGGTATTTCCAGCTTTCCAGGCGGGGGGCGCCCACCCGGTACCAGATCATATGGAAGTCGCTGAGCGGGCGGTCGTCCTGCTGCTGGGTGGCGATCTTGCGGCTGTCGGGGGACCACTTGAGGATGGCGCGGTTGCTGTGGGTCCACCCCGCATTGTCAGTGGCGTAGCCGAAGTTCTCCACACCGGGG
>Ga0194127_10002177_pt1 | contig 27272 bp, 22 predicted proteins | sample TA2KigC100mmetaG_FD_148624 | JGI IMG/M metagenome (GOLD analysis project Ga0194127, IMG submission 148624) | Freshwater microbial communities from Lake Tanganyika, Tanzania - TA2015036 Kigoma Deep Cast 100m | ecosystem: Environmental > Aquatic > Freshwater > Lake | place: Tanzania: Lake...
AGCGGCGCAAGGCCAATGCGGTGATCCGGGGGCTGAGGGCCGTTTCCGACTTCGAGTACGAGTTCCAGATGGCCAACATGAATCGCAAGCTCCTCCCCGCGGCCGAGACCTTCTTCCTGATGACCGGGGCCGACTACTTCTACGTCAGCTCCCGCCTGGTCAAGGAGGTGGCCAGCCTCGGGGGGTGCGTCGCCGGGCTCGTCCCGGAAACCGTGCGCAAACGACTCACGGAGAAGGTGGGAGGGGGAGAATGAGGTTCGCATCCAGGGTATCCAAGGTGTCGCCGTCGGTCACGCTGGGGCTCAACGCCCGCACGCTCGAGCTGAAGAAGCAGGGACGCGACATCGTGTCGCTGGGGGTCGGAGAGCCGGACATCGACACCCCGGACCTGATCTGCCAGGCCGCACACGGAGCCATCGACCGCCGCGAGTGCCGCTACACCGCCACGGCGGGAACCCCGGAGCTGCGGCAGGCGATCTGCCGGTACGTCAAGGGCGTCTACGGGCTCGACTACACCCCCGACCGCGTCATGGCCAGCTCCGGGGCCAAGCAGGTGCTGTTCAACTCGATCATGATGGCCGCGGGCGAAGGGGACGAGGTGATCATCCCCACCCCGTACTGGACGTCGTACCCCGAGATGGTGCACCTGGCCGGGGCCACCCCCGTGCCGGTGGTGACCACGGTCCAGGATGGCCTGAAGCTGACTCCGGAGAAGCTGAAGGCCGCAATCACGCCCCGGACCACAGCGCTCATGCTCAACTCTCCGAGCAACCCGACCGGGGTCACCTACACCATGGATGACCTGCTGTCGCTCGCCGAGGTGCTGAAGGACAAGGAGATCTGGATCCTGTCGGACGACATCTACTGCACCCTGCTGTTCGACGGGATGAACTTCGCATCGACCGCCTCCATCCCGGAGCTGAGGGACAGGACGGTTCTGATCAACGGAGTGTCCAAGACGTTCTCGATGACGGGCTGGCGGATCGGGTTCGCCGCAGGGTCGAAGGAGGCCATCGGGGCCATGACGCGCATCCAGGACCATGCCACGTCGTGCCCCAATTCGATCGCTCAGAAAGCCGCTGCGGTCGCTCTGCACGAGGGACCGGCGCTCACCGCGGCCTGGATCTCGGACCTCGAGCGGCGCCGGGATCGCATGCGGGCGCTGGCAGAGGCCATCCCCGGGGTGAGCGTCATCCCGCCCACGGGTGCGTTCTACCTGTTCCTGGACGTCTCGGCCCACGTCGGCCCGGGACGGCGGGCAGGCGACACCATGCAGCTCTGCGAGGGGCTCCTCGTGGAGGGAGGGGTCAGCACCATCCCCGGCGAGGCCTTCGGTGCCCCAGGCTTCCTCCGGCTGAGCTTTGCCGTCACCGACCACGACATCGACGAAGGGATGCGCCGGCTCGAGAGATACCTTTCTGCGTAGAGTCTGTTTTCCGTGGATGGGAGGACGTCCCGCCGGGGCGCCCGAGCTCGTCCGGAAGGCGAGTGCCTATTTTCCGTGGATGGGAGGACGCCCCACGTACAACGGCTCGAGCTGGCCGGCGTCGGCGGTGAGGCCGGCCTTCAGGCGCTGCGAGCAGAGCTGCGCCAGCACCTCCGCCGAGATGGAGCAACGGGATGCGGGGGCCAGCGCGATGCGGTCGGCCCCCTTGTCCCGCAAGAGCGCAGCGTACGTCACGCACGCGCTCCCAACCAGCGTCACCGGCCCCGCCGATGCCTCCACCACCCGGGCCAGGCTGCCCTCCGGCGTACCCGCCTCCGGCGCCAGCACCTCGACCGGGAGCTCTGCATCGGTTCCGCAGGGGCCATGCGTGGTCGCTCCCACCTGGTACAGCGCGGAGTAAACCTCTCCCCGGCGTGCGTCGATCAGCGGGGCCACCAGCCCGGCTGCTCCGCTTCCGGCAGCAAGAAGGAGCGTGGAGGTCACCGCGGCAACCGGCAACCGGCCCGGCGCCGCGATGGCCTTTGCCGTGGTCATGCCCACCCTCAACCCGGTGAACGAGCCGGGGCCGATGCAGAGTCCCACCCCCTCGAGGTCGGCAACGGTCACCCGCTGCCCTTCCAGCAGGAGGTCGATGACGGGCAGCAACGCTGCCGCATGAGAGAACGGATGCAGCGCACTGTGGAACGCCAGCAGCTCAGAGCCGCGGGACAGGGCCACGTTGAGCCGGCTTCCCGACGTATCGATGCTCAGCAGGAGCGGGCCGGTCCCGGCCAGCCCCGCCGCTGCATGGCGCTCTCTGCGTCCGCTTGCCCGAAGCCCCATTACCGGAACCACCCCGTGATCGTGTCCCAGTTCCGCATGATGTCGTTGCGGAACACCACCACCATCAGGAGCAGGATCACGGCCAGCCCGAAGTAGGCCGCTACCTGCCGCACCCGGATCGGCACCGGCCTGCGGATCACCGCCTCGATGGCGAAGAAGAAGAGGTGGCCGCCGTCCAGCACCGGAATCGGGAACAGGTTGATCAAGCCAAGGCTTATCGACAGCCATGCCATCAGGTTGAAGAAGAACTCCCAGCCGTACTTCTCGGTCTTTGAGGCCATGTCGTAGATGAGGATCGGCCCGCCCAGGTCCCGAATCGGCACCTTGCCCACGAGCAACCCGCCGAGACTGGCCAGCGTGATCTCGAAGGCGTCTCTTACGGCCATCCCGGTGAACCGGAACGCGTACGCCAGCCGGTCCTGGTTGGGGATGTCGGCCGGAGCCCCCAGGTCCGCGTGGTTGTGCACGCCGAAGACGACGACCTTGCGCTCCTCGTTGAACTCCCCCTTCTCGGTGGACGGGACGAGTGAGAACTTCGCCCTGTGCTCCTCCCGACCGTCGGTCCAGACCAGCTCGTGCTCCTCCTCCACGTTCTCCGCCAGGTAGCTTTCCACCAGGAACCAGAACGGGAACGACTCGCCGTCCACGGTCAGGATCCGGTCGCCGCGCTTCAGCCCGATGCTCTCCGCCGGAGTCCCGGCATCCACGGAATGCACGACCAGGTCGGCGTCGGCAAGCCCGGCCCCCGCGCCGTCGGGCAGGACCACCTCGAACGGCTTGCCGTAGCCGTTGAACAGCACGTGCCCGAGCACCGCCAGCGGTACTTCCCGGACGACCGTCAACGTGTGCGGTCCGCTGCCGGCAAGGAGCTGCTCGACCTGAGAGAACGCCTGCACGGGCTTCCCGTCCACGGACAGCACCCGGTCCCAGTGCTCGAGCCCGGCCGCCTCGGCACCGCTGCCCGGAGGGACCCAGAGAAGCGGCCTGGCCTCGAGCGGAATCACCTGGATCCGCCCTTCCTTCTCCTTCATGTCGAGCTGCGGGTAGCGCTCCACCTCCACGGTCTCGGGCACCACCGTGGTGGAAAACGTCTCCTCCCCGCGGGCAACCTCGATATCGATCGGCCGCCCGATGGAAGCGTTGATCCGGGTCTCGAGCTCCCACCAGTAGGCGATCTCCTCGCCATCCATGCGGACCACGCGGTCCCCTGCCCTGAGCCCCGCCTCGGCCGCGGGACCTCCCCCCTTGACCGCCCCGATGTAGGCGGGCTCGAGCTCGGAGCGCGACACGAACATCAGGAAGAACACCACGAACGGCAGGAGCAGATTCATGACCGGCCCGGCCAGGACGATCGCGGTGCGCAACGGAAGCGGCTTGTAGTTGAACGCGGCCCCTCGTTCCGACTGGGGAACGTCCGAATCCGGCTCGTCCCCGAACATGCGGACATAGCCGCCCAGCGGGATCGCGGCGAGCCGGTATTCGGTATCCCCCCACTTGCGACGCAGGAGCGCCGGGCCGAACCCGAGCGAAAAGGTGAGCACGCGGACCCCGGACAGCTTGGCCACGACGAAATGGCCGAGCTCATGCACCAGGATCAGGGCGCCGAGCAGCAGGATGAAGTAGACCCCCGAGAACATTCCGCTCCCTCCGTCGCCGGCATCATAAGCACGGGCCGCCGACCGATCAACGCAAATTTCGTGCGGACGCGGACGAAAGGAGTGCTTGCATCCTGAACCTTTGTTCAGTAACATGAGGCTGGATTTCGGGGGGAGGAGCCGTGGAGCTTTCGGCCCGTCAGCAACAGGTGCTCGACTTCATCGAACGGTTCCTCTCCGAGAACGGATACCCGCCGACGCTTCGCGACATCGGTGCGGGGCTGTCCATCCGGTCGACTAACGCGGTCAACGACCACCTGGCCGCGCTCGAGCGGAAAGGAGCCATCGTGCGGGACCGCTCCCGCTCCCGGGGGATCTCGCTTCCGGCGGTGCGTGCGGGAACGCCGGGACGAGCCGCGGGAACGCCGGGACGAGCCGCGGGAAGGCTCGGAGCCGCTGCGGGCAGGCCTCCTGCCTCTGGACCCTCTCCCGCGCCTCGGCTCCTCTCGATTCCGCTGGTCGGGCGGATCGCGGCCGGCGTTCCGCTGCTGGCCGAGGAAAACCTCGATGGCCGGATTTTGATCGACCCCCTGTTCGTGCACACGTCGGGGGGCCTGTTCGCGCTGCGGGTGACCGGAGACAGCATGGTGGGCGACGGCATCCTCGACGGCGACGTCATCGTGGTCAAGGCGCAGGAGGATGCGCCGGATGGAACGATCGTGGTCGCTCTCGTCGAGGACGAGGCCACGGTCAAGCGGCTCTACCGGGAGGAGGGGCGGGTAAGGCTCCAGCCGTCCAACCCGGACATGGCGCCGATCTGCGTGGACGAGCAGTCGGGCCGCTCGGCCGTCGTGCAGGGAGTGGTCGTCTCGGTCCTGCGGCGGCTTTGACCTGGGCAACCCGGGAGACGGCCCCCGTCGCGCCCGGGCGCGCTTCCCCCTGTTCAGAAGTCGCGGGAATGGCTATCATGGGAGCCGGCCGAATCCGGGGGGTGTTCCATGCTGTTGAGAGCCACCCTTTTCGCTCTGCTCTGGACCCAGGGGGTCGACGGCTGTCAGCTCACCTGGGAATCCCCGGAGTCTCCGGGCCAGGACGCGTCCGGGGACATCGGCGAAGACGTTCCTCCCCCACCGGAAGAGGTGGATACCGACGGCGACGGATTGCTCGACATTGTCGACCCGGATGACGACAACGACGGCATCCCGGACATCGCGGACGTCTGCCTGCTTGTCTACGACCCCGACCAGTGGGACAAGGACGACGACGGAATCGGAGATGCCTGCGACGACGACGATGACGGCGACGGCATTCCCGACAAGCTCGACCTCTGCCCGCTCAACTACGATCCGCCGGGGACGGTTCCCGTGGATACCGACGGCGACGGCCTGGGCAACTCGTGCGACTACGACGACGACGGCGACGGGCTGCTCGACATCATCGACTTGTGCCCGCTCGACTCCGCACCCGCGCACATCGACTCGGACAGCGACGGCATCTCGAACGAGTGCGACGACGACAACGACAACGACGCCTGGGCCGACGTGTGGGATGACTGCCCGCTGGAATACGACCCGTTCCAGGCCGATTCCGACGGCGACTGGCTCGGCAACGCCTGCGACCCGGACGACGACAACGACGGCAAGCCCGACATCTATGACAACTGCGAGACCGTATCGAACGGCAACCAGTGCGACTTCGACAAGGACGGGATCGGCTCGGAATGCGACGACGACGTGGACGGCGACGGCGCTCCCAGCGGGTACGACAACTGCCCCGTGTTCCCGAACAAGTACCAGTTGGACAGCGACGGGGACGGGCAGGGGGACGGCTGCGACGAAGACGGGGACAACGACGGCATCCCGGACGTCGGGGATCCGTGCCCCTTTGTAGCGGCCCCCTCCTGTGATTCCGATCCGGACAAGGACCTGGTCGACAACGCGGTGGACAACTGCCCCTCGTGGCCCAACCCGGCGCAGGAGGATCTCGACGGAGACGGCCTGGGCGACCCGTGCGACTTTGACATCGACGGCGATTTCGTGGACAACATCTACGACCTCTGCCCGTTCGTGCCCAGCGACTTCGACGACCTGGACGTCGACCACATCGGCGACGACTGCGACCCGGACCGGGACGGGGACGGCTTCAAGAACGAGTGGGACAACTGCCCGGATGCGTTCAACCCGAACCAGTTCGACATCGACTCCGACGGCTTCGGGGATGCCTGCGACCCGGACGCGGACGGAGACATGAAACCCAACGTATTCGACAACTGCCCCTTCCATCCCAACCCGGACCAGTCCGACAAGGACCTGGACGGCCTCGGGGACGCGTGCGATCCCAAGGTGTCGGTGTTCAAGAAGAAGCCGAAGTGAGCGCGGTCCTGTTTGTGGACCGGACAGGGAATCCTGTTGACTCCGTCCTCGAGACGATGCTAAGTGTGGGGGCGGTGGGATTCGTACGAATCGGAATCTGGCGCGTGCAGCCATGGGGGAAGGCGGAGAGGGGCTTCGTGTCCCCCGTGCACGGGCCGCTCACACAAGGAGGGAACGCATGGGCATCATTACGGGAGTAGCCTTGGTCGTGCTGGGAATCCTGGGTGCGGCAAGCGTGATTGCGAAGAAGCCGGGCATGGACGAGGTGGTGAAGAAGCTGTCCCAGTACCAGGGCTGGATCGGCTTCGTCGGCTGCCTGTGGGGAGTCTGGACGATCATCAGCGCCATTCTGAACCTCGGCTGGCTCGGGACGCTTCCCATCTGGTGGATCACCTACCTGGCCACCGGCGTGGTCGAAGCGGGCCTCGGCTTCATCCTGGGCTACGGCCTGATCCAGCAGTATGCGCTGGCCAAGGCCTCGGCCGAGGTGAAGGCCAAGGCGCAGCAGGGCTACCAGAAGCTCGTCTCCGTGCAGATTCCCCTCGGCTACGCCGGCATTGCGCTCGGCATCTGGTGCATCATCGGCAACTTCATGTTCCTGTAGGCGCCTGTAGGCTGCTGTAGGCGCCTGTAGGCAGGGGCACATCCGTACTCCGGACCCGCGGCACATCCAAGCTGTAGACAGAATAGCAGAATCATGGTACAGCTTAGGTCGGGACAGCCTGACGGAGGCGCCGGATGCGATTCCTTGATCGGGAGGGGGAGCTCGGCCTGCTGAAGGACCACATGACCCGCGCCGGGGCGGGAATGGTCGTCCTCTACGGCAGGCGGCGAATTGGAAAGACAGCGCTCATCGAGGAGCTTCTCAGCTCGATGCCGGGGGCCGCGTACCACGTGGGCACGCGGTCCAGCATCACGGAGGAACTGCGGCGTCTCTCCGCGACCCTGGCCCGGGAGTGGGACGTTCCGCTGCTGGCGACTCAACCGCTGGCCGGCAGCGAGGCCCTCGTGGCCTTCCTGTCCTCGGTCTCGGAGCCCCGCGTGCTCGCTCTGGACGAGTTTCCCTACCTGGTGGAGAGCGACCCTTCGCTGCCCGGACTGCTCCAGGCGGCCTGGGATTCCCGCCTGGGCCGGGGGAACCTGAAGCTGCTGCTTGCCGGCTCCAGCATCGGCATGATGGAGGAGACGTTCCTCTCGCCGAGGTCACCCCTGTTCGGCCGGCGTACGGGCCAGCTGCGGCTCGGGCCTCTGGCACCGCACCACCTTGGCGCAGCGTTCCCGTGGAGCACGCCGAAGCTCGTGGAGCTGGCTGCCCTGTTCGGAGGCATCCCGGGCTACCTCCAGCGCCTCGACCCGGCGGGAGACCTCCTTTCGAACCTGGCCGAGCGGGTGCTCAGGGCGGGCGAGCCCCTCTACGAGGAGATCCCGTTCCTCCTGCGGGACGAGTTGCGGGAGCCCCGGGTGTACTTCGCTGTGCTTGCCACCATTGCGGCCGGCTCCCGCCAGTTTGGCGAGATCTCGTCCAAGGTCGGGCTGGACCGGGCCAACCTCACGCGCTATCTCGCTGTGCTGGCGGACCTCGGCCTGGTGGAGCGGGAGGTCTCGGTGCTCACTCCCCATCCCAACAAGAGCCGCAAGGGTCTGTATCGCATCTGCGACCCGTTCACCGCAGCCTGGTTCGCCCTGGTGCATCCGTTCCGGGACCGGCTGGAGCGCGGGCGGATTGCCGAAGCTCTGCCGGACGTCCAAGAGCGGCTGGCCGCGTACCTGCCCCTGGCCATCGAGCCGGTCGTCCGGGAGCTGTTCCTCTCAGGGCCGTTGTCCCCGCTGGTCCCGTTCCGGCCGGTCGCGGCCGGGCGCCACTGGGGACCCTCCTGCGAGTTCGATGCCGTCCTGCTCGACGAGTCGGGAAAACGGGCGGTGGTCGTGGAGGTCAAGTGGTCGGCCCGCCCCGTGTCGACATCGCTTCTCCACGAGCTGGAGCAGCGCGTGCGTGCCGAATCCGCATTCTCGGCCCTGGACTGCACCTGCATGCTGGTAAGCCGCAGCGGGTTCTCGGGCCGCAAGCCCCCGACCGCTCCCGAGCGGCTCGTGGAAAACAGGAAGGTGCAGTTGTAGGGCAGATCCGACTTCGAAGGCGGGAGGGCCGGGTCGCTCAGGATGACGTGCCAAGCATGGAGGGCAGATCCGCACGCAGCGCCCACGGCACATCCGTACTCCGGACCCACGGCACATCCGGATTGGCGCGCGGTTGGGGGCGATGCTATGATGGTTCACCGGCGGTGCGTGCTCGGGGGAGACATGGCGGGGTATCGGACCAGTGGATTCGTAGCGGCGTTCTGCGTGCTGGTGGCCACGGCGGTCTTCCTGCTGGCTGCCGGGACGGTGTGCCTGCCCCTTGCGGGGATGTTGTGTGCCCAGGAACGTGACGGCATGTTCTGGGGCGAGCGGGGGGGCAGCCTGTCCGGGTCGCTGCACGGCGAAACCCGCCTGCGGTTCGTGAAGCAGTCCGCATTCCAGCTCGACGAGACGGGAGAGGAGAGCACCGTCGAGGTCTACCTCTCCCACAGGTTGCGCCTGGGCCCTGAGCTGGGCTTTGGAAGAAGAGTCAGGCTCGTGTCGCAGGTCGACCTGTTCGACGGACACCTGCTGGGTGACACGAGCCCGGACGGAAGGACGCTGCTGCTGGAGCCGCAGGACGAGAACCACGGGCTCGACTCGCTGCTCCTGCGCCGGCTCCACCTCCAGTGGGAATCGCCCATCGGACTGCTCCAGGTCGGCCAGGATGCCAGCCAGTGGGGGCTCGGGTTGCTGGCCAACGCGGGCGAGGAGGACGGCCCATTCTCCGATTCCCGGGGGGGCGACCTCGTGGAGCGGGTGCTGTTCGCCACTGCGCCGGCCGCCTGGTTCTCCGATTCCCCCCTGGCACGTCGCTTCATCCTGGCTCTGGCCGCGGATGCCGTGTTCCGGGACGACAACGCGGACTGGATGGAGGGGGACCGGGCCTACCAGGCCGTTGCCGCGGCCTACTATCGGGACGACGACCTGTTTGCCGGAATCTACGGGGCCTGGCGCACGCAGAAAGACCGGAGGCTGTGGGTGGAATCCTGGGAGGAGCACGTCCCCCCCCTGTCCATCGAGGTCCCGGGGGACGAGCTCGACGTCTTCGCCGCCGACCTGTTCCTTCGATACCGGCTCGGCTTCGACGAGGGGGCAATCGAGCTGGCTGCTGAAGGGGCCCTGGTCTTCGGAACCACCTCTCGGGGGCGCAACGAGAACAGCCCGAAGCAGCTCGACGTGCTCCAGGGCGGCGCTGCCGCGCTGCTGCGCTTCGAGCTGGATGCCGTCGGCATCGCCGCGGACCTGCGGGGAGGGTACGCTTCGGGCGATCGGAACAGTGCGGACGGCAGGGCGACCGGTTTCCGCTTCGACCCCGGCTACCGCGTGGGCATGATCCTGTTCGACGACGTGCTTTCGTCGCTATCCGCCCACTCCGCGCAGCGGCTGCTCGACGACCGGGCCGTGCCGCCGTCCGGGGCCCGCTCGCTCGTGACCAACGGAGCGGTGACCCATGCCTTGTTCGTGGCGCCGGAGGTGGAGTACCGGCCGTGGCGGCCGCTGGTGCTGGCCGTCGGGTTCGTGTGGGCCATGATGCCGGCGGGGCTTGCCGATCCGTACAACACGAACGCGGCCAACGGCGGTTACCCGCTCAACCCGTACGGCGTGGACACGGGCTCGGATCAACTGGGGTACGAGGTGGACGGCGGCCTGTGGGTCATCCCGGTGGATACCGAGGCCGTGGAGCTGAGCTTTGCCGCCCAGGGTGGGATGTTCGTGCCCGGGCAGGCGCTGGCCCGGGAAGGGGGGATCGACCTCTCTCCCGTGCTCAAGGCCCGCTTCCTCCTGGATCTGAGGTGGTGAGATGAAAGACCGCTCACTGCTCACAGCAAGAGAAGAGACTCCCCGCTCCCGCGTGCACAGGGCCCATGCCACGGGGGTCTCGGGCCCACTGCTCGCTGCTCACTGCTCCCTGCTTCTCCTGCTCCTGAGCTGCGCAGAAGACGCCCCTCGCGGGCTGGCTCCGGCGACGGCCGATCCCGAGGCAGCGAGGGTGGTGTTCGACCTGGACGGGGAGCCTTTGCCCGAGATCCCGCTGCCCAACGACCTGGCCACCCGGCTCGACCCGACGGCCCCGGGGACCGGCCGCCGGCTGAACGTGACCATCGCGGCCCCCACCCGGGTCGAACGGGACGTGCGCCGCCGGGCCCTCCTGAACAACGGCTTCGGCACCTACATGCCGATCACCGTGAGCTTCACCGAGCCGCTCAGCATCGACAACCTGGTGAAGCGCCACACCGACAACGTCGACTTCGCAGACGACGCGGTCTACGTGGTGGACATCACGCGGTCTTCCCCCGACTTCGGCAAGCCGGTGCCGCTCGACTTCGGCGCAGGCAACTTCCCGCTCATCCTGCCGACGTTCGATCGCTACTTCGAGAACGACCCCCGTGCCGCGACCAGCAACCTGCTCTTCGAGACCGAGGACGAGGACGTCAACGGCAACGGCCGGCTCGATCCCGGCGAGGATACGGACCACGACGGCCTCCTCGACCTCCCGAACGTCCACCCCGACGGGGGCGACCCCGTGGACGATCTGCTCGTGTTCTACGAGAAGCAGACCGACACCCTGATCCTGCGGCCGGTGGTGCCGTTGCGGCAGGAAACAACCTATGCGGTAGTACTGACAAAGCGGTTGATTGATAAAAAAAGCAAGGCGGTGGCCTCGCCGTTCCCCTACATCAACCATCTCCAGCAGAACGAAGCGTTGGAGCCGTTGCCCGAAGTCCTCGACAAGGGCAAGTGGGGGGTGAAGCTGGCGGACGTGGCCTTTGCCTGGACGTTCACGACGCAGTCGGTGACCCGGGACCTGGAGGCGCTGAGGGAAGGGCTCTACGGCCGCGGTCCGTTCGGCTGGCTGGCCGGGAAGTTCCCGGTGGATCGGATCAAGCTGCACAAGATCCGGGGCCCGGGCGGACAGCCCGCGTTTGCCGTCGACTTCCAGTCGCTGGCGGATGCGCTCTCGCCCCTGGTCTCGGTGGCCACGACCGACCCGAGCGGTGCGGACCAGCTCGTCGAGGACCTCAAGAACATCGACTATGCGATCGCGGGGACCTTCCAGGCCCCCTTCTTCCTGGAGGACAAGGACGGCATCGCCACGCCCAACTACCCGTCGGACGAGGACGAGGCGTTCGACATCGACCGCACGACGGGCCGGGCAACCCCCGGCGCCCGCTGGATCCCCTTCCTGTGTACCATCCCGAAGAAGGCGAAGAGCTGTGCGGGGGGCACCAAACCGCTGTGCAAGCCCCGCCGCACCTGCACGGACGGCGTGTGCGAGGAGAAGGAGGTGTGCCGCTGCCAGCCCTACCCGGTGGTGGTGTACATCCACGGCTACGGCGGGCTCAAGTTCGAAGCGCTCGGCTTTGCCGGACGTCAGGCGGCGCACGGGCTTGCCGTCTGTGCCCTGGACGCGCACGGGCACGGCGTGGACCTGACGAAGCTGACCATCAACTTCGGCGACGACACCGGGAAGCTGCTCGTGGCCGATCTGCTCGTCCCGTTCCTGGACATCCTCGACATCCCGGGGCTGATGGACGTGCTGTCCGACCAGCGGGCCCGCGACCTGAACAACGACGGAATCCCGGACCCGGCCGCGGACTTCTGGACCTACGACGTGTTCCACACGAGGGACGTGGTGCGCCAGACCGTGGTGGACCACCTCCAGTTCATCCGGATGCTGAAATCGTTCGACGGCGAGTCGATGCTGCCGCTGGACACGGACGGCGACGGCAAGCCCGACCTGGCCGGCGACTTCGACGGCAACGGGGCGCCGGACCTCGGCGGACCGGACGTGCGCTACTTCGCCTGGGGGCAGAGCATGGGGGGCATCGTCTCTCCGATGTTGGCGGCCATCGAGCCGTCCATCGACGGCGTGGCTCCGGTGGCCGGGGGGGCCGGACTGTTCGACCTGTCGATCCGGAGCACCAACCCCGGGGTCCCCGAGGCGGTCTTCCTCCCCCTGTTCGGCCCTCTGGTGGTCGGCAGCCCGGCCGGTGACGACGGAACGGTCCGCTTCAGCTTCGTGGTCCAGGACGTGGAGGACAACTTCCCGATCCGCAAGGAGCTTCACTTGCACGAGACCCGGCTCGACCCGGGAGACCGCGTGCTCTTGCGCAACACGGTCAACGGCGAAACCGACGAGGCGATCGTCGACGCGGGCCGGCGCATCCGGCTGGCGGTCCCGGCGGACGCGCTCTCCCCGTCGGAGAAGCACCATGTCACGGGGATGGACGAGACGTGCAGCAACTGTCCGGTGGCGGTGACCGATACCGCGGCGTTGGGGGACACGCTCGAGATCGAGATCTACGAAGGGTCGAGCGAGGCCGTGCGCGAGCGGATCGATCAGTTCATGATTCCCGTTGAATTTCAGGGAGTTACATACACATCCGGCTCCCCGCTGGTGGCACCGGTCACGGGGTTCGGACTGAAGCGGGGGACCCCGAAGCTGCGGCGGTTCCTCTCGTTCGCGTCGATGTTCATCGAGCCGGGGGATCCGGTGGGCTACGTGCCCCACCTGGTACACGACCCGCTGCCCGCTGCCCTGGCCGAGTCATCGGACAAGGTCTACGCTGAGGCATGGCCGCTGTTCATCCCGACCGCGGGGGACATGAACGTGCCGGTCAGCTCGGAGCTGGCCATGGCCCGCGCAGCCGGGGCCGTGGGGCTGTTCGAGCCGTCGAAAGACCGCTGCGTTCAGAAGTCGTTCTGCGACAAGGCGGGCAAGCACGGACGGAAGAACGGCTACTGCCGGTACGGGGTGGGGACCTGCCTGACGGAGAACCAGGTGCTGCTCGGGGGCTTCGTGCCCGAAGGGCTGGCCCGGCTTTCCCGGTTCGACGTGTCACCCTGGAATGATGCCCGGGAGGTGCTGCTGGACGTGGATGACCTGGACGGGGGCAAGCTTCCCTGGCCCGAATGCACGCGCACCGACCAGGGCGAGGTCTGCTCGGGCACCACCGATGCCCCGGACCTGGCCGACCTGGGGTGGAAGCCGTTGCGGATGACCCGGGATGACGGCCGGTGGGGGGTTCGCATCTTCTTCGCCTACATCTCGGACCGGCACGGATTCGACCCGCCGTCGCCGTCGTGGCCGGTGGACATGAACACCTACTTCGGCAACCTGGTATCGAGCTACTTCTACCGGATTGCGTCCGGCAAGGATTCCTCGGCCCAGTATCCCTGGATCGTGGATGACCCCTGCCTGGCCGCGAGCAACTGCCCGTTCTTCCCCTAGACGCAAGGAGTCCAATGGACGCTGAAACCCGATACCTTTCCCAGTTCTTGACGCCGGAGCGGCTGGCCCGCATCGAGGCGGTGCTGGCCGGCAGGACGAGAAACCTCGCCCTGGTGCTCGAGGACGTGACCGATCCCCACAACGTCGCGGCCTGCCTGCGGAGCGCTGAGGCGCTGGGGGTGCAGGACGTGCACATCGTTGCGGGGCGGGCCTCGTTCGATGCGGCGCACAAGGTGACCCAGGGGACCGACAAGTGGCTCACGATGCATACCTACCGGAGCCCGGTCGCGTGTGCCAAGATGCTCAGGTCCCAGGGGCTGACACTGGCCGTGGGTGCGCCGACGTCGAAGGCCGTTCCCGTGCACGACCTGGACTTCTCCCGGCCCGTGGCTCTGGCCTTCTGCAACGAGCACGAGGGGGCCAGCTCGGAGCTTCTGAAGCTTGCGGACCATGTCTTCTACATCCCCATGCTGGGATTTGCCCAGAGCTTCAACATCTCGGTCGCTGCGGCCATCGGACTGTACTTCGCCGTATCCCGGCGGATCAAGTTGTTCGGGACGAACGGGGATCTGACCGACACCGAGAGGGAGGAGCTGCGCACACTCTGGATCTACAAGTCGGTTCCGATGGCCGAGGCCATGCTCGAGCGCTACCGATCGACCGAAGGGGAGCGGACCGAGGATACCCCCAAGTCTTCCGGAGAGGACAGCGGGGAGGTGTCCACTGGCGAGGACAGCGGGGAGGTGTCCACTGGCGAGGACAGCGGGGAGGTGTCCACTGGCGAGGACGAGCCCCCCACCATGGAGAGTGCGGAGCTGCCCGGGGAAGAGGACGAGGCCACCCAGCTCGAGACGCCCCCGACCAGAGAAGAAAAGGACTGAACAGGATCTCGCGGACCGGCAATCATGAACGGCCTTCCATGTTTGCGGCACACAGCCCCGACCGCGCGGGAGGGGCCGACGCAGACGATCGCCGATCACCGGGATTGTGTGTAGTCACCACGAAATTTGCACCCCCCTGCCCCGGGGGTATCATCGCCGTCGACGGGGAGGGGTGTGGTTTGCGCACGAACCGTACGAAGACCGTCACCCGGGCCCCGCACGAGGGGGAACGTGTCCGGAGTGCTGCGACCGCTGACGGCCGTGCTGGAGGATCTGGGCAACATCGTGATGATGCTGTTCCAGGTGCTGCTGTGGATGGTGCGGCCGCCCTATCGCGTCGGGCTCCTGGTGAAGGCCATGGAGTTCGTGGGCGTAGGTTCCATGTTCATCATCGTGCTGACCGGGAGCTTTGCCGGCGCGGTCATGGGGTTGCAGGGGATCTATGCGTTCGGGCTGCTGGAGATGGAGACCATGGTGGGAGGGAGCGTGGCCCTGGCGCTCTCCCGCGAGCTGTCGCCGGTGCTGGCCGCGCTGATGGTCACGGGGCGAGTCGGCTCCGCGATGGCCACCGAGATCGGCACGATGCGCGTGACCGAGCAGATCGATGCCATGGAGACGAAAACGGTCAATCCGATCCAGTACCTGGTGGTTCCCCGGGTGGTGGCCGCGACGCTGATGCTGCCGCTGCTCAACGTGGTGTTCACGTTCGTAGGCATGGTCGGGTGCTACCTGGTCGCGGTGGTCTGGTGGCGGGTGGACGAGGGGCAGTTCATGGCCAAGATCTCGGACTTCATGTCCGTGTCGGACCTGACCAGCGGCATCGTCAAGGCCGCGGTTTTCGGGACCACGCTGTCGGTGATCGGGTGCTACAAGGGATTCAACGCGGCCGGCGGCGCCCGCGGGGTGGGTACCGCGACCACGAGTGCGGTGGTCATGGCCTCGGTCATGATCTTCGTGCTGGACTATATCCTGACCGCGCTGATGTTCTGAGGGGGGAGATGGCGCAGGACGCCATAGTCGAGGTCGTTCAAGTCCGCAAGAGCTTCGGGGGCAAGCCGATCCTCAAGGGGGTCGATCTGGACGTGCCCCGGGGGCGGATCACGACGATCATCGGCGGCTCGGGCTCGGGGAAGTCGGTGCTGGTCAAGCACATCATCGGCCTGCTCAAGCCGGACGAGGGGGAGGTTCGGTTCGAGGGGGAGGACATCTGCCGCCTCGGCTCCCGTGCGCTTGCTGCGGTCCGCCGCAACTTCGGGATGCTCTTCCAGCACTCGGCCCTGTTCGATTCGATGACCGTGGAGGAGAACATCGCCTTCCCCCTGGTCGAGCACACGAAGCTGTCCGGGCGGAAGATCCGGGACATCGTGCGGGAGAAGCTCGAGCTGCTCGACATGGCCGGAATCGAGCGCCAGTTCCCGTCCGAGCTGTCGGGCGGCATGCGCAAGCGCGTGGGGCTCGCCCGGGCCATCGTGCTCAACCCGAAGATCATCATCTATGACGAGCCCACCACCGGCCTCGACCCGATCATGACCCAGAACGTGGACCAGATGATCAAGGAAGCGGAGCGGAAGTTCAACGTTACGTCCATCGTCATCAGTCACGACATGGCCAGCACGTTCCGGATCTCGGATCACATCGCGGTGATCCACGAGGGCCGGATCGTCGAGCATGGAAGCGGCGACCGGATCCTGCGCTCGGACAACGAGTATGTCCGGCGCTTCCTGGCGGCAGCGGCGTCGCCGCAACGGGCTGCGCTGGCAAACGGAGGTGACGCATGAGGCTCTCCGCGGTCCGCGCCCCGCTGCTCGTCGGCCTGCTGGTGATCGGCAGCATCGTCGGCCTGCTGTACATGGTCAGCAAGGTCAAGACCTCGGTGTTCACGGGAGCGGGTTCCTATGCCGTCCACGCGCTGTTCGAGGACGTCACCGGGCTGGTCGAGGCCTCGACGGTCACGATGGTCGGCACCCCCGTCGGGGTCATCGAGTCGATAAGGAGGGTGCAGACCGACTACGGCATGCGGGCCAAGGTCACGATCCGCGTGGCCGGGGACGTGACCCTGTTCGGCGGGACGAAGGACGAATCGGGACGTGTCCGCGGGGGGGCCACCGTGGTCCGCAAGCAGTCGAGCATCCTGGGTGACTTCTACCTGGCCCTCTCCCCCGGAGCGTTCGGCACCCCGCTGGCCGACGGCGACTACATCCCGATGGTGGTCGGGACCAGCGGCGTCGAGGCGGTCTTCGAGCAGATGGAGCAGATGTCGCAGCTCTATCCCAGGGTTGAGAAGATCCTCGCCAACGTCGAGAGCATCAGCGACGGCCTGGCCGCAGCGCTCGGCGGCCCGGAAGGGAAGCAGAACCTCACCGAGATCGTCTCGAACTTGAAGTCCATCAGCCATGAGACCCGGTCCATCGCGCACCAGGCCCAGGGGGTGTCCGAAGAGCTCGGCCGCCTCGTCCAGGAGGGTACCATCTCCCGCATCGCGGACAACGTCGAGGGAACCAGCGAGGATGCCCGCGAGATCGCCCGCAAGCTGGAGCAGATCGTGTCCGCAGGGGACGTCCAGACGCTGGTTGCCAACCTGTCCGCCACCTCCGAGAAGCTGGCCGCGGTGGGAACGCAGCTCACCGAGCTCGTGGACAAGGGCGTCACGCCGAGGCTCACCCAGCTCGACCGCATCTTCCGCAACTTCGAGCGGGTCTCCCTCACCGTCGCGGACTTTGCAGACCGCAACAGCAGCATCCTCGACCAGACCCTCACCAACTTCCGGGACGTCTCCGAGCAGGCCGTGGCCCTGTTCCAGCGCAGCCGCGGGGACGTGGACGAGGCCATGGGAACCGTCAAGGGGACCCTGCTCTCCGCACAGCTCTCCCTCCAGAAGCTGGACGAATCGCTCGACAACGTCCGCCAGATCACCGCCGATTTGCGGGAAGGCAAGGGCTCCATCGGCCGCCTGCTGACCGACGACCGCCTGGTCGAGGAGATCGAGGAGGTCATCTCCGATACCAAGGGGTTCGTGAAGAGCTACACCCTGATGCAGACCGAGGTCCAGCTTGCCTCCTCCTATCACTGGCACCAGGAATCGATGAAGAACGTCCTCTCGATCAAGTTCAAGCCCAAGGAGGACAAGTACTACCTCTTCCAGGTCGTGGATGACCCGAGAGGCTACACCACCGACCGCTTCGTCGTCACCCAGACCAACGACCCGGACAAGCCCCCGGTCCTCAAGGAGCAGGAGGAGACCACCACCCACTCTCTCAAGTTCTCGTTCCAGTTCGCCAAGCGGTTCTACTTCCTGGCCGGACGCTTCGGCATCATGGAGAACACCGGAGGCATCGGCCTCGACTTCAACTTCTTCCAGGACCGGCTCCAGTTCCAGTTCGACCTGTTCGACTTCACGATGAGCACCAACCCGCGGCTCCGCTCCCAGGTCGAATGGGAGGTGTTCCGGCACTTCTTCGTGGCCGGCGGCGCGGACGACCTGCTCAACCGCTCCTATCGCGACTACTTCCTGGCCGCGGGGATACGGTTCACGGACGACGACCTGAAGGCGCTCCTGCTCGCCGCACCTCCGATCAACCCGTAGGCCGCTCGACTGCGGGGCCGGACGTCAGCATCGGCATTCTATGTCTTCTTCACCACGGCGGTCAGGCTGACCTTGCCGTCCCGATTGAGGACGCGGAAGCGCAGGTCGCCGCGGCCGAGCTGCTGGACGATGCGCTCGACGCTCTTGGCCACGACGGAAGCGCTGAGCTTGTCCACCGGCTCGCCGGCCCTGCGCTTCTCCTCGACGAGCTGCCTGAAGATGGCCTCGGTCTCCCCCGGGTCGAAGTCGGAGCGGGGTGGGGCGCCGGCCGCGACGGGGGCCGGACCGGGCGGCGCACTGCCCGCTGCCGGGGCCGCGCCTGGTGCGCCTGCCCCCGGAGCCGGTCCCTTCCGGTCACGCACGAACCGACGCCTGCGGGCGGCCAGCGGCAAAGCGATTCCCTCCCTCACGTCGTTCTTTCGGGACGGCACATCCGGCCCCTCGCCCAACGGCGGGGGCTCGTTGACCCCACGGCGGATCCGCCCCTCCTCGATCAGCCGGACAATCCGATCCCAGTAGCTCGAGTACGAGGTGAACTTCTGCTGCATCGCCCGGTAGCGGAACCGATGCACGGTGCTGCCGAGCTTGAGGATCTGGGAGACGTTGAAGACCTTCTGGATCTCCTTGCGCTGGTAGGTGGGCTCGAGCTTCTCGATGCCCATGAAGTACTGGTGGTACGTGACGCGCAGGCGGGAGATGCGATTGTCGAGCTGGTCGAGCTCGGAATCGAATTTCTCCTTGAGGGCAACGGCATCGAGGGCCCTCTTCTCGGTGGAATCCGACGGCATGCACCCCTCCAATGGCAGGGTAGCACAGACCTGCCCGGAAGCGCAAGAATCGCTTGCTTTGGCACCTGCGGGCGTGCTATAGGTACCCGGCCTTGACTACCAGGAGACGTGGATGAAATTCTACCGGGGAAAGATCGAGATCATCGCACGGGAGATCCTTGACTCCCTCATCAAGGAAAACCTCGTCGAGATTGCTCCGGAGCAGATCGACGAGACCTGCAAGGACCTCGAATCGGTCCTCCTCGAATACAACCGCATGGACCGGGAAATCAGCGAACGGGCGAAAGAGACCGCGGCCAAGCAGGGGCTCGACTACTCGGCGGTCAGCCGCCTTCGCCGCTCCATGGCGCAGTCCAAGGCATTCGGTATCGACGACGAGGCCCTCGATTATGTCGTCCAGCAGATGATCGAGATCATGCTCTCGAGCAACCACGTCGAGGAGGTCTTTGGCCAGGACCACGACCTGAACCGCATCATGGCCCCGATCCTCAGAAAGCACATGAGCACCGAAGAAGAGGTCGACCGGGAGGTCCGCCAGAAGCTCAAGCATCTCGAGAATGCCGAGGGGACCGTGTCCTGGGAGATCGAGTACCGGCGCAAGAAGGAAGAGCTCGAGCGGCTCAAGAAGCTGAAGTAGATCCAACCCCGTATCGCAATCCAGGAGGACAGCATGAGCAACCCGTTCGGCGGACTGGAACCGAAGCTGGTGTGGAAGTGGTTCGAAGCGCTCACGAAGGTCCCGAGACCCTCGGGCAGCGAGCAGAAGGCCATCGAGTTCTTCCAGGGCTTTGCGGCAGCACAGGGCTTTGCCGTCAAGACTGACAAGGTGGGCAACGTGCTCGTGAGCGTCCCCGGGTCGAAGGGGCGGGAGAAAGATCCCGTTCTGGTCCTCCAGGGGCACATGGACATGGTCGGCGAGAAGAACGAGGACGTGAAAAACGACTTCTCGTGCGACCCGATCCAGGTGTGGCGGGATGGCGACTGGCTCAAGGCGAAGGGGACCACGCTCGGGGCGGACAACGGCATCGGGCTGGCACTGGGCATGGCGCTGGCCACCGACCCCGACGTCAGCCGGCCTCCCCTCGAGCTCCTGTGCACCGTGGACGAGGAGCGGGGGCTCGCCGGCGCGTTCAACCTCGAACCGGGCTTCGTCACCGGACGCCGCATGATCAACATCGACTCCGAGGAAGAAGGCACGGTCTTCGTCGGATGTGCGGGCGGCGGCGACACCGAATGCCGATTCCCCTTGAAGCTCGGCAGGCTTCCCGACAAGTGGACCGGGGTCAAGGTCAAGGTGTTCGGCCTGGCCGGCGGCCACTCCGGCCTCAACATCATCGAGAACCGGGCCAACGCGCTCAAGCTCCTGGCCGCACTCCTCCTCGATGCCTGCCCGACCGAGCCGTTCAGCCTCTGCTCGTTTGGCGGCGGCGACAAGCACAATGCCATCCCGCGCGAGGCGACCGCGCTCCTGGCCGGCCCCGCAGACCTGACCGATCGCATCCGGGCAGCGGCGGACCGCCTCCGCCCCGGCCTCCTCTCCGAGTACGGGAAGACCGACCCCAAGCTGGACGTCCAGGTTGCCGCTGCCGGAGTCACCGACGGCCTGTCGTTCGACGATTCCGTGCGCTTCCTCAGCTTCGTCCTCGCGCTCCCGCACGGCGTCGATGCCATGAGCAGGGACATCCCGGGGCTGGTCGAAACCTCGACCAACCTGGCCAAGGTCGCCTGGGGCGATGAGGCTGCACTGGTTCACAACTCGAGCCGCAGCTCCGTCGCGTCCGCCCTGACGCGCATGCGCGGCCGGGTGGCTGCGGCCGGCCGCCTCGTCCACGCGGACGTGCGCCAGCTTGCCGGCTACCCCGGCTGGCAGCCGAACATGGATTCCGCTCTGCTGGCCAGGGCCCGCGAGGTCTACCAGGCCACCACCGGCAAGACGGCCAAGGTGACCGCCATCCACGCCGGCCTCGAATGCGGCATCATCGGAGAGAAATACCCGGGCATGGACATGATCTCCATCGGTCCGGACATGCACGGCGTCCATTCCCCGGACGAACGCCTCTCCATCCCGTCCACCGAGCGCTTCTACGAGTTCCTCAAGACCCTGCTGGCCAGGATCTGACCCCGGCGGAAACGCCGCGGATGCGCCGCTATCGGCCGATGGGTTAAATGAAAAACATGTTTGAGGCCTGCACCTCGACATCCCGCTTCATGCGGACCACGTCCGCCAACGTCAGCGATCCGAGGTAGTCCTCCATCACCTTCCCGAGCTGTCTCCAGATCGAGATCGCTGCGCAGCGCTCCTTCTGGTCGCACCGGACATCGTCGGACACGCAGTCCACGAGGTTCAGCGGTCCTTCCAGCGTGACGTAGAGCTCGAGGAGCGTAACCGTGTCCGGATCACGGGCCAGGTGGAAGCCGCCGCCTGCCCCGCGCGTGCTGGTGACGATCCCCCCCGCCTTGAGCCGGGCGAAGATGGCATCGAGGTACTTCCTGGAGATCCCCTGTCGTCGGGCGATCAGGTCGAGCATCACCGGCCCCTCGCCCCCCGTGGCTGCGAGCTCGGTCAGCGCACGCAGTCCATACCGCACCCGAGTGGATAGCTTCATTTCCCCCTCCCCATCCTGTCTCCAACCCACCAACCCGGTAGGGATTCTAGGTGACGACGCGATGCGCTGTCAACGGGGAATCCGAGAGGACTGGCTTCTGTCCACAAGGAGGCTGCCTGGGCCATGCGCCCGTTGACGTTGACGTTGTCGTTGACGTCGCCGTCGCCGATTGGGTCTGTGAGTTGCCTCGCAGCGTGCCCCTACTCCCCCCGCCCAGCCTTGAGCTCCTCGGCCTGGAACCAGGCGCGGACCTGGGAGAGCATGTCGTCGATCTCCCCTTCCATGATCCGGTCGAGCTGGTAGATGGTCAGCCCGACGCGATGGTCGGTGAGCCGGTTCTGGGGGAAGTTGTAGGTGCGGATGCGCTCGCTGCGATCGCCGGAGCCGACCTGGGAGCGGCGGGTCTCCCGCTCCTCCCGCTCCTGGGCCTCGCGCTCGGCCTCCAGGAGCTTGGCCCGGAGGATCTTCATGGCCTTGGCCTTGTTCTTGAACTGGGAGCGCTCGTCCTGGCAGGTGACCACGACCCCGGTCGGGATGTGGGTGATGCGGATTGCGGAATCGGTGACGTTCACGTGCTGGCCGCCAGCGCCCGAGGAGCGGTACGTATCGATCTTGAGGTCCTCCTCCCGGACCTCGACCTCCACCTCCTCGGCCTCGGGCAGGACCGCCACGGTGACTGCGGACGTGTGGATGCGCCCCTGGGCTTCGGTTTCGGGCACACGCTGGACGCGGTGCACGCCCGACTCGTACTTCAGCCGGGAGAACACCTGCTTGCCCGAGATCATGGCAACGACTTCCTTGAAGCCGCGAAGCTCCGTCTCGTGTGCAGACAGGATCTCGACCTTCCAGGCCTGGGTCTCGGCAAAGCGCGTGTACATGCGGAACAGGTCGCCGACGAAGAGCGCTGCCTCCTCGCCGCCGGTCCCGGCCCGGATCTCGACGATGATGTTCTTGTCGTCTCTCGGGTCCTTCGGCAGGAGCAGGACTTCCAGGTGGGCGTCGAGCTCGTCGCGACGCTGGCGGAGCGTGAGCAGCTCCTGGTGAGCGAGGTCGCGGATCTCGGGATCGGAATCCTCGAGGAGCTGCTCGCTGTCCTCGATCTGGCGCACCACGTCCTTGAAGCGGCGGTAGGTGGTCACGACCGGTTCGAGCCCCGCCCGCTCCTTGGCGATCTGCGCATACCGCTTGCGGTCTGAGAAGACTGCGGGATCGAGGAGTTGGTTGGACAGATCCTCGAAGCGCTGCACGACTTCGTTGAGCTTCTCGTACATCGGTCCCTCCACGCGGGGTCCGGGCTAGGTCCCGGCCCGTTCCTCCCGGAACGCTGCGAAGTCCTCGTACTCGAGCTGCCCTTCCACGGCCCCCTTCGAGGGATCCTCTGCAAACGTCTTCTCCGCTGCCAGCACGGTCACGAGGCTCGCCATGGCGACCTCGATCTGAGCGGAATCGGGATTGCGGGTCGTGATGCGCTGGGTGGCAAGCCCGGGCCAGATGAGCAGGCGGAGGAGTCGGTGGTCCGGCTTCCTGCCGGCCAGCCGGATGACCTCGTAGGAGACCCCCGCTATCGGGAACAGGAGGAGCAGCTTCACCAGCACGAAGAACGCCTGGTTGAGAAGGCCGATCTCGCTGATCGGCGGGATGAACGGGAAGACCACGGTGAACACGAGGATCGCGATGAGCAGCACCACCAGGAGGAACGAAGTTCCGCAGCGCGGGTGGAGCGTGGTCTGCAGTGCCGCGTTCTCCACGGTGAGCGCAAGCCCCTTCTCGAAAGCGTAGATGCACTTGTGCTCGGCGCCGTGGTACATGAAGACCCGGCGGATGTCGGGGATGAACGAGATCCCCCAAACGTAGCCGAGGAAGATCGCCAGCTTGATGATGCCGTCCACGACCTGGAACAGGAACGACGTGCCCGAGGCCAGGTCGTCGGAGCCGAGCAGCAAGCCCAGCCCCCAGGTCAGGAAGTGCGGAAGCGCCGCGAACAGCGCCAGTGCCATCACGATCGCCACAGCAAGGGTGATCCACAAGGAAGGGGCTGAGCCATCGGCAGGAGCGTTCTGCCCACTGCCCATCCGTGCGGCCCCTCCCGCGTGGTCGGGGCTGTGTGGCCCGCTGCCAGCTACGTTCTGCCCGCTGCCCGCCTTCTTCTCCTCCTCGATCTCCCGCAGTCCCTGCTCCTGGACCAGGGCCGAGAAGTTCAGCGTGGAGATGCCGTTGTGCAGCGATTCGCCCAGGACGAGGATCCCCCGGAAGAAGGGCCAGCGCAGGAACTTGTGGCGGGTGGCCAGCGAGACCCACCGGCGCTGGCGGACGAGCAGGCGCCCCTTGGGCGTTCGCACCGCCACTGCCAGGCAATTGGGAGAGCGCATCATGACGCCCTCGATGACGGCCTGTCCTCCGACCGGCAGTTCAGCCATGGTCTTTTCGTGGGAAACGGGGGGAGTGCCGGTTACTTCTGCACCGGAGCCTGGGTACGGCCATACTTGCGGTTGAACCGTTCCACGCGTCCCTCGGAGTCCATCCCCTTCTGCTTGCCCGTGAAGAACGGGTGGCACTTCGAGCAGATTTCCACAGAGTAGTCACCCTTGGTCGACCGGGTCTCGACGACCGTGCCGCAGGCACAGGTGACCATCGCCTTCTCGTACTTGGGATGGGTGTTTTCCTTCATGGGCAACCTCCTGCTGCTGGCCCGCCGGTGCTCATAGCACTACTGGTTCATGGAATAAAGGAATTCCTTGTTCGTGTCGTACTTCGAGATGCGGTCGAGCAGGAACTCCATGGCATCGATGACGTTGAGCGGGTGGAGGAGCTGGCGCAGGATCCAGACGCGGTTGAGCACGTCGGGCGGGAGCAGCAGCTCTTCCTTCCGGGTACCGGACTTGTTGATGTCCAGGCACGGGAAAATGCGCTTCTCCATGAGCTTGCGATCGAGGTGCATCTCGCAGTTGCCGGTGCCCTTGAATTCCTCGAAGATCACTTCATCCATGCGGGAGCCGGTATCGATCAGCGCGGTTGCCATGATCGTGAGGCTGCCGCCGTCCTCGATGTTGCGGGCCGCGCCGAAGAACCGCTTGGGCTTGTGCAGCGCGTTGGAATCCACGCCGCCCGACAGGATCTTGCCCGAGGGGGGGACCACCGTGTTGTAGGCACGGGCAAGGCGGGTGATCGAGTCGAGCAGGATCACGACGTCCCGCTTGTGCTCCACCAGCCGCTTGGCCTTCTCGATGACCATCTCGGCCACCTGGACGTGGCGCTGGGCCGGCTCGTCGAACGTCGAGCTGATGACCTCGCCCTTCACCGACCGCTCCATGTCGGTCACTTCCTCGGGCCGCTCGTCGATGAGCAGCACGATCAGGTAGACCTCCTTGTGGTTCGCTGCGATCGCGTGGGCCACGTCCTGCAGCATCATGGTCTTGCCCGTACGGGGTGCTGCCACGAACAGCGAGCGCTGCCCCTTGCCCTGCGGGCAGAGCAGGTCGATGATCCGGCCCGTGAAGCTCTTCGGGTGGAACTCGAGGTCGAACTTCCGGTTCGGGTACAACGGAGTCAGGTTGTCGAAGAGGACCTTGGTCCGGGTGACTTCCGGGTCCTCGAAGTTGACCGACTCGACCTTGAGCAGCGCGAAGTAGCGCTCGCTCTCCTTGGGCGGCCGGATCTGGCCGGCAACGGTATCCCCCGTGCGCAGGTTGAACTTGCGGATCTGGGACGGGGAGACGTAGATGTCGTCCGATCCGGGGAAGTAGTTGTAGTCCGGGCTGCGCAGAAAGCCGAACCCGTCCGGGAGGACCTGGAGCACGCCCTCGCCGAAGATCGAGCCGTTCTTCTCGGCCTGCGCCTGCAGCAGGGCGAAAATGAGCTCCTGTTTGCGCAATCCCCGGGCGCCTTCGATCCCGAAATCCTTGGCCATCTCGACCAGCTCACTGATTTTCTGTCGCTTGAGTTCCTGCAGATTCATGTCTCGCTTCTACCCCTCGTGATGATGAAATGTCCCAGACGTCCTAAACAATCTCAGCGCAGCTATCCAACATGCGAGCGGATTCAGGAGAACTGCCTGGATCCGTGCTGGGAGACCGACGGAAGCAGTCTGCGGCCAAAATACCCATCCTTCGGCGCTTGTCAAGCTTTTTTTCCCTTTTTTTCGGGTCGACCCCGCGCGTTTTGCGTTCCCGATACGATAACGGGGCATGGACCAACCAGGGAGGAAAGGCCATGACCAAAGCAAAGGCGAAGCGGATGTTCCGGACGGCAAGGAGGATGTTCGGCCGGCAGGTGGCCGCCGATCTCTCGGGTGAGTTCTGCCTCGTTCACCTCGATTCGCCCCCAAAGGACCAGCGGCAGGAGAGAGTGACCGGCTTCGACCCGGCCGTGTTCTTCGACTCGAAGTGCCCCATGTGCAAGCCCTTCCTCGACGACGGGGCCTACATGGTCTACACCGGCGACGACCTGCTTGGCATGCGGCTGCTGGACGACGGCCTGGTCGAGGCGGTCATGCTCGGCATGGGAGGAGCGAAGCACTGAGTCCTTTACTTCGCATAAAAATGCAGGGTATCGTGAGGACGGTGAGGGCTCGTGCCGGAGGCAATCCATGGTTCGGGTGGTGTGGTCGCTGCTGTGCGTGGGGATCGTGTGTGCCGCGTGTTCCCCCCCGGTGACACGGGGGGGGAGCGCAGACGTGGATTTCCTCTGGGTCAAGGGGATGCGGGAGGGGCGGGAAGGGGAGGGAGGGATGAGCCACGCCCGGGTCAAGCTCGAGCCGAGCGATTCCGGGATGTCGCTGGGAGTGTTCGAGGCCAAGCCGGGCGGCACGGGCGAGCTGTGGCGGGTGGCCCTGTGGGTCGCGGCACTGACCGGGACGCTGCAGATCAATGGAAACCCGCTGGACTACCGCTACTCGGTCGAGACCGAGACGCTGTCCGGACGCGTCGACGGCCCGTCGGCAGGGGGGCTGTTCGCCGTGGCGGTGATGGCGGTGCTCGAGGGGGACCGTCTCTCCGCTGATGCCACCATGACCGGGACGATCAACCCGGACGGAACCATCGGGCCCGTCGGCGGGGTGCTCCGGAAGCTGGATGCGGCCGGCAAGGCCGGGAAGAAGCGGTTCTGCTTCCCGGTCGGGCAGCGGTTCGAGGAGAAGGAGGGGCAGGGACAGACGGTGGACGTGCTGGAAGTCGCAAAGGCAGCCGGCATGGAAGCCGTGGAGGTCGAGGACCTGGTGCAGGCCTACCAGTGCCTGGTGGACCGTCCCCTGGCCCGCACGAAGCCGCTGCGCCGCTCGGAGATGGCACTGTCCGGCGCGGAGTTCGAGCTGCTCAAGGGCAAGGCGCAGGACTGGCTGGTCCGATCGCAGGAAGCCTATGAAACGTCGCGCAAGCTCTCGCAGGCGGACAAGTTCGAGCCGCTCTGGGAGGAGGCATCCGCACACTACGATGATGCCACCGCGCTGCTGAAGGAAGGGCTGGTGGCAGCTGCCTACTGGAAGGCGGTGACGTCGTACCTGGCCAGCCGCACGGTGCTGCTTTCCGCTGCCATGGTGGACCGCCTGTCCGCAGGAAACCCGGTCGACGCGCTGAAGATCTTCGGAGAGTTGGAAGAAGAGGGGAAGAAGAAGCTCGATTCCGTCTTCGAGCAGCTGTCGTCCACGACCCCGGACAGCGTGAACCGGACCGTGCTGCTGCTGGATGCCTACGAGGCGGCCATCACCGCGGTCGTCAGCCGGGAGTTCGCCAAGGCTCAGTACGGCGACCTGCTGCTGCGCATGAAGGATACCCTGGAGAAGGGGAAGGACATCAAGGAGCTGGTGGAGCTGTTTGCCGAGATGTACCGG
>Ga0194127_10002183_pt1 | contig 27216 bp, 28 predicted proteins | sample TA2KigC100mmetaG_FD_148624 | JGI IMG/M metagenome (GOLD analysis project Ga0194127, IMG submission 148624) | Freshwater microbial communities from Lake Tanganyika, Tanzania - TA2015036 Kigoma Deep Cast 100m | ecosystem: Environmental > Aquatic > Freshwater > Lake | place: Tanzania: Lake...
CCAGATGCCATTCCCGAAGCTGCCGGCCGCGTGCCACTTCGACGCCCCGCTGAGTTGCATGCGCACCGACGCAATGCCCTGCGGGTCACTCACCTTCACCGAATAAGCGAATGTCTTTTGTGTCGGGGCGCCGAATCTCAGACACGAGTTGAACGAAATCTTCGACGGTGAGTTCGACCCCAACGCGACCGTGGTGCTCGTCGTCGGTACCACCGGGGCGGGCGGCGAGATCGTCTGGGGGGCCGGTGCCACCGTTGTGGCGACGACCGCGGGTGACTCGGCCGGAGCGACGCTTACCGCTGGCGAAACAGACGAAGTAGTCGTCTCCGGTGCGACCGTGGTTTCGGATACCAGGGGAACCGTCGAAGGGACGGTGGTCTTTGGAGATGGCGCGACAGAGACTTTTGGCGCTGGAGGGACCGTCGACGAGACAGTTGCTGCAGCGCCAGCGAAAGCAGTCGAGTCGACGGGAGCCGCCGGCGTTGTGGTCGCAGTCGAGTCGACGGGAGCCGCCGGCGTTGTGGTCGCAGTCGAGTCGACGGTCACGGCTGGCGCTGTGGACTCTGGCGACTCGACGAACTGCGGTGTCTGCCTCCCGTTGTTCACCACGACACCAAGGATCGCGACCAAGGCGACCCCCGCCACCGCCGACAGCACCGCGGGCCGACGCAGGAACGGTGGCTTTGGCAGCGCACTGAGGCCGAGCTCCACGCCTGCTGCGACGGAGTCGAAGATGCGCGAGCGCAGCGATTCGGGTGCGGCGAAGTACGGCGCAGCCATGACCGCTCCACCCGGCTGCAGCAAAAAGGCGCGTTTGCGTTCGCAAATACTGCATTCGTCGACGTGGCGGGCGATGCGCTTGCGCCACAGAGGTGAGAAAGTGCCGTCCCAGTCGACGAGAAGAACATCAAGGTCACTGCACTCCTTGCGGCCCTGTCGCGCCACTAGAAGAGCACCGGCCGAACGGGCGATGCGGTCGCGCACGCGTTGTACCAGTTTCTGCGCATTGGCAAACGTCAATTCGAGGCTGGCCGCGATTTCGTCGTTCGACAGACCCTGTCGGGCAAAGAGGTGGAACACCTCTTTTTCGCGTTCTGTGAGACCCGCAACTGCCTCGTCGATCAGCGAGGCGAGTTCGCGGCGGTCGTGGTCGCCAGCGAAGTCGGGGTCGACCGACTGTTCGGGGGCGTACTCCTCTCGCACGTATCGTGACCTTGCGCGGGCCTTGGCGCGCACTTCGTTGCGCACGATTGCATACACCCACGCGCGGAACTTCGACTCGTCGCGCAACTGGCCGATACGGCTCTTCACGATGAGTACCGTGTCGTGGACGACGTCGGCGGCGAGTGATGCGTCGCGCAGTTGCCGACGGGCAAAGTCATAGAGCTTGTCGGCGTACAGGTCGTAGAACGCGGCAAGACCCTCGTTCGTGCCCGCGCGTAGTCCGTCGACGATCGCGCTGTGTTCGTTTCTTTCCACCATCTCGCTCCGTCGACCCCCCTACCGCCTCGCATCTCACTTCGACCCATGCCGAACAGAGCCACAAGGGTGCGTTGGGTGGACACATTTTCCCCGCAAGCGCCCACCCCGCACCGGGGTGTCTATGGGATTGACAGTACAGGGATCGAGGGGCGGTGGGTTGTGTGGCTGTTGGCCTGGTTGTTCTCGGCGCGGTGCCCGTTGAGACCCGCGCGCTGGGCCCGCCCGACGGCCACGTCGCTCACCCAGTGGCCACTAGGAAACCCGTCGTCTTGCTCACCGTCGATGAAGGTTCGCAACCGTCTCGGAAAGCGAACGGGTGGACCTGCTGCGCTCGATGCGTGCGGGTGACTGCGCAGTGAATCGGGCCTGCGCTGGGCCCGCCCGCGAGACGGTGGCACGGCATCGTCGGCGAAGGATTGGGTGAGGCGCAACTATTCCCCATGGGGTGTGGGATGGTGACGCAGAGATTCCACAGGACACCGTTGACGATCAAGTTGTCGACGACGACAAGAAACAACGACAGACACAGGACGGAGAGGATGAGCCAGCGCCGTTCATGGACGCGGGGGTCTGAAGCATCCACACCTGACGGTGTCTACCCTTTTCGGGACCATGAAAAGCAGGCAAACATAAATCCCGACCAGAGTTGTCAGGTTTATCGGAAACAGCGTTAGCGTTTCGTTCATGGCACTACGACTTGGCGACACCGCTCCCGACTTCACCGCGCAGACCACCCAGGGCACGATCAACTTCCACGAGTGGCTCGGATCCTCGTGGGGCGTGCTCTTTTCCCACCCGAAGGACTTCACCCCGGTGTGCACCACCGAACTTGGCTACGTCGCCAAGATCAAGCCCGACTTTGACAAGCGCAACGTGAAGGTGATCGGCCTGTCGGTCGACCCCGTGGACTCGCACGTGAAGTGGGAAGGCGACATCGGCGAAACGCAGGGCACGCCCGTCAACTTCCCGATGATCGGTGACCCCGACCGCAAGGTCAGCGATCTCTACGACATGATCCACCCGAACGCCAGCGACACGTTCACCGTGCGCTCGGTGTTCGTCATCGGCCCCGACAAGAAGATCAAGTTGACCATCACCTACCCCGCGTCGACGGGCCGCAACTTCGACGAAGTGCTGCGCGTCATCGACTCGCTGCAGTTGACCGCCAACTACAAGGTCGCAACGCCGGCCAACTGGAAAGACGGTGACGATGTCATCATCGGAGCGGCCGTCAGCGACGAAGAGGCAAAGACGCTGTTCCCCGGCGGCTGGACGGCGGTCAAGCCCTACCTGCGCGTGTTGCCCCAACCCAACAAGAAGTAAACGTCACGGGCCGAAGAGGCCGTGATTCGTTTCGACCCACTCGCGCACCACGGGAGCAAGCATCCCGAGATTGCCGAGTGGGTCGTTGCGTATCTGGGTTGCACTGATCGGTACGTTGACCCGCGGTTCGTCGACGACGATGGCCCGCGCACCAAGCCGTCTGGCAAGTTCGCTGACATAGGAATCCGACGAGAAGACCACCTGCGGGCCCGTCTCGTGGGGCCAACGGGTGCGGAACAACGCGATCCACTTCGCCCACAATTCCTCGTCATTCCAGTCGGTGTCGAGATTGTGTGCGACCCGGGTGACGGTGATGTCGGGGTGCAGGTCGGCGAGCCACTGCACCCGCAGGTCTCCGGGTACGGTCTCCCCGTCGCGGGTGTTGACGAACACCACGAGCCGCCGGCAACGGCCGGCGGCTTGGTTGATGAACCACGAGTGCCCCAGATGTGGCGGGTTGAAACGGCCCACGATGAGACCCGTGTCAAAGATGTCGGTCGCCCCTGCCATTCTCCGTCCTTCCATTTGGCACGATAGGGGGCATGGACGTCTTCGAGGCAATGGGTACCGCCCGCGCGATGCGCTTCTTCAAACCGGACCCCGTGCCCCGGGAGTTGCTCGACAAGGTGCTGTGGGCCGCAACACGCGCCAGCAGCCCGAACAACACCCAAGGGTGGGATTTCGTCGTCGTCACCGACGCCGGCGTGCGCAGGCAACTCGGTGACCTGTTCAAACCCTTCGCTGATCGCGTCGCTGCGATGCCGGTACCCGAGAGTGCGGTCGATCGTCGCACACTCGCGGGTGCGAAGAATCTCGGCGCGAACATGGGCAACTTTCCGTGCATCATCTTCGTCTGCGGACACAACGTGTACCCGCCCGGCGCACCGCGTGAGACCTTCATGTATTCAGCCGTTTATGCGGCGAGCCAAAACCTCGTTGTTGCCGCCCGCGCGCTGGGTCTTGGTGCGGCATTCACCACGCTGCACGGCATGGTCGAGGCCGACATTCGTCGCATCCTGAGGATTCCCGACGAGGTGTTCATCGCAACGACCATTCCTCTCGGTTTCCCCGACGGACCGACGGGGCCCGTGACACGCAAAGAGGTGTCCGAGGTGGTTCACTACGACGGCTGGTAGTCGCCTCAGCGCGACTCGCTGCCGGGGGCGGCCAGCACGGTGGTTTCCATCTCCTCGGGTTCGCAGCCCGAGATGATGAGCATCTTGCTGAAGCCGTGGAAGAGCGCCAGGCCGATACCAAGTTCGGCAAGTTCGGCAGGACCAAACTCTTGTTCGATGCGGGTCTGTGTGTCGGAGTGCGGCGGGCCCTGTGCGGCGAGGAATGCGTCTGCGAATGCGATGGCGAACTTCTGACGCTCGGCGAGACGCGACGATGCATAGTCGTCGTCGATGAGGTCGACCTCGTCTTCCGTCAGGTTGCGCTGCTCCACGACCGTGAAGCGGACGTTGCGTCAATAGCCGCAGTCGGTGATGCGCGCATTGCGCATGCGCACGGTTTCCTTCGACGCGTGGTCGAGAACCCCGCGGTTCCAGAACTCTGCGTACAACTCGAAGAATGCCGCGGCGAGGCCGGGCTGGTGGGCGAGGATAGACCCGAAGACCGATCGGGCGTTCGGGTCGACCGGGGCGAGGCGGGGTGATGTCGACATCAGCCCACCTTCTCCAACTTGCCCAGACCGTCGGCCAGCGCCATACGGAACAGCATCGCAACGATCTGGGGTTCGTCGTAGTGCTGTTTCAATGCGGCGAACTGCCGATCGGTGACGCCGTGGACGTCGATCACGAATTGTTCGGCGATCATGTGCACCGTCGACTCGGCGGCCGTCAGGTCACCGATTTCGTTTCGTGTCAGACCAAGTGCACTGCGAATTGCGTTGCTGATCACTTCGGCGGTTCGGCCCGGACACGCACCCTCGACTTTGTCACCAAGCGACGTGAGGTACGGGTGCAGATGTTCATTCGCTGCCGGAACAACCCCCACGTTGGCACCCCCTTCCTTCGCCTTGTAGAACAGGTTAGTGAACTCCACCCCCTCGGCTCCCAAAACAGACGCGCTACGCACGGCTGCGGCCAGCGCAGTCGATGCATCGAAGATCTACGGCACGGGTGACAGCGAAGTACGCGCCCTCGATGGTGTCTGTGTTGAATTCCGCAGCGGCGAATTCACCGCGATCATGGGCCCCAGTGGTTCGGGGAAGTCGACCCTCATGCATTGCCTCGCGGGCCTCGATTCGCTCACATCGGGTAGCGCATTCCTCGGTGATGTCGACCTGTCGACGTTGAACGAACGCCAACTCACGATATTGCGGCGCGAAGAGGTGGGATTCGTTTTCCAGGCTTTCAACCTCATTCCGACGTTGAGCGCACGTGAGAACATCGAACTACCGCTCGATCTGGGCGACGTGGACCCCGATGCCCCCTGGGTCGACCGCATCATCGACGCCGTTGGTCTGCGTGACCGTCTCGACCACAAGCCGGCCGAACTGTCGGGTGGACAGCAACAGCGCGTTGCCGTGGCACGTGCGCTGGCCAGCAAGCCGAAAATCATCTTCGCTGACGAGCCAACGGGCAACCTCGACAGCAAGTCGAGCTCCGACGTGCTGGGTTTCATGCGCCGCGCCGTGAGCGAATTGGGGCAGACCATCGTGCTGGTCACCCACGACCCGAACGCGGCTTCGTACGCCGACCGTGTCATCTTCCTCGCCGACGGCAAGGTGGTCGATGAGATCAGCGAGCCGACGGCCGAGCGCGTACTCGACCGCATGAAGCGTCTTGCCTGACCCGCCATGACCTCCCCCGTGGTTCGACTGACCGTTCGCGGCGTGCTGGCGCGCAAGTTCCGCGTGCTGCTGACCGCATTCGCGATCGTTCTCGGTGTCGCATTCGTGTCGGGTGCCTTCATGCTCACCGAGAGCGTGAAGGACGCGATCAACGGTTTGTTCGACGAACTGCAGGGTGATGTCGACCTCGAGGTTCGCACGCGCATCGCCTTTGGCGACGAGGCCAGGGCACAGCGTGACCCCGTTCCCGGCTCGCTCGTTGCCGACATCGCCGCGGTCGAGGGTGTTCGCACCGTCGAGGTGAACATCCTCCGCCAGGCAACGATCATCAAGAAAAACGGCAAGCCGTTGCAGACATCAGGCCCGTCGTTCGGTCTCGCGTGGTACGGAACCGACGGCCTCGACGGTCGTCTTGTACTCGAGGGTCGCGAGGCTCGCGGTGCCGGGGAGGTGGCCATCGACAAGAAGTCGGCGGAACGCGCCGGTTACGCACTCGGTGAGACGGTACCGATCGTCGGACCGAACGGCAGTGGTGACTTCACCCTCGTCGGCTTGACCGGCACGAAGACCACCGAAGGGGGCGGCGGCGCCAGCGTGAGTGCGTTCGATCCCGCAACGGCCGATGCATTCCTCGGAACGAAAGGGCAAGTCGACTCGATCCTCGTGGGACTCGTGGACGGCGCGTCCCGGGGCGACGTGCAGGACGCCGTCGCGGCTGCGCTCGGTGCGGACACAACCGACTCTCCCTACGAGGTCATAACCGGCGACCAGTCGGCGAAGGAAACCGCCGGCGCAATAAACGACATCATCGACATCTTCGGCAAGGTGCTGCTGGGATTCGCCGCCATCTCGTTGTTCGTCAGCGCATTCCTCATCTTCAACACCTTCGCCATCATCGTCAGCCAGCGCCTACGAGAACTCGCCCTGCTGCGCGCCATCGGTGCCGACGTCAGCCAGATCCGCATGATGATCCTCGGTGAATCGGGGATCATCGGCCTGCTGGCCACGGCTCTTGGTATCGCCGGTGGTGTTCTCGTCTCCAAGGGCATCACCGCCCTGTTCAACGCCACGGGTGCGGCTTTCCCGTCGGCCTCGACGGTCATCTCGGCGCGCACCATCGCGGTGTCGCTGCTTGTCGGGGTCGGCGTCACCCTGTTCGCGGCGTTCGTTCCGGCTGCTCGTGCCGGGCGTATTCCCCCCGTCGCTGCGATGCGACCCGAGGTCGGGTTCTCCAGCCTGCAGCGCAACAAGCGTCTCGTATTTGCCACTTCGGCGCTCGTGGTCGGCATCGTGTTGCTCGTCGTCGGACTCTTCACACAGCCCGGTGGCACGGTGGGCATCCTCCTCGCGGGAGCCGTCGGCGCGGTGATGATCTTCCTCGGGGTCGCCAGCCTGTCCCAGTCGGTCGCTGCTCCGGTCAGCCGCATCGTCAGCAACATCCTTCCCTTTCCCGGGCGGTCGATGAACAAAAAGACCCCCGGCCGCATTGCCAGCCGCAACGCCCAGCGCCAGCCGCGACGCACGGCTTCGACCGCGTCGGCGCTCATGATCGGTCTCGCACTCGTCAGCACGATCGCCGTCGTCGCGGCATCGGTTCAAGCGACGTTGCGCAAGGCCCTGGGTACGTCCATCACCGCTGATTTCTACGCCACCAACTCGGGCTTCCAGGGTCTGCCTGTCGCCTTCGCCGACAAGCTCGCCCAACTCCCCGAGCTTGGGGCCGTGTCTCCGTTCCGTGCCGCAAACGCGCAGGTCGCGGGTGAATCGAAGTCGATCGGTGCAGTCGACCCCGCGATGGGTGAGCTTGTCGACACCGACATCCAAAGCGGCAGTTTCGATTCCATCGCCGACGGTGCGGTGCTGTTGCACAAGGACCCCGCGGGCGACCTCGGTGTGGCGGTCGGCGACATAATCGACATGACGTGGCAGAACGGCAAGATAACGGCATTGACCGTCGGTGCGATCTACGCCGATTCATCGATCGTCGGCAACTGGCTCGTCAGCCTCGACACCCTTGACGCAGCATCGTCGGCACCGCCGCTCGACTTCTTCATCGGCGCGAAGATCGCCGATGGTGTCGATGCAGATGCTGCGCGGAGCGCCGTCGAAAGAGTTGCGACCGAGTTCCCCTCCGCCGAGGTGCAGGACCGTGTCGAGTTCCAGAAAAGCCAGGAGGACCAACTCAACCAGTTGCTGTTCATCGTCTATTCGCTCCTCGTGTTCGCTATCGCGATCGCCGTTCTCGGCATCGCCAACACCATGGCACTCTCGGTATTCGAACGGACTCGCGAGTTCGGCCTGCTGCGGGCCGTCGGCATGACACGTCGTCAGTTGAGGCGTTCGGTTCGCTGGGAGGCAATCATTGTCTCTGTGTTCGGTGCCTCGCTTGGCGTCGTCGTCGGCGTTCCACTGGGTATGGCGGTTGCGACTGCCCTCCCCGAAACCTTCGTTGACACGTTGCAGATTCCATTCGGCACGATCGTCATAATCCTCTTGGCGTCGATCGTCGTCGGCATCATCGCCGCCATCGGCCCCGCTCGTCGCGCGGCAAAGTTGGACATTCTCCATGCCATCACGACCGTCTGACGTTTCACCCGCGCTCGCCGGCTTCTTGGCCGAACGCCACCTCGCTTCGCTGACCACCTTGCGCGCCGACGGCAGTCCCCACGTCGTGCCCGTCGGCTTTAGTTACGACGCGACAGTGGGTGAAGTGCGGATCATCACCTTCGACGGCTCCCAGAAGGTGCTCAACGCTCGCCGTGGGGGCCGTGCAGCGGTCTCGCAGGTCGACGGGGGTCGTTGGGTCACGCTCGAAGGCGTGATTCGCGCGACGACCGACCCGCTGGAAGTCGCCGCCGCGGTGGCCGGCTATGCGGCCCGATATCAACAGCCACAAGAGCGCCCCGACCGCGTCGCACTGGTGATCACCGTCGACCGTGTCTTGGCCTCGCGCGGCCTCCTCGGCACCGCGCCTTCGTCGACTTAACTGGCCTCCAGTTCGTCGACGTCGCTGAAGCGGTCGTGCCCGTCGATTAGTTCGGCGATGAAATGCGAACCGGCCGGATGCGGGTCGGTGAGCCGGGCAAGCGGGTTCGAATCGTCACGTTTTGGTGCCGGCTGGCAACGTGTTTGGCATTCGGGGCACCAGTACAAAAGGCGTGGCGGTTGGCCGTGCTGTTCGACAGTGATGATTCCCTGACAGCGTTCACATCGTTGATGGTTGCGGCCGTACACCGCGAGGCCACCGGGGGTCGTGGTGGTGGTGACGCGCGCGGTGTGGTGAAGGTTCGCCTGCAACATGTCGGCGGCAGTACGCACGAGTTCGACGCACGCCGACTGCGGCAAGGAACCGACGGTTGCGTACGGATGAACCTCACACGCCCACAGGACCTCGCACCGATACACGTTGCCGACACCACACATCACGTGTTGGTCGAGCATCACTTCGGAAATCGAACATGATGGATCGGAGTATGACATCAGGCGGCGGACACACTCCTCGACATCGACATCGGCCTTGCACAGGTCGGGGCCCAGCCGCCCGAAGTTCGGATGACGCACGAAACTATCGGCGCGGTAGGTCTCGACGACGGGCGCACTGAAACACACGGCGACCCACTCGACCGTTTCGATGATGACACGGGCGAGACGGCGGGACTTGCGCCAACGCTCGCCGCGGCGGTAGAGATGCCAACTTCCCGTCATGCGCATGTGCGTGTGCAGGACCACGTCGTCGTCCCAAAGAATTTCAAGATGTTTGCCGTGCGCATCAACCGATTCGATTGTGCGACCCACGCGGGGCGAAGGTCCCGTCAGTCGCGGAGCATCGAATCCGACCATTTGGCGACCCACGAGTGCCGTGCGCAATGCCGCCGCAGCTCGGTGGATCGTGTCGCCCTCTGGCATGAAGAAATGTTAGACGCACCGCCGATCGGGAAGGATGCACCGAGGGTACGCTCGATGCATGTCCGAGGAACGCGATGATGTCACCGCCAACGATCAGGACGCCGACGACGAGACCTTCGACTGCGCTCCCGACGACGACGTGGCACGCCTCGAGGCTCACAACGCCCAAGCCCGCGAGAGCATGGTCGCCCGCGCCCACCGCAAGCACGGTCTTGCCGGAGCGATCGTTGCGGGGGGCATGCTCGCCATCGACCAGGTGTTGGGTCGCCGCCCAAAGGAACAACCCGCCGCGGTGTCGGAGTTCTCAGGTGAACCCACCGATATCGACAAAGACGGCATGCGGATACCCCTCGACGACAACACCACGGTCATCTCCCCGGCTCCACACCTGCGCCCGGGCAACAAACGCACCGTCCGTCGCCGCCGTCGCGGCTAGGTCGGGAGGGCTAGGGCAGTTGGCCCTGTCTTTGGCCACCGCCCTCTAGGGCAGTTGGCCCTGTCTTTGGCCACCGCCCTCTAGGGCAGTTGGCCAACAGACGCCAGCGCGAGGCGGATCAGGCGGTCGTGGCCGCCCGTCATTTCGCGGCGCACACGGTCGCTGACTGCCTCGGCCGGTGTGAACCACGTCAGCTCCAAGGCCTGCTCTGTGGGCTGGCATTCACCCGACACGGGCACCACGTAGGCAAGCGATACCGCGTGGTGACGCGGGTCGTGGAAGCCACTCACCGTCGGGTCGGGGAAATATTCGACGATGGTGAACGGTGCCGGCTCGGGGGGAACCCGTGGCAAGGCGAGCGGACCGAGGTCTTTTTCCAGATGGCGGATGAGTGCTTCGCGAATGCGCTCGTTCAACATCACGCGACCCGATACGACCATGCGGCTGATCGAACCATCCGCAGCCTGCCGCAACAGCAGCCCGATATGCCTGACGTTTCCCTCCTCGTCGACGCGCACCGGCACTGCGTCTACATAGACCAGCGGGACGCGGTCTCGCACCTCGCTCAAGACGTCGTCGGGCATCCAGCCCGCGCGCGTGTCGATGCTGTCGCTCACGCGACCAAGTTAGTTGATGCCGACCTAGATGGCAGCGAAACCCAGGTCAAGGTCGGCGAGGATGTCGGCGATCGACTCGAGGCCCACCGAGAGGCGGACCATGCCCGGGTGAACACCTGCGGCAAGTTGCTCTGCTTCGGTCAACTGGCTGTGGGTCGTCGATGCGGGATGGATGACCAGGCTGCGTACGTCACCGATGTTGGCGACGTGGCTGTGCAGTTGCAGCGCCTCGGTGAACTTCTGTCCCGCGGCGCGGCCACCCTTGACGTTGAAGGCGATGATCGAACCAAAGCCTCGACCCGCAAAGTACTTCTTGGCGCGCTCGTTCCACGGGCTCGACGGGAGTCCCGCCCACGACACGCTCTCGACCTTCGGGGACTTTGTCAGATAGTTGGCGACCTCGGCCGCGTTCGCCCAGTGACGGTCCATGCGCAGCGACAGCGTTTCGATTCCCTGCAGGATCGTCCAAGCGTTGAACGGGCTGATTGCCGAGCCAAGGTCGCGCAGCATCTGCACGCGGGCCTTGATGATGTAGCTGCCCGCACCAAGGGCCGGCCAGTAAGCGAGACCGTGGTACGACGGATCGGGCTCGGTGAAGTTCGGGAACCGCCCACTCGCCGAGAAGTCGAACTTGCCACCGTCGACGATTGCGCCGGCGATGCTCACTCCGTGGCCACCCATGAACTTGGTGAGGGAATGCACGACGATGTCCGCACCCCACTCGAGCGGACGAATGCCGTACGGGGTTGGCACCGTGTTGTCGATGATGAGTGGAACACCGACATCATGTGCGACCTTCGAGACACCCTCGATGTCGAACACGTCGTTCTTCGGGTTCGCGAGCACTTCACCGTAGAAAGCCTTGGTATTCGGCCTGACCGCGCTCTTCCACTGCTGCAGGTCGTGCGGGTCGTCGACGAAGGACACCTCTATCCCCATCTTCGGCAGCGTGTAGTGCAACAGGTTGTAGGTACCGCCGTAGAGCGACTGCGAAGAGACGAGGTGACTGCCTGCTTCGGCGAGCGTGAGAATCGCAAGTGTCTCGGCGGCCTGGCCCGAACTGACGACCAGTGCACCGGGCAAACCGACGGCGGTCGTGACAGCACCTTCGAGATCAGCGACGCGCGCTTCGAGCACCCCCTGGGTCGGATTCATGATCCGCGTGTAGATATTGCCGATTTCGGCCAGCGCAAAGAGGTTCTGGGCATGCGCCGAGTCGCGGAACTGGTACGAGGTGGTCTGGTAGATCGGCACCGCGCGCGAACCCGTTGTGGGATCCGAGGTTGCGCCGGCGTGGATTTGGCGGGTCTCAAAACCCCAAGAAGCGTTGTCCATGACGGACGACACTACGTCCCCTATTCCCGACCTTGCAACTCAGGTTTTGGGCTTCTCGACGCCCCCGGTTGCAGTTTTCATCGATATCTGCGCCGAAAACCTGAGGTTTTCGGGATGAAGAGACCCTCATTTGGCGCCCCCGCACACCGAATGCCGGATCCCCCACACATGGAAACCGTCGCGTCACACGGTCTCCAGGGATTTCCAAAAAAGCCCCAAAAAGTGTCCGCGGGTGTCGGCCTTCCGGCTCTGTACGTCAACAAAGCCCAAAAGGGGCCCACCACAAAAGGAGAAAACAATGCACACCAACCGGATCAACAACAAGAACACCAAGCGCTTCGCGATCGCAACCAGCGCGACCGCTGCAGTCCTCTTCCTCGGAGCCGGCCTCGTCGCCAGCTGCGGGGGCAAATCGAACAACACGAAAGCAGTCGATGCCCCGCTCGCCGTGGTCCCGGCTCCGATCGTGGACGAAGTCAGCGAAATCGTCGAAGCCCCACTCACCGCAGCCCCGCTCACCGAGGCGTCGGCACCACAGAAGGACAGCACGCAATCGAAGTCGCCGGTCAAGTCGCCAAAGACGAAGAAGTCGCCGGTCAAGTCGCCAAAGACGAAGAAGTCACCCGCTGTCTCCGGCGATGCCGGGGCCAAGCAGTCCGCAGCGACACCCAACACCTCGGCCTCACCGGCACCTCAGCAGGACAACAACACCGCCGTTGCTGCACCGGCCGGACAGCCCGCCGTGAATCAGCAGCCCGCAGCATCAGATGCCGTCGCAACGGCCCCCGCCGATGCCCAACCTGCCACATCCCAGGAAGCTGCCCCAGCACAACAGCCCGCCGCCCAAGAGCAGTCCACAGCGACGTCAAGCGGTAGCTCGGTCCGCGTCCCCCTGTGGACGATCAACGGCACTGCGCAAAACCAGCGTATTAAAACTCCGCCAACGGTTTCGATCCCTTGCATCCCCAACCTCACCTGCTGAGGATCACAATCACCTGCCCCTATCAGGTGCACAACAAAAAGGAGGGGCCCCGCCGCAAGGCGGGGCCCCTTCGATTTTCGCCCTCTCGATTTTCGACAAATAGATGTTTCACCGTGTGGCGAACCATCTCGCGGGTCTTTTACACCCAGAACCCTTGTCTTGTGGGCGCGGAGACCGACGACATCTGCACCTGGCGGCGCCGAGGTTCCTCAGCCTCCGGAGGCTTCGGAAACCTTCTGCTTGCCGGCCGAAATCCAGGGCATCATGCCACGAAGACGCTTGCCAACTTCCTCGATCTGGTGGGCGGCACCGGCCGCGCGCAGTTCGTTGAACCTGGCACGACCACTCTCGCTCTCGGCAATCCATTCCTTGGCAAACTTGCCCGACTGGATCTCCTTGAGGATCTTTTGCATCTGCTTCTTTGTGGTCGGCGTGATGATGCGCGGGCCGCGGGTGACGTCGCCGTATTCGGCGGTGTCGGAAATGCTGTAGCGCATACCGGCGATGCCCTCCTCGTACATCAGGTCGACGATCAACTTCACCTCGTGGAGGCACTCGAAGTACGCCATCTCGGGCTGATAGCCGGCCTCGACGAGTGTTTCGAATCCGTTGCGCACGAGCTCAGTGAGCCCACCGCACAACACGACCTGCTCGCCGAACAAGTCCGTTTCGGTTTCCTCGGCGAACGTGGTTTCGATGATGCCCGCACGGCCGCCGCCAATGGCCGACGCATAGGACAACGCAACAGCCTTGGCGTTACCCGTCGCATCCTGCTCGACTGCGATGAGTGCCGGAACGCCGCCGCCCTCGGTGTAGGTGCGGCGCACCAGGTGACCCGGGCCCTTGGGTGCGACCATGATCACGTCGACACCCTTCGGGGGCTTGATGCGCTTGAAGCGAACGTTGAAGCCGTGCGCGAAGGCGAGCGCCTTGCCGGGCTTCATGTAGCGCTTGATACTCCCGGTGTACGTGGCCTTCTGCTCGGTGTCGGGCATCGTGAGCATGACGACGTCGGCCCACTTGGCCGCATCGGCGATGCCCTTGACGGTGAGTCCCGCAGCCTGTGCCTTGGCCGCGGAGGCGGAACCTTCGCGCAGACCGACCACCACGGGAACGCCGCTTTCCTTGAGGTTCAATGCATGAGCGTGGCCCTGCGAGCCGTAGCCGATGATTGCCACCCTGCGCTTCTTGATGATGTCCACATCACAGTCACCGTCGTAATACATCTTTGCTGCCATCAGCTTGCCTTTCCTTTCACGACACGCGCTCGCGCGTCACGATCGAGTTTGGGAAGTGCGATACGGCCGGTGCGTTGAAGTTCAACAATGCCGTAACCGCGCAGGAGTTCCTCGAAGTCGTCCAACTTGTCGGGTGAACCTTCGAGGGACAGAGTGAGGGCATCGGCACCCACGGCAACGACCTTCGCATCGAAGATGTTGGCGAGCTCGACGAGTTGGCCACGCACCTCGGCACCGGCGCGAACCGTTGCAATCAGGAGTTCGCGTTCGACCGAACGCGTGGGGTCGAGTTCGGAGATGCGGACGACTTCGATGAGTTTGAACAACTGCTTCACGATCTGTTCGAGCGGCGTTTCTTCGACGTCCACAACGATCGTGATTCGGCTGAGTTCCGGATCTTCGGTCGGCGCGACAGCCAACGAAAAGATGTTGTATCCGCGACGCGCGAACAAACCCGCGACACGCGCAAGCACACCCGCCCTGTTCTGGACGAGAACCGAGAGAATGTGGTGGCGGGGCTTTCTGGACGAGAACCGAGAGAATGTGGTGGCGGGGCTTGCTCATCGGAGGAACTCCCTCCTTGCGGTCTGCGACGGTGGCAAGAGAATGTCATCGTTGCTGGCGCCCGCCGGAACCATCGGGAACACCTTCTCACCCTCTGCGACACGAAAGTCGACGACGACGGAACGTTCGTTGATCGAATTTGCTTTTTCAATGGCGGGCTCGACTTCTTCGGGCGAATCGACGCGAATACCGACACAACCCATCGACTCGGCCCACTTCACGAAATCGGGCACGCCACCACCGAGGTCGACCTCGCTGTAGCGCTCGCCGTAGAACATCTCCTGCCACTGACGCACCATGCCGAGGTACGAGTTGTTGATGATGCCAACCTTGATCGGGACGTTGCTGAGTGTTGCGGTGATGAGTTCTTGTGCGGTCATCTGGAAGCAGCCGTCGCCGTCGATTGCCCACACAGTCTTGTCGGGGCAGCCGACCTTTGCTCCGATCGCTGCGGGAACAGAAAAACCCATCGTGCCCAGACCACCCGAGTTGACCCAGGTGTACGGCTTTTCGAAGTTCCAATACTGGCTCGCCCACATTTGGTGCTGGCCGACACCCGAGACGAGGATCGTGTCTCGGGGTGCATTGTCGCGCAGTACTTCAAGGCAGTACTGCGGCTTCAATGCCTCGCCCGGTTCGGACTGTTCGTAGGTCAGCGGAAACTGTTCACGCCAGCCCGACACGCGGCTGCGCCACGGACCGACGTCGGCCTGCTTTTCACCGCCGTCGAGCAATTCGCGCAAAGCTCGCACGAGTTCCCTGGTGACCTCGCGGCAGTCGCCGACGATCGGAACATCGGGCTTGCGCACCTTTCCCTGCTCGGCGGGGTCGATGTCGACGTGAATGATCTTCGCTTCGGGGGCGAACGTCGCGACCTTGCCAGTGACGCGGTCGTCGAAGCGCGCGCCGAGCGCGATCAACAAATCGCTCTTCTGCAGAGCGGTGACTGCGGCGGCGGTGCCGTGCATTCCCGGCATGCCGAGGTTCAACGGGTGACTGTCAGGAAACGCTCCTCGCGCCATCAACGTGGTGACGACGGGAACGTTCAACAGTTCAGCGATCTGCTTGACCTGTTCAGCCGCTCGTGCCTTCAACACACCGCCGCCGAGATAGAGAACCGGTCGCTCGGCGGCGAGCATCAACTTTGCCGCCTCCTTGACCATGCGCGGATGACCCTTCGTGTTCGGCTTGTAACCGGGCAGGCTTGCAAGAACTTCATCGTCGGTCGGCCAGTGCCAGGTCATTGCGTTCTGCAGAACGTCCTTCGGTAGGTCGAGCAGAACCGGGCCAGGGCGACCGGTTGTCGCGATGTGGAACGCTTGGCGCACCGCCATCGGAATGTCAGCCGGCGACATGATGAGCTCGTTGTGCTTCGTGATGCTGCGCGTGATGCCAACGGTGTCGCATTCCTGGAACGCGTCGGATCCGATCGCCGTGGTCGGAACCTGACCCGTGATCGCAACCATCGGGATCGAGTCCATGTACGCGTCGCACAGAGGTGTGACGAGGTTCGTCGCGGCGGGACCGCTGGTGACCATGGCGACACCGGGGCGGCCCGTGACGTGGGCGTAGCCCTCGGCCATGTGACCGGCGCCCTGCTCGTGGCGCACGAGGATGTGGCGAATCGGCGACTGAAGCAGCGGGTCGTAGGCGGGAAGAATGCAGCCACCCGGATAGCCGAACATGACGTCGACCTTTTCCATTTCGAGGGCCTTGATGAGGGCCTCGGCACCCGTGATCTTCATGTTTTCCTCCTCGGAATTCGTTTAAGTCAATTGGTTGGCGGGAGATTTCGGTTGATTTCGGCAAAAAATCTGCCAAAAGCAGGGATTTTCGGGCAACAAAAAAGGCCCCCCGCAGGGAGCCCAGGCGAACGTGATATGGGACGCGCGCCTAGAGAACTACTACCACCTGAAGTTCAGGGCGAAGCGTGCTCGGGTTCGTCACAAGCCTGAGTGTGCCACGGCCCGGGGCGTTGTGCAACAGGCTCTTGATTCGGGACATTCTTGCACTTACAGTGCGAATACATGGAAGTATTGCGCACACCAGACAGTTGCTTCGAGGGACTGGCCGAGTGGCCGTATGCCCCCGTCTACACCCAGGTTCCCTCGGGTGAGGGCTCCACGCTGCGGATCCACCATGTGGACCAGGGCCCAAAGACGGCGGCCCACACGATCCTTTGCATGCACGGCGAACCCTCCTGGGCTTACCTCTACCGCAAAATGATCCGCGGCTTCGTCGCGGCGGGCCATCGCGTCATCGCGCCCGACCTCATCGGTTTCGGCCGCAGCGACAAGCCCGCAGCAATGGCCGACTACACCTACGAACGCCACGTCGCGTGGATGTCGGATTGGCTCGTCGCGAACGACTTGTCGAAGCTGACGTTGGTCTGTCAGGACTGGGGTGGCCTGATCGGTTTGCGCCTCGTTGCTGCGTTTCCTGATCGATTCGCGCGAATCGTCACGGCGAACACGTTCCTCCCCACGGGCGACCGTGACCCGGGCGCTGCGTTCCGCGCGTGGCGCGAGTACAGCCAGGCAACACCCGACTTCAACGTCGGCAACATCGTCCAGGGTGGTTGTGCGTCGAGACCCATTGGCGCACACAACGTCGCAGCGTACGACGCTCCGTACCCCGACGACTCGTACAAGGCCGGTGCACGCATTTTCCCCACCCTCGTTCCTGCTTCGCCCGACGACCCGTCAGCGGGGCCCAACCAAGCGGCATGGAAAGTGTTGGTGGAATGGACCAGACCGTTCCTGACGGCCTTCGGCGACAGGCCCTGACGGCCTTCGGCGACAGCGACCCGATCACGGCCGGCGCTGATCGTCACTTCCAGAAGTTGATCCCCGGTGCAGCGGGCCAGCCCCACACCACCATCGTCGGTGGCGGTCACTTCATCCAGGAGGACAAGGGCGACGAGTTGGCCGCCATCGTCAACGACTTCATCGCACGTGACGCCTGAAAACTCGACATCGGTCGACGAACGAGTCGAACATGTCGATGGTCGTAGTGCGCGTGGTGCGCGCACGCGCAAAGCCATTCTTGATGCCTTGTACGAACTGCTGCAGGAGGGCCGCGGCGGCACGGGTGCGCGTGCAATTGCCGAGCGGGCTGGCGTTTCGCCCCGGTCGGTGTTCCAGCACTTCGAGGACCTCGAGGCGGTGTACGGCGAACTGGCGGCGCGACAGGAAGGTGCGCTCAATCCGTACCTCGCACCGGTCGATCCACTCGTGCCGATTGTTGAACGCGTCGATCGGCTCGTTGCCGCTCGTGATGAGATGTACACAATCATGGCCCCCATCCGCCGTGCATTGAACGTGCACTACACGGCACGAAAATCACCACTGGTCCGCAACAACCTGAACCGCTTGCACCAGGCCCTGCGTGAACAAGTCACCGCGACATTCCCCGACGAAGTCGCTCGGGACGAACGGCTCCTGACACAGATAGATGTCTGCCTGTCATTCGAGTCGTGGGATCAGTTCACTTCGCGGCACGGCCTCACGCGCACAGATGCTCGGGGGCACCTCGCAGGCTTGGTGATGTCGCTCATTGCCCGCTGACGGCGACGTCAGACTGTGATGCCCTGCAGCGTGGCTGCGGTGAGCGTGTTTTCCAGTAAACAGGCAATCGTCATGGGCCCGGTGCCGCCCGGCATGGGTGTGATCGCCCCGACGAGGCCCTTGACGGCGTCGAAGTCGATGTCACCCACGATCCCTGATTCGGTTCGCGAGATTCCCACGTCGATGAGCGTCGCCCCCGACTTGCAGTGTGCGGCACCGATCATGCGCGCCTGGCCGCTCGCACCGACGACGATGTCGGCTGACCTGCACAATTCGGTGAGGTCCGACGTGCGGCTGTGGGCGATGGTTGTGGTGGCATCGACCCCCTTGCGCGACAGCAAGAGTGCAAGTGGTGTGCCGACGAGCGTCGAACGGCCGACGATCACCGCGTGACGTCCAGCGGTGGGAATCTTGTAGTGCTCGAGCAGACGCAACACGCCGAGCGGCGTGCAGGGTGTGAGACCCGGTTCACCGCGGACCAGACGACCCAGTGAACCGGTGGTCAAACCGTCGACGTCTTTTTCGGCGGGAAGGAGGCGGAGCACCGCGTCATTGTCGAGATGAGACGGCAGCGGCTGTTGAACGAGGATCCCGTGCACACCCGGGTCGGCAGCCAGCCGACCGACGAGATCCTCGACCTGCGCCTGAGAAGTGGTCGCGGGCAACTCCTCGTTCCTGCTCTGCAGCCCGGCGGCAGCGGCAAACTTGTGTTTGTTGCGGACGTAGGTGCGGCTGGGGCCGTCGTCGCCGATGAGGACCGTGGCCAGGCACACGCTCGGGTTGCCCGCGGCCGCCATGCGCTGTGCGATTTGTCCCACCATCAAGTCGCGCAGGGCGATGCCGTCGAGAATCACAGGATCGGCGGCGGCGGGCATGCGGGACACGATACGGGCGGGAACGATGCGGCCCCGAGCCGTTCCCGTAGCCTGTCTACCTTGAGCCCCAGGAGGCCCGTCACATGTCGACCACCAGCCCATCGCCCGCAGCCATCGCCCCCGCAGACGGCAAGCTCGGCGTTCTCGTCATCGGCCTCGGCGCCGTCACCACCACGCTGATAGCCGGCGTCGAACTGGCCAAGCGCGGCCAGGGCCTGCCGATCGGTTCGATGACCCAGATGGGCACGATCCGACTCGGTAAGCGCACCGACGGCCGCTCCCCCCTCATCAGGGACTTCGTGCCGCTGGCCAAACTCGAGGACATCGTGTGGGGAGCCTGGGACGTGTTCCCCGACGACGCCTACGTCGCCGCCTCGCGGGCTGGCGTGCTGGAACAGGGCAAGCACATCGAGGCCGTCTCCGAGGTGCTGCGCGACGTCCGTCCGATGAAAGCCGCCTTCGAGCGCAAGTATGCCCGCAACCTGGCCGGCGAGCACACGATGGGCGACATTGGCAAGCGCGCAATGTTGAACGCTATCCGCGAGGACATCAACCGGTTCCGCGACCAAAAGAGCGTCAGCCGCCTGGTCATGATCTGGTGTGCGAGCACCGAGGTGTACATCGAGCCCTGCGAGGTGCATGCCACCATCGAGGCCTTCGAAAAGGCGATCGATGCCAACGACGAGCGCATCGCGCCGTCGATGCTCTATGCATACGCCGCCTTGCTCGAGGGCGTTCCGTTCGCCAACGGTTCGCCGAACCTTGCCGTGGACATGCCGTGTCTGCGTCAGTTCGCGACCGACCGCAACATTCCGATTTCCGGCAAGGACTTCAAGACCGGCCAGACGCTGATGAAGACGGTGCTTGCACCGATGGTCAAGGCGCGTCAACTCGGTCTGTCGGGTTGGTACAGCACGAACATCCTCGGTAACCGCGACGGCGAAGTACTCGACGCACCCGAGAACTTCAAGACCAAGGAGGAGTCGAAACTCGGAGTGCTCGAGGACATCCTCGAACCGTCCAAGAACCCCGACCTCTACGGCGACGTTTTCCACAAGGTGCAGATCAACTACTACCCACCGCGCGGCGACAACAAAGAGGGCTGGGACAACATCGACATCTTCGGATGGATGGGCTACCCGATGCAGATCAAGGTCAACTTCCTCTGCCGCGACTCGATTCTCGCCGCACCGCTCGCCCTCGACCTGGTGCTGTACTCCGACCTCGCACAGCGCGCCGGCCTCGGCGGCATCCAGGAATGGCTCAGCTTCTACTACAAGAGCCCACAGGTTGCACCGGGGCTCTACCCCGAGCACGACCTCTTCATTCAGTTGACCAAGCTCAAGAACACGCTGCGCTGGATGATGGGTGAAGACCAGATCACCCACCTCGGCCGCGAGTACTACGACGAAAACTAACGAGGCCACTCGTCGCGCCCACGTGCAACTTTCGTCGAGATCTGCACCGAAATCACTACACACCGGGAAACGACACATGAAGAACCGGGGTCTCCCCTTCACACTCGACGTCGCTCTCGTCGTTCTGTTCGTTTTCATCGGAACGCGTAATCACAACACCGACCAAGACGCGGCAGGTATCGCCTCAACTGTGGCCCCGTTCCTGATCGGCCTCATTGTCGGCTGGATCGGAACGCGTGCATGGAAGAAACCCACCGCAGTGGCGACTGGACTCGCCGTATGGATTTCAACGGTGACAGTCGGAATGTTGTTACGCCATTTCGCGTGGGATCGCGGAACTGCCGGCGCCTTCATCGTCGTTGCGACGATCTTCAACGCGTTCACACTCGTCGGATGGCGCGTGGCGCAAGAGAACATCGTTTCTCGGCGCAGATCTTGACGAAAGCTGCACCCAGGCGCGCCGCAAACCCTTGGGTTAGAAGTTGGTGATGGCTCCGGTTTCGGCACCCTGCACGAGCTTGGCGTACTTGCCGAGAACGCCCTTCGTGTAGCGCGACGGGTTCGGCTTCCATCCGACCTTGCGCTTGGCCATCTCCTCGTCGCTCACCAACAAGTCGAGGCGTTTTTCGTGCACGTCGATCAGAATCTTGTCGCCATCGCGAACAAATGCAATCGGACCACCATCGACGGCTTCGGGCGCAACGTGGCCGATGCAGAACCCCCACGTACCACCGCTGAAGCGGCCGTCGGTGATGAGTGCACAGTCGGCACCGCGTCCGGCACCCTTTAGTGCACCGGTGATGGCGAGCATCTCGCGCATACCCGGGCCACCCTTGGGGCCCTCGTAGCGAATCACCAACACGTCACCGGGCTTGATGTGACCCGCGAGGATTTCGGCCATCGCGCCGTCTTCGCCGTCGAACACGCGGGCCGTTCCCGCAAAGTGCATCTGGTCGTGCGTGAGCCCCGCAACCTTGACGACCGCACCTTTCGGTGCGAGCGATCCCGTGAGGATGTTGATGCCGCCTTCGGCATGAATGGGCTGCGAGACGGGGTGAATGACGTCGCCGTCGGGAGCGGGCGGATCGATTTCGGCGAGGTTCTCGGCCATCGTCTTGCCGTTCACCGTCATGGCGTCGCCGTGCAACAGGCCCGCATCGAGCAATGCCTTCAACACGACCGGCACGCCACCGATGCGGTCGACATCGGACATGTGGTATTTCCCGCCCGGCTTCAGGTCGGCGAAGTGGGGAACCTTCGCAGCGATGCGGTTGAAGTCGTCGAGGCTGAGTTCCACCCCGGCTTCGTGGGCGATCGCGAGCAGGTGCAGCACCGCGTTGGTACTACCACCCAACGCATTGGTGATGGCGATTTTACGCATTGGTGATGGCGATCGCATTTTCGAAGGCCTTCTTCGTCATGATGTCGCGCGGACGCAGGCCGAGATGCAGCATGTTGACAACCGTCTCACCCGCGCGGCGCGCGTCGTCATCACGACGCGGGTCGATGGCGGGCGGCGATGCGGTGCCGAGCAGGCTCATACCCAGCGCCTCGGCAATCGACGACATTGTGTTGGCGGTGAACATCCCACCGCAGGCGCCTTCACCCGGGCATGCATGTTCTTCGATGGCCTTTAGTTCGGAATCGTCGATGGTGCCGAGCGCGTGCGCACCGACCGCCTCGAACACACTGGTGATGTCGAGCGCCTTGCCGTTCAACTGGCCGGGCATGATCGACCCGTTGTAGACGAACACCGACGGAAGGTTGAGACGAGCCGCGGCCATCAGCATCGACGGAATGCTCTTGTCACAGCCGGCCAAACCGACGAAACCATCGAACCGTTCGGCGTGCACGACGGTCTCGACTGAGTCGGTGATGACCTCGCGGCTGACAAGCGACGCGCGCATTCCCTCATGGCCCATCGAAATGCCGTCGCTGACGGTGATCGTGCCGAACTCGAGTCCCACGCCACCCGCCTGTTGCACACCCAACTTGGCGTGCTGGGCCAGCTTGCGCAGCGTCATGTTGCACGGCGTGACTTCGTTCCACGCCGAGGCGATACCGATCTGTGGTTTGTCCCAGTCGCCGTCTCCCAAACCCACGGCCCGGAGCATCGCCCTGGCGGGTGCCTTTTGCGGGCCGTCGGTGACGTCACGGCTGCGCGGCTTGATGTCGACGGGAGTTCCGGGCGCGTTCGGAGTCATGGGCGTACGGTAGTCGTGGGCCCCCGATCACCGACTTGACGTGACCCGTTAGGTCTGCCTAACTTTAGTCTGTTAGGAATACCTAACGGCACCCTCTCTCGGGGTGCCTCGCACCGCCGCCTCCCGTTTGCGGGAACGGCGTTTGAAAAGGAGAGTTGAGAATCATGAAGTGTCCCCGAATCGTCCGCTTTGCCGGACTTGCGATGGCTGGGAGTCTGCTCGTCGTCGCGTGCGGCAACGACAACGCTGAGCCGAGCGCCCAAACAACAAAGCCCACGGCCGGCGCCACAATCACCGTCTACAGCGGTCGTAGCGAAAAACTGATCGCCCCCGTTCTTGCCGATTTCACGGCCAAGACCGGCATAGAAGTCGATCTGCGCGCCGGCGACAGCGGCGAGATGGCGGCGCTGCTTGTCACGGAGGGCGATGCCAGCCCCGCCGACCTCTTCTTCTCGCAGGATGCGGGCGCACTGGGTGCCGTCGAAAGTGCGGAGCTTCTCGCAACTCTCCCGCAAGAGACTCTCGACATGGTCGACCCCGCCTACCGCTCGCAGGACGGGCGATGGGTCGCCACGAGCGGGCGCATGCGCGTGCTCGTCTACAACCCGGGTCTGACGAGCGAGGCCGATCTACCCGCGTCGGTCGACGACCTGCTCGATGCGAAGTGGAAGGGCAGGATCGGTTTCGCACCGACCAATGCCTCCTGGCAATCGTTCGTGACGGCGCTGCGCGTCCTGCGTGGTGAGGATGCCGCGCGCGCGTGGCTGGAGGGTTTTGCCGCAAATGATCCCATTGCCTACGAGAAGAACGGCGTGGTTCGCGATGCGGTGAACTCGGGCGAGGTCGCCGTCGGACTGGTCAACCACTACTACCTCTACGAAAAGATCCTTGCCGAGGGCCAAGACGCCGTGAAAGCAAAGAACCACTACTTCCGCAATGGCGACCCCGGAAGCCTCGTCAATGTCGCGGGCGTCGGCATTCTCAGGAGCAGCAAAAACGTAGCCGCCGCACAAGCGCTCGTTGATTACCTGCTGTCCAAGGATGGGCAGACCTACTTTGCGGAAAAGATCTTCGAATACCCCGTTGCTTCGGGCGTCGCACAGTACGACGAGTTGCCGTCACTTGCCGACATCGCGCCACCGAGCATCGACCTGTCCGACCTGAGCTCGATCGAAGCCACGCAAGAATTGCTCTCTGACGTCGGCCTGCTGACCAAGTGAGCGCGAAGCGATGAACGTCGGCCGTCGCGTGCGTGTACCCGCGCCACTTGCGCTACCCGCCGTGGCGGCCGCCGTCATCGCACTGATTCCCGCCTTTTATCTCGCCACCCAAGCCTTCGCTCGCGGCGCCGGAAATGTCTGGGACGAGATCTTCCAGTCGCGTACATGGGACCTCATCGTCCGCAGCACGTGGCTCACCGCAGTCGTCACGGCCGCGAGCATCGTCGTCGGAACCGTCGGTGCATGGGTGACAACACGCGTGGCGCTCCCCGGACGCGCCGTGCTACTCGTTCTTTTTGCACTTCCCCTCGCCATTCCCTCGTATCTTTCGGCGTTCGCCTGGATCTCCTGGCAACCCGGTCTCGAAGGTTTCTGGGGCGCGGTGATTGTTCTCACGTGCGCGTGCTACCCGTACGTGATGCTGCCCGTCGCGGCGGCACTGCGAGGCCTCGACTCGACCCAAGAAGATGTTGCGCGGTCATTGGGCAGGACGCAGCGGCAGGTGATGTGGGGACTCGTGCTCCCCCAAGTGCGGCCATCAATCACCGCCGGCGGCCTGCTGGTCGCGTTGTACGTGCTGTCAGATTTCGGTGCGGTCGCCGCGATGCGTTACGAGACGTTCACGTGGGTGATCTACGGCGCGTACCGAGCCGGCTTCAACCCGTCCCGCGCAGCGATCCTCTCTCTCGTTTTGGTCGCGGCCGCGCTCATCTTGGTCACACTCGAGAGCAGGGCACGCGGACGAGCGGGGGCCGTGCGCATTGGCTCGGGTGTCGGTCGAAATCGAAGGAACACCGCCTCACCCCGCGCCGTGGTCGGTGCCGTTGTTGCATCGCTCTCAATCATCGGTGTTGGACTCGGCGTCCCGGTGGTGAGCGTCATCTCGTGGCTCGGCCGCGAGACGCAACGTTCGGTCCCTTGGGCGGACGTGCGTGGGGCGATCCTCGATTCTTTCCTGATCGGCTTGCTGACAGCGATTGCGACGATCCTCGTTGCGCTTCCCGTCGGTATCGCAGCCTCGCGCTATCGGTCGCGCTTTTCCTCCGCTGTCGAGCGAAGCACGTACGTGACGCATGCCCTCCCGGGGATCGTGATCGCGATCTCGGTGGTCTACGCGGGCATTGTCGGTATCGCAGCCTCGCGCTATCGGTCGCGCTTTTCCTCCGCTGTCGAGCGAAGCACGTACGTGACGCATGCCCTCCCGGGGATCGTGATCGCGATCTCGGTGGTCTACGCGGGCATTCGGCTTCTCAGGCCGTGGTACCAGAAACTGCCGCTGCTCGTTCTCGGTCAGCTGCTCATATTCCTGCCCCTCGCGGTCGCCGCGATCCGCAACTCGATCGAACAGTCCTCCGCGCGCATCGAGGAGGCGGCAAAGAGTCTGGGGGCGGGAACGATGGCCACCATCCGCCGCGTCACCGTTCCCCTCGCCCTTCCGGGCATCGGGGCGGCGGCTGCGCTGACAATGCTGAATGCCATGAAAGAACTGCCGACGACACTCTTGTTGCGACCCACCGGTTGGGAGACGCTCGCCACGAGTATCTGGAAGTACAGCACCGTGTCGGACTACTCGGCCGTCGGCCCGTACGCTCTCACTTTGATGATTGTCACCGCGGTACCGACTGCAATCGTCACCTCGCTCACGGTGCTGCGCGTGTCACGGCCCTCGTCACCGGGTCGTCAAGGATGAACGACACACCCGCCCTCGTCGTTGACTCGGTATCGCACTCCTTCGGCGCGCTCGGTGTGCTCGAGGGTGTTTCGCTTGCCGTGCCGAGGGGCAGTATCACCGCCGTTCTCGGCCCCTCGGGTGGGGGAAAGACGACGCTGCTGCGTGCCGTCGCCGGATTCGAGACACCCTCCGAGGGCACGGTCAGGATTGCCGGCGACGTCGTCGTTCACGACGGACGATCGCTCGTTCCCCCGGAACGTCGCGGCGTGACGATCGTTCCGCAGGAAGGAGCGCTCTTTCCCCACCTCTCGGTGTTCGACAACATCGCCTTCGGGTTGAAGAAGCGCCGTGGTTCGGACGCCGAAAAACGCGTGCGCCACCTGCTCGACGTCATTGAACTCGGTGACCTCGCAGATGCGCGTCCTTCATCGCTGTCGGGTGGGATGCAGCAAAGGGTCGCCCTCGCCCGTGCCCTCGCCCCGTCGCCCGCGCTCGTCCTGCTCGACGAGCCGTTCACCGCCCTCGACGCGACATTGCGCCAGACGGTCCGCGACGAAGTCGTTGCCACGCTGCGCCGTGAAGGTGAAACCGCCCTGTGGGTCACGCACGATCAGCAAGAGGCATTGTCGGTGGCCGACCAGGTGGCCGTTCTTCTCGACGGCCGTCTCGTTCAAGTAGCCGATCCCGTCACGCTCTACCGTGAACCTGCGACGAAACAGGTCGCGCAATTCGTCGGTGACGCAGTGGTGCTGCGCGGTACCGTCGACCACGACGGCGTCCATGCACTCTGTGATACCGGCCGCGTCACCTTGTCCCGCCCCGCCGTCGCGGGCCCCACCGACATCGTCATTCGACCCGAACAGATCGAGATTTCCGCGAACTCCGTCGACCCGAATTCACCCTCATGCGACGGCGTGGTCTGTTCAACGAGATTCTTCGGGCACGATGGCATCGTCGACGTGCGCCTCGCGAGCGGTTTCGTCGTGTCGGTTCGCGTCCATGCAACGTTGCTTCCGGCCGTGGGCGAGTGCGTCGACGTACGGGTCAACGGACCCGTGCTTGCGTTTGCTTGATCTGCATTTAGCGCCGTTGCGCCGAGCCGCCGAAGCCAAAGAGTTGGCTTCCGACCTTGCGCATCTGAATTTCTTCACTGCCTTCCGTGATGCGGTAGCGGCGATGGTGGCGGTAGATGTGCTCGAAGGGCATGTGGCGCGAGTAGCCAACCCCACCACAGGTCTGCATCGCACGATCGGCTGCATCGCAGGCCAGACGGTTGGCGCGGTAGTTGCACATTGCCACGAGGTGGGTGACCTCCATGTGGTGTTTGTTGTCCAGTGACCACGCCGTGTAGTGGACCAGTTGGCGCAACATCGCCGCCTCGGTGTGCAGTTCGACGAGTGGGAACTGAATGCCCTGGTTCGTCGACAATTTCTTGCCCCAGGTCACACGAGCGTTCGAGTATTTGACGGCCTCGTTGATGCAGAACTGTGCGGCACCGAGCGAAGACGCGGCCTGACGGATGCGGTTCTCGTGGACGAAGTGCTGGGCCAGTTCCAACCCGTGGTCGACGCGACCGAACAC
>Ga0194127_10002188_pt1 | contig 27191 bp, 13 predicted proteins | sample TA2KigC100mmetaG_FD_148624 | JGI IMG/M metagenome (GOLD analysis project Ga0194127, IMG submission 148624) | Freshwater microbial communities from Lake Tanganyika, Tanzania - TA2015036 Kigoma Deep Cast 100m | ecosystem: Environmental > Aquatic > Freshwater > Lake | place: Tanzania: Lake...
GACCGCGTCGTGGTCCTCGGGGTCGTCCGGGCACTGGTCGTCGCGGTCCGGGATGCCGTCGCCGTCGCGGTCGCCCAGGCAGCCGCGGTCGCGCGAGCGCTCGAACGCGACCCGGGCGTTCTCCTCGGCGCGGACGAGCAGGCCCTCGGCCGTGTGGGGGCGGCCCTCGGACGTCTCGTGGCGCGCGTGGGCGAGCGCGGCCTCGGCCGTGGCCAGCTCGACCGGGGCGCAGTTGTACATGGGCTCGTGCTGGTCCGCGACCAGCTTGTCCACGGCCGCGCCCCGGGTGGCGATCTCGCCGGTGGTGATGCACCCGGCCGTGCCGGCTGCGACCGCGGCCGCGAGCGCGGCGGCGAAGAGGACCAGGGGCTTCGCGAGGTTCCGCATCATGGCCGGCCTCCGGGCGTGACGGGGGCGGGCACCGCGGGCTCCCCGGGGGAGGCGGGCAGCGCGGGCACGGGCGTCCCGGGGGCGGGGGGGGGCGCGGACAGCCGGATCTGGCGGAGCCGCGCGTTCTTCGGGCCGTTCTCCTTGGCCTTGGCCGCGAGGCGGAGCGCCTCGTCCCCGAACTCCTTGGCCGCCTGGAACTCGGACCGGCCCTCGCACATCTTGGCCATGTCGAGCATCATGCGCGCCTTGGTGTACTCGTAGGGCGAATCGCGGTCCGCCGAGGCGAGCCGCGCGGTCCGCAGCTCCTCTTCGGCCCGCCCGATCGACGTGGTCGTCTGGACCGGGCCGCAGGCCGCGAGACCTGCCGCGGCGAGGGCGAGCAAAAGGAGCCGCGAGTGCATCGATCCCCCTCGGGTTGGCCGGATCCTCAATTACCAGAGGCGGGCGGGGGCGTCAACCTGGCGACGGGAAAATGGCGGGGTCTCGGACGAAGTCGCGGCGGACCGGCCGAGGCACCGGCCGCAACCACCCGGACCCCTGGCGGTTTCCCGCGGCGGCGCGCGCCTCGGCGTCCGGCGTGCCCCCGAGTGACGTCAAGAGGTTTCACGACAACGCCGGAGCCCTGGTGAGAATGGCGGGGTCTCGGACGAAGTCGCGGCGGACCGGCCGAGGCACCGGCCGCAACCACCCGGACCCCTGGCGGTTTCCCGCGGCGGCGGGCGCCTCGGCGTCCGGCGTGCCCCCGAGTGACGTCAAGAGGTTTCACGACAACGCCGGAGTCCTGGTGAGAACGGCGGGGTCTCGGACGAAGTCGCGGCGGGCCGGCCGAGGCACCGGCCGCAACCACCCGGACCCCTGGCGGTTTCCCGCGGCGGCGGGCGCCTCGGCGTCCGGCGTGCCCCCGAGTGACGTCAAGAGGTTTCACGACAACGCCGGAGTCCTGGTGAAAAAGGGGGGCGAGGATGAGCCGCGAGCGGAAGCGAGTCGGCTCCATCCGAGCGCGCCGGGATCCGCGAGCCGGCGGCCGCCGGGCCGCCGGCGCTGTCGGTCCCGGCGGCTAGTAGTCCACGCCCACGCTGTAGCCGTACACGCCGTAGGCCTCGTCGAGCCCGCGGATCAGCTCGAGCTTGCCGACCAGGAACTGCAGCTCGTGGAACAGGTAGATGGACCGCAGGTCGTCGAGCGTCAGGTCCTTGACGTCCTTGCCGGTCTGCGCGTGGAACTTGCACTCGTTCTGCTGCGCCTCGGTCATGTCCTGGTTCCGCGCCGGGTCGTAGCACGCGAACATGTCGTCGCAGCGCTTGACCAGGTCGTACGCCGGCCAGTACCCGCCGTCCGGCAGGGCGTAGGCCTGGTACGAGCGGCCCGAGAACGGGTCGGTGCAGGACGCCACGAGGTCGTTGTCCACGGCCTCCTGCGGCGGCGTGACCTCGGACTGGTGGCCCTTCAGCCACACCATCGTCGCGTTCGCGAACGACCGGTGGTATTTCGTGGACAGCAGGGACAGGCCGTAGTACGCGGCCAGCATCGGCATGCGGAAGCGGGTGGTCGGGAAGATGTACAGCTCCTCGGGCTCGAGCGGCTGGCCCTTCATGAGCTGCCACTCGCGCTCGTTGCTCTCGATCTTCCCGTTGCCGTTGATGTCCCGGTCGGTGTCGAGGTGCGTGCACACGTCGTCCGGATCGCCCGGGTCCGCGGACACGGTGCCGGCCGGGGCGTAGTCCAGGAGTTCGGGCGGCAGCTTGTTGCACGGCGCGAGAGGATCCACGCGACCGCACCAGTATCGCGCGCACTCGGTCGGCACCCCGTCGAGCCTCACGAACTCGCGAGGCGCGAACCCGATCGGCGCCTCCTTCACGGTGCCGTTGCACTCGGTGAACTCGTGGTTGAGCACGCACCAGCCGTACTTGCCGGCGTTGTTGGCCATCAGGCCGCCCAGCAGGTCGCGGGTCTCGTCCGGGAACAGCGTCTCGAAGTTGATGTTGTAGTGGCGGCCGTCCGAGTCCTCGTCCACGGCCAGGAAGTCGACCTTCGGGTCCGACAGGTACTCGAGGGCGGCCAGGCGGTCGTAGATCGCGCCGGACTCGGAGACCACCGGCGTGTAGCCGGAGTAGTCCCACGTCGCGTAGATCGGACGCGCGCCCTCCTCCTCGAGGAAGTAGACCTGCCACTTGTAGTTGTTCTGGTTGATCTGGTCCACCGGCTCGTAGCGGGCGGTCGTGTTGTTGTAGCCGTACAGCGTCGGCAGCGGGCGGCCGAAGGTCCCTGCGAGCGTGTTGAACGCGAGGTAGGACGCCATGGCGCCGGACAGGCCGCCGTTGAGGTCCTCCTCCCAGCGCTTGCCGAAGTGCCGTTTCCAGAAGTCGTTGTGGTTGTAAGTCGCGTACCCGAGCACGAACCACTGGTACTGGTCGCGCAGCGCGTCGAGGTCGAAGCGGGTCGATGCGTCGTAGCTCGTCGGCCAGTACGTCGCGCTGCCGTGCCAGTAGCCGCGGAAGACCCAGTTGCGCTCGAAGGTCTGGACGCTGTAGGCGGTCGCCTCGAACGCGTCCGCGCCCTCGTCGCGCATCGCGACGCCCGGGATCATGCCGGCGATCTCGTCGCCGCCGAAGCGGTAGGGCACCATCTCCTGCGCGATCGAGCAGCGCGGGCCCTCGTAGAACTGCTTGCAGACCTTGCCGTCCGGGCAGCCGCCGGTCTCGCACGGCTGGCCGATGACCTGCGCGATCGGCTTGTCCTCGCGCTCGTACATCTTGGCCACGTCGCCCCAGAGGTTCGGGAACTCCGTGTGGTGGATGCGCCGCATCAGCTTGCCGAGCCCCTCGCCGCGCTCCTTGATGCGCGGCACGTTCCACGGGTCCTCCTTCGACGGATCCGCGGTCATGTAGTCGATGTACTTCGCGCCCGTTGCCGGATCGGCCACGCGGTTCAGGTCCGGGTTCTCCTTGAAGACCTCGACCGTGCCCGCGTACGCGTACTTGATGGCCGCGAGGTCCCAGTGGCCCAGGCCCTGCCAGGGCATGTTGGACTTTTTGTGGTAGTCCATGATGGACGAGTACTGCATCTCGCGCATGCCGGGCTTGCCGTCGGCCACGCCCATGTTCTGCCCGGGCGCGTCGCCCCACAGCGAAACGGCCTTGTAGCGGCCCGTGCCCTCGTCCTTCTTCACCTTGAGGTCCCAGTAGTCGCGGAAGAAGTTCAGCGGGTCCGCGGTCGCCTCGAAGTTGTGGTAGAGACCCATGTTGTGGCCCAGCTCGTGGATGGCCACGCCCTCGTAGACCCGCTTGTACATCTCGGCCCTCCAGGCCGCGTTCTTCTCGCGGATCAGCGCCACGGTCTCGGCCTGGGTCTTCGAGACCGCCGGGTCGAGCGACTTCGCCTCGAGCGGCGCCGAGATGTAGTAGTTCTTGTAGACGAACGGGTTCGACTGGTTCGCGTACGCGATCCGCTCGCGGAGCTGGTCGATCATGCCGGCGACCGAGCAGCCCTCGGCGTCCAGCGCGTCGAAGTCGTAGACCAGCTCGGCCCGCCGCTCCCGCAGCGCGTTGCAGACGTGCGAGTCGTATTCCTTCTTCAGCACGTCCGCGTAGCGCTGCCACGCGCCGTCGAAGAACTCCGCCAGGTCCAGGCCCTTGGACGACATCTTGCGGGCGTACTCGCGCACGTCCCTGGTGCGCTGGGACGCCGCCCAGCTCCGGAGCGCGTAGCGGTCGAGCTGCTCGGGCGTCAGGTCCGCGTGCTTTTCGCCGAGGCGGGGGTCCTTGAAGAGCATCTTGACCTCGTCCGGCACGAGCATGGCCTCGAGGTCCGGACGCGCCTTGATGATGGACATGCGCGCGTGGGGGTTCATGTCGGTCTTCTTCAAGCCGAGCGTGTCGAGCCGCTCGCGCACGTCGGGCCGCACGAGGCCGCTCGCCACCTTGCCCACCTCCTCGGGGGTGAAGCCGACCCGCCAGAAGGTGTCCTTCTTCGTGCGCGCGACCCGCATCGGGTCGGTGACGTAGTCGCCCTCGCCCAGTTCGGAGTGGGTCCGGATCCCGGCCATGGTCTCGATGTAGAGCATGATGGCGTCCGCGCCCCACTTCATGGCGCTGGAATAGTTGTTCGCGATCGCGTAGACGGTGCGGCCGGTCAGCGGGTTCGTCAGCATCGGGCCGTACCCGTAGAGGCCGTACTGCATCGGCGCGTAGTGGTCCCATAGCAGGTTCCAGCGAATGTCGCCGAGCCGCTTCGGCTCGTCGAGGTCGCACCACGCCGGGTCGGTGCCCGCGACCTCGATCGACGGGTCGGTCGCGGCGCGCGCCGCCCGGGCGTCGGCCTCGGCCTTGTTGTTCTCGCACAGGATCCACATCGCCGGCGGGGCCGACGGGAACTGCTGCGGCGTCTTGCCGGTCGCGGCCACGACCGCCCCGGTGAACGCCTTGTCCCACTCCTTCTCCACGTTCTTCGACACGCCGACCAGGGCGTCCGTGTAGTTCTCGCCGAGGTAGTAGACGATCGGGCGGACGTCCACGATGTTCCCGGCCGCGTCACGCTTGAAGATGTCGAACACCTTGGCGAGCCGGACCGCCCCGGAGTAGGTCGTGCCGTACTGCTTGTCCCACGTGAGCCGCTCGGTCCGGTAGTACCCGAACCGGTTCATGTCGTGGTCATCGAACTCGACCGGCTTGAACGACTCCTCGCGCTTCCAGTCGAGGGCCATGAAGGCGTCGCGGTAGCGGATGCGCTCGGACACGCACTCGTAGATGCCGCCCGAGTACCAGGGGTAGTACCAGCAGAGCGGGATCTCGCCGTACTCCTCGTTCATCTCGGTGCGGCCGGCCCACACGCCGTCCCACACGTAGTCGATGTACCCGGTCGCCGGGTCGATGCGCGGCTCCTCGGCCGGGGCGGCGCTGTCGTCCTTGAAGAAGGACACGCCCGCGTCGCCGGCGTACTTGTCGATCCAGGAAGAGGGGCGCTCGAGGTTCAGGTACTGGGACAGGCCCCACGTCACGCGCATGTACTCGCGCTCGTGCCACATGCGGTCCGAGTCGTTCTCCGCGCGGACGTTGGTGCGCTCGCCGGTCGCCGCGTTGTATTCCCAGATCACGTCCACGTGCTTCTCGATCGGGAACGCGAGCAGGGGGGCGTTCTTGTCCACCCACACCTTCTGGCCGGAGATCAGGTAGTTGCCCTCGCAGTCGCACGGCAGCGCGAGCGACCCGTCCCCGGCGAGCAGCCGCTTGCCGTCCTTGTCGCAGTACGCGACGCCCACCTTGCACTTCAGCGTCCTGTCCACGTCGACGCGGGGGTCGTCGTTGTACTCGTCCTTGGTGAACGTGTAGGACCGGTAGAAGTAGAGGATGCTCTCCTGGACGTCGAAGACGCCCCGCTCCAGGGAGCCGCAGTCGCCGGGGAAGTCGTACGCGGACGCGTACGGCGCCTCGATGGCGGTCTGCTGGTAGAACCACTCCTTGCGCGACCCGTCCGCGTTGTAGAGCAGTTCGTCCTTCGAGACCAGGTTCGACTGGACGCGGTCGATGGTGCCGATGTCCTGCGCGCAGCCCGCCGCGAGTCCAGCGAGCACGAGCGCCGCCAGGACGGCCTTCGTCGAATGGTGCATGGCCTTGCCTCCCACTTCACGCCGGGAACCGGAGAGCTTGCAGTCGTTCGTCTTCATTGCCGCCTCCTCAGGTCCCGACGATCTGGAGGGTGGAGAACGTGCGGTAGATGCCGCGCATCATCTCCATCGCCTCGACCATCCGGCGCAGGTCGTTCTCGATCTTCGCCTTCACCCCGGCGTCGGTCTCGGCCGTCCAGTCGGCCTCCAGCGCCGCGGCCTTGTCGAGCAGCGCGACGTTCGCCGCGTACCACCCCTTCTGGTAGGCAGGCGCGAGCGCCCGGTACGTGCGGCCCGTGAACGGGTCGGTGAACCGGACCTCCTCCACGTCGGGGCCGCCGGGCGCGTAGCAGTCGCCCGTGCCGTCCAGGCAGAGGTTGAACGAGTCGAGGAACGCCGGGTCGAACGACGCCGGCAGCAGCGCCATGCCGAACACCATCGCGTAGAGCTTCATCGTCGCGTTGACGATCGACGGGTCGATGAGCGGCGTGGTCGGCACCTTCGCCGGAGTCAGGAAGGGCTTGGGCGAGATGTCGGTGTAGACGTCCCTGTTCATCGGGTCGAAGAACGCCCGCGGCGCCGCCTTCCCGGTCGCCGGGTCGTACGACAACGAGAACTGCTCCACGTCCTCCGCCACGAGCCCGCCGAACAGCGACGAGAGCTGCCGGGGGTACATGGTGTTGAAGCCGATCGACGTGCCCACGCCGACGTTGAGCTGCTCGCCGACGTAGTTCGTGGTGAAGTAGACCGTCGAGTCGCAGATGGTCAGCAGCGCGCCGAGCTTCTCCCAGAAGGACCCGATGTAGGCCGCGTGGTCCCAGGAGAAGTAGCCCGCGTTTTCGTAGAAGGTCGTGTAGGGGTACTTGCCGATGCCCAGCGGGACGTCCAGCTCGGAGCCCTGCATGCCGGTGTCGTAGCCGAAGTTCCGATAGACGTTGGTCGCCGGGTCGAGCTTGAACGACCCGGGCGCCGGCGACGCGAACGAGTTCGCCAGGGCCTCGAAGCCGGTCTCGGACGCGCGCCGCAGGCCCCACCCGAGCATGCGGCCGTTCGTCCACAGGCCGCGCCAGGAGTAGTTCTTCAGGATGTGCGAGTAGAGCGCGTAGTACATGCCGGCGCCGCGCATCGGCTCCATCCACCGGGTGGTGATGCGGGACAGGTACGACAGTGCGCTCCCGTGCAGGCCGAAGCCGTACCGGTCGCGCTTGAACGCGTCCAGCAGGTAGTAGTCCTTCAGCTCGAGGCTCATGTTGTGGACGATCTCGAGCGGGTCCACGCCGGTGTCCCAGGTGTAGCAGCCGACGTTGCCGGCGTACTCGTCGCCGCAGAACTTGTACGGCGCGATGACGTACGACCAGTCGCCGACCTGGCGGTAGAAGTTCTCACTCATGACGTGCTCGAGGCGGACCCACTCCCACGGCACGGGGAGGCGGTTCTTCGTACCGTCGAACGTGGCGGTCTTCTGCGACCGGTTCTGGTCCACGCCGATGTAGTTGTTGAGGAACGCGAACTGCGACGAGAAGATGCCGCCGCCCCACCACGACGAGTCGAAGTCGGCCGCGAGCGCCTCGTTCGAGTACCCGTAGAGCTGCGAGGACATGTTCGCGTTCCTGTAGAGCTGCGACAGGTCCGTGTAGGTCTGGATGAGGTTGCCGTACCCCATCTGGATCGCCGCGTAGTCGTACTTGCCGAGGCCGACGATGTCGGAGTTCCACCGCTGGCCGTAGTCCATGATGGTCGAGTACTGGTACGCGGTCCGGTTCGCCATCGCCTCGGCCTCGGTCATCGGGCCGCGCGGGATCATCTGGTGGATCACGTGAGCGTTGTCGCCGTCGTCCGCATCGTCGAACAGGACCGGCGCCGTGACGTGCCGTCCGTCGGCGTCGCGGCACGTCCAGTCCTGGCCGTTGCAGGTCGCGCCGGACGGGCACTCCCCGTGCATGCCGCACCGCTTGTGCTCGACGCAGCCGCCGGACAGGTCCCACTCGACCCCGCAGTTCCCCTCGTCGGCTCCGGCCGCCTTGAAGCACTTCTGGCCGGCGCCGGGGCAGTGCGCGTCGGCCTTGCACGTGCCGCCGCGCGCGGTTCCGCAGTCGCCTTCCGCGGTGCACCGCGCGAACAGGTCGACCCCGCAGTAGCCCTTCGAGGCGCCGGGCTTCAACAGGCACTTCAGATCCTTGCCGCCCTTGCAGTCGCCGTCGACCTTGCACGCGACCGCCGGCTCGCAGGCGTAGTTGCCCGGGTTGAAGTTCCGCTGGCTCTGGTCGAGGTTCGGGAAGAAGTAGCCGCACTCCAGGTCGGTCGTGCACCCGGGCTGGCCGTCCACCTGTCCCGTCGGCTGGATCACCGTGCAGTAGCCCTTCACGCACGACTGGCCGATCGACAGCTCGCACTCCTGATCGTCGCCGCACGGGATCGGCTCGCGCTCGCGCACGTCGTAGTAGTGGTCCTGGAAGTTGAACAGGTCGCTCGACCCCTCGAAGTTGTGCCGCAGGCCAACGGTGTGGCCGACCTCGTGCTCGGTGACCGCCAGGTAGTAGCGCTGGAGGATCGCCTTGTAGATCAGCTCGCCGTCGTTGATGCAGCACTTCTTGCCGGCCTTGTTGGTGATCCCCATGTCGTCGCGGTAGACCTTGCTCGCGGGCTCCCAGGCCATCGGGTCGAAGTCGGCCGGGTCGCAGACCGGACGGTCGTCGTTCGGGCGGCAGCCCCAGGCCATCGCGGTCCCGATCATGCCCTCGTCGTTGAAGTCGCCCTTGCAGTAGTTGTGGCTCGACAGGTAGATCTGCCGCTCGCGCTCCTTCGCCATGAGATCGCCGAGGTTCGCCCACTCGAGCGGCGACTCCCCGTGATCGTGACCCGCGTGGTCGGCGAAGGCGGCCAGGCCGACCTTGACCTCGTCCGACTTCAGCATCTCCTCCCACGGGGTGCCCTTCAGCGCGGCGAGCCGGTCCTTCGCGAACGTCGGCTTCACCTGCGGAATGCCCTTCGGGAGCTGCTGGCCAAGCTCGATCTGGTGGATCTGGCTCGCGATCTGGCGCGGGGACAGCGGCCGGCCCTTGTCGTTGAACAGGGGCAGCTTCTGCGCCGGCGCGGTGGACGCCTCGGGGACCTCGACCGGGAGCGGCTCCTCGATCAGGGCCGACGTCAGCGCGCCGCCCGTGCTCCCGGCGTTCCTGCCGAGGACGCGTTCCCGGATGACCTTGCCGAGCACGTAGTCCTGCGTGTCGAGCTTGCCGTTGATGAGGTCGAACAGGTCGCGGTACATCGCGGCGGCGGTGTATAGCGGCGCGCCGTAGATGTTCGCGGTGGCCCAGTAGATCTCGCCGGAGTCCGGATCGGCCGCGCTCGGGCCGTACCCCAGGGGCGACGCGCCCTGGGCATCCGGGATCCAGTAGATCGAGGAGTAGCGCGAGTCGCCGATCTTCTTCATGGCCGCGGCCTGCTTCGCCAGCTCGGCCTTGGCCTGCTCCGCGCCCATGCGGCGCGGAAGGGTGTCGAAGCCGAACAGGAAGTCGACGCACGGATTCATCTCGGGCAGGTTGCCGGTCGCGCCGGCCGCCGCGGCGGGGCCGACCTCGGTCCACGGCCCGAACAGGCGCGACTTCCACTGGTCGGCCTGGGCCGCGGTCGTCTCGTCGATGGCGTTCGGGCACATCACGAGCAGTTCGGGCAGGTTCTTCTTGATCTCGTCCTTGCGGGCCCAGTCCGCGGGGGTCATCTGCGGCCGGTAGCCGACGCAGTTGGAGACCTCGTCGGAGCGGAAGCAGGTGATGTTGCCGGCCGAGCCGGCCTTCATCGCGACCACGCGGTGGGGCGGGATGTCCGCCGGGAGGGTCGTCGAGCCGGTGCCGCCGCCGACGTGCATGTGGCCGGTGTGGACGCCGTCCTTCAGCGCGGCGAACCGGAGCGCGCCGTCGATCGACAGGTCCACGTCGTCGCCGAGCAGGTTGAAGACGCGCAGGCCCGCCACCGCGACCGAGGTCGAGGTCGCGGACACGAGGCGGCCGTTGGCCCACACGAACGTGGTCACGTACCGGAAGCCGGCGTCGCCGGCGCAGGTGAAGTCGAGTTCCGTGCCCCCGACCGCCGCCTTGGTCGCCGTGCCGTTCGCGGGCAGCGTGACGTACGGCACCGCGCCCGGGTCGGTGGTGGTCTCGACCGGCGCGGCCGTCTGGACGTCCTTGCCGCCGATGGCCAGGGTGGCGGGCTCGGACCCGAGGTTCAGCAGGCGCACCGCGCAGAGCGGGCCGTCGGTGCCGGTGAGGCTCGGGAAGCCCCAGTCCGGGACCACGACCGTGCGGCCGGCGGCCATGACGACCGTCTTGGCCATGGCGGACCAGTTGCCGGTCATGCAGACGCCGCGGACGCAGGTGCCGTCCTCGGCGCCGCCCCACGGGCGGCAGTCGCCGTCGGACGCGCAGGTGGCGCAGTAGTTGGTCGGCGTGCCCTGGAGCACGAAGTCCTTGACGCACTGGGGGCCGGCGACGGTGTTGCAGGGCGCGCCGGGCGGCAGGAGCCGCATGTCGCAGAGCCTGGCCTGCGGGCAGGCGGAATCCGAGGTGCACTTCTTCGGGCTGGCGGTCTTGTAGACGTTCGTGTCGGCGGGGAGCGGCAGCGAGGTCCGCTCGGCCTCGTCGATCGACACGATCGTGTCCACGAGGGCGTCGGGGGTGCAGTCCGCGTTCGTCTCGCAGCGCTGGGCGGCGGTCTGGCCGCGGATCGCGTTCTTCTCCTCCCAGAAGTAGAGCCACGCCACCGTCTCCTTCATGGTGTCGCTCCACTCCTCGGCGGTGCGGACGGAGGCGGGCCACAGCTCGGCGGGCAGGTTCGGGGACACGTGGAACACGATCGGCCGCAGGCCGCGGTCGCGGTAGTTGCGGGTGGTGCGCTTCACGCACTTGCCGTAGGTGAACCAGTCGTCCGCCTGGCAGAACTCCTTCGCGCCGTCCACGTTGGTGCGGTCGCAGCCGGTGTCCTTCAGGTCCTTGAAGCAGGGCTTCTCGGGGGTGATCGGCTCCTCGTTGAACGAGTGGCGCCAGAGGTTCCAGCGGTTCGCGAACGAGACCTTGTCGGTGTAGACGGTGCCCTTCGCCTCGTCGAAGCCGTAGCGTTCGGTCAGGAAGAAGCCGAAGAGCCGCATCTGGTCTTCGTTCGTGTAGTGGGTGGGCTCGTAGTCCTGGGCGGGGTCGACCTTCCGGAAGGCCATCCGGAACTTGACCACCGCGGGCGCGCAGTCGCCGGTCGAGAGGCCCCACACGTTGCAGGTGCCGGCGCTCTCGGGCTCGCCGAACTGCTTCAGGACCACGTCGATGTAGTCCTTCGTGAGCGTCGGCGCGTCCGGGTTGGTCGGGTCGAAGGACTGCACGTAGTAGTCGATCGGGCTCTGGGTCACCGACTTCGCCATGTAGGTGAAGTCGTTGATCAGGCTCTTCGACCAGTTCACGCGCATGTACGCGCGCTGCCACCAGTACTTGTCGGTCGAGTTCTCCTCGATGACCGGCGACTGCTCGCCCGTGGCGGCGTTGTACTGGCGCTTCACGTCGAAGTGGCTGCTGATCTCGAAGGCCGCGACCGGCTGCCCGACGTACACGTCGATGAAGCAGCAGCCCGTGCCGACCTTGCCGTCCGAGCCGACGCCGTCCGCGCACTGGTGCGCCGGGTCCTCGCTGGCGCGGGTCAGGCAGTCCTTCTCCCAGTACTTGAAGATCTTCTGGGACCGCCAGGGCTCCTCGCTGTCCTCGATGTACTCGACGACCGGGAAGACGACGAGCTGCTTCTCCTGGACGTCGAAGATCACCTTGCCGGTGGCTCCGAAGTTCGTCTCGCCGACGAACGTGAACACCGCGCTGAACGGGATGTCCGCGACCGTCTGGTTCAGGTACCAGACGCCCTGGAACAGCGCCTTCTCCAGCTTGTCGTTCTGCGTACGGTCGATGTCGTCGATGTCCGTCGCGCAGGACGCCGTCGCCAGCGAAGCCGCCAGCGCCGCCAGGAACAGGAACCCTCTGGCCTTCATGTGCCCACCTCTAGGAGGATCGCCGCTCGCCACCCGGGAGACCTGCCCCCGGGAAATCGCCGCTCTATACCAACAACGCGACCAAAGTGGAAGGGGAAAAACGTCCCTCGAATCCACCCTGGGCCGCGCCGTCTCCACGCAAGATCCGCGCCACCTGGACGCCGGCCGGCCGCAGCCCCCTGCGCGCCCTCGGCGCGCGCCGTTGACTCCGGCGCGCGACGCCCCGGCCGCAGCGGGACGGGCGCGAAGGGGGCGAGGGCGGTCGCGCGGCGTGGACCCGACCCTGCGTACCACCGTCACGATCCTGACGACCGCCCCCGCCCTTTGCCTGATCCGACCATCCGTGCTACAGGATCCGCGTCGCCGCGTTTCGGGGAGGTCTCGCGATGAAGGCCGACGAGGAGCTGAAGGAGCTGAGGGCGCACGAGGCGAAGGCCCGCGCCGCGATCCTGAAGCTCGCCGCCGAGGTCAAGCCGGTGCTCGCGGAGGACCTGGTCCAGTACCCGGGCCGCGAGGTCCGCAAGCGGTTCGTCGCGGACCCGGAGTTCGCGGCCTCGCTGTCCGACGAGAAGGTCGCCGCGCTCAAGGCCGATCTGGCCGCGCGGTCGGCCGAGGTCCGCGACGGGATCATCGCCGCGATGGACGACCCGGACCTCTGGGTGGAGGCGGAGGGGCCGACCGGGGCTGGCAAGTCGCTCGGCGAGAACGGGCGTCTCTGGGCGCCGACGCGCCGGGCCGCGGACCTGGTCGCCGAGGTCATGGGGCGTCACGGGTTCCCGAAAGGGGAGGGCGCGCCCGAGTACCGGATGCCGACGTGGTTCATCGGCGGCAGGTACCTGCCCGGGCTCGCGGAGAAGTACTGGGCGCTGGTCGCCGAGGTCCGCGAGCTGAGGGAGCGCGCCGCGGAGTTGGAGCGGACGCGGGTGCGGGAGACGCTCGGGAAGCGGTGGGACAAGTTGTAGCTCGACCGCCGCGCGCCCGTCCCATTCGTTCGGGCGGGCCGCGGCGGCGTGAACGCCGCGGCCCGAGGGCGCGCGGCGGTCGATCCGGAATGAGGAGTGGCGAAGGAGGGACTCGAACCCCCGACACGGCGGATATGAGCCGCCTGCTCTGACCACCTGAGCTACTTCGCCCGGGTCCGGAAAGCGCGGAGAATCCTAGTTCGCGAGGTGCTGCATGTCAAGCCGATTCGTGGTCACCGTTCCCTTGCTCCTGGTCGCGGCGGCGACCGCGGCGCCCGCGCAGGCGCAGGACGTCGGGATGGAGCCCTCGGTCGCGGTGATCGAGATGTACCTGAAGGGCGCGGACGCGGCCGCGGCGCCCGACTACTCGCGCTCGATCGCGTTCAGCCTGTCCTCGACGGGCCGGTACGCGGTCATGGAGCGCGACGAGGTCGCGTCGCGGTTCAAGGCCGTCCTGATCACGCCGGTCCGCCGGCTCCAGATGGAGCGGCTCGAGGCGATCGAGCGGCTGGTGAAGGAGGGCGACCAGCTCGTCTACACCGACCCGAAGGCAGCCGTGGACGTGCTGAACCGGGCGCGGAACCAGCTCGAGTCCATCGCCGAGGGCCTCGCCGCGAACGACCGCCTGCGGCACGAGTTCCTGAAGACGCAGATGCTGCTGGCGCGCTCGCACCTCGACAGCGGCAACGAGCCCAAGGCCAGCGACGTGCTCCGCGAGGTCATCCGGATCTACGGCGACCAGCTCGAGGTCACGGACCGCGACTACCACCCCAAGATGGTCAAGCTGTTCCAGAAGGTGAAGTCCCAGATGGGCGACGAGCGCGTCGCCGCGATGTCGGTCGAGACCACGCCGCCGGGATGCGAGGTCGTGCTCGACGGCCGCCCGCTGCCGGGCGAGACCCCGCGCGAGTTCAAGGGCCTGTACGCGGGCATCCACCACGTCCAGGTCCGGTGCGGGTCGCGCGAGAGCATGATCCGGCGCGTCGTCCTGAAGCGCGACGCGACCGTGCACCTCGTGGTCGACGTCGGGTTCGAGAACGCGCTGACCGTCGAGGGCGGCCGGCTCGCGCTCGCGTTCGAGGGGACGGGCGAGGTCGCGGCGTACGGCGTCCAGTACGCGGCCAAGTTCGGCTCGCTGGTGAACGCGGACGTCGTGGTCCTGCACGGGTTCGCGGAGCTGGGGTCGCGCGCGGAGCTGAAGGCGCGGCTGGTGGACGTGAAGAAGGGGATCGAGCTTCGCGGCGCCGCGGTCCCGGCCAAGACCGACGTGGTCACGCCGTCGTCGGTGAAGAAGCTGGTGCAGGTGCTGGCCGCGACCGAGGACGTCAAGGTCGCCGCCGTGCCGGCCACGTCCGGCGGGGTCTCGTCGTCCGCGCCCGGCGCGCACCGCTGGTACAAGAGCTGGCTCGGCTGGACGCTCACGGGTCTGGGCGTGGGCGGCCTCGCCGCGGGCGGCGGGCTGCTCGGCTCCTACCTGTCGCACCGGGGCAACGCAACGGGCGGGTGGTCCGCGAGCGAGATCGCCGAGATCAACGCGGGGCGGGGGCAGGGCGTCCTGGACGCGCGCCAGTCCGAGGCGGACAAGGCGATCACCATGCGGACCGGATCCGTGATCTCGTTCGCCGCGGGCGGCGCGCTCCTGGCGGGCGGCATCGTGGTCTTCGTGCTGGCCGAGAAGGGCATGGTGAACGTGCGCGACGACTCCTCGCCGGCGACCCCGCGCTTCGCGTTCACGCCCGCGCCGATCGCCGGGGGCGGCGCGATGCTGGGGACGTTCTCGTTCTGACCTCCTCCGTCCCGCCGATCGTCACCGGCTCCACGCGACCCCACCACGACCCGAGCGGGCTCATGAGGGCCTCGATCTGGTCCGGCTCCTTCGGCACGTCCGTGAGCACGCGGTGCCCGTCCTTCGTGACGAGCACGTCGTCCTCGATCCGCACGCCGATCCCCCGCACGGACTTCGGGGCCGCGTCGCCGAAGTAGAGCCCCGGCTCGACCGTGATGACCATGCCGGGCCGCAGCGTGATCGGCTGCCCGTCGACGAAGTACGGGCCGACGTCGTGGACGTCCGACCCGAGCCAGTGGCCGATGCGGTGCATGAAGTACGGCCGGTACGACCCCGACGCGATGATGGTCTTCACGGTGCCCTTGAGCACGCCGAGCGCGACCAGCCCGCGGCACAGCACCTTCAGCCCGGCCTCGTGCACCTCCCGGTAGGTCGCGCCCGGCCTGATCGCCGCGATCGCCGCCTTCTGCGCCTGGAGCACCCAGCGATAGACCGACAGCCCGGGCTCCGCGAACCGGCCGGACGCCGGGAAGGTCCGGGTCACGTCGGCGGTCACGTACGAGACCTCCGCGCCCGCGTCCATCAGCACGAGGTCGCGGTCCCCGATCGGCTGGTCGTTTCGGATGTAGTGCAGCGTCGTCGCGGACCTGCCCGCCGCGGCGATCGTCTCGAACCCGACGCGGTCCCCGCCGCGCCGCCGGAACTCGAACTCCAGCACCGCGGCCAACTCGCGTTCGTTCATGCCCGGCCGCACCGCGCGCATGGCGGCGAGGAACGAGTCGCACGTCACGCGGCACGCGGCCTCGATTGCTGCCACGTCGGCGCCCGACTTCACGAGCCGCATCTCCCAGAGCACGGTGCGCGGGTCGATCACCTCCCACGGCCCGGACGTGCCCTTGCGGGCCTCGGCCTTGAGCCCCTCGATCGCCGCGGTGACCCGGCCCTCGAAGGCCGCGTCGCGCCCGAACTCGAGGTAGAGCCGCGGGCGGTTCCTGAGCAGCCCGGGCAGCCGGTCGAAGAACTCGGTCTGCGGGAACGCCTCGTCAGCGCCGTGGTCGCGCGTCGCGCCGTCCACGCCGGCCCGCCTGCCCACCCAGACCTCCTGTTCCGGGTCGGACGCGCGCACGAACAGCGTGTACTTGCGGACCTTGCCGGTCTTCTCGAAGACGGCGTAGGCCTCCGGCTCCTCGAAGCCGGTCAGGAAGTGGAAGTCCGTGTCCTGCCGGTACGGGTTGTCCACGTCCCCGTTGCGGAGCGTGACGGGCGCGGACCGGAAGACCGCGACCCCGTCGCGCATCCGGTCCAGGAACCGCTTGCGGCGATCGGCGAAGATGGGGGTGGCGGCCATGGCGGGCTCCGAACGAAACGGGGGGTTGATTAGCACATGAGGGCTTGTCGTGCCAGTAGCCGCGGCGTCGCGCCGCGGCAGGTCCCGCGGCATCTCGCCGCGCCGGGGTCGAGGTCAGCTGGGCGGCTCGTCCAGCTTCTTGGTGCGCTTCAGCTCGTCCATGACCTTGCGGTACTGGACGTCCCAGCTCACGGTGCCTTCCTGGAGGTTCTTGATCCGGCGGCGCACGTCCTGGTCCAGCTCCTCGTCCGCGGCCAGGTGCTTGCGCAGCACGGGGGTCATCTGGGCGGCCAGCTCGTTGTCCATCCCGAAGACCTCCTCCACGTGCCTGGAGTGGATGAGGGCCTCGATGAGCTGCGCGATCAGGTACTCGAGCATCCCCTCGCCGATCCCGAAGTTCCGCTCGCGGGCGATCTGGGCCTTGACCTTGTTCAGGTCGGTGTAGTCGCGCTTCTGCGTCGCGATGACGTCCCGCGCCTTGTCCGTGATCTCGCGCTCCGTGCGGATGTACTCGCGAAGGACCGACTCGAGGTCGATCTGGACCTCGGCGACCTCCTCGGGGCTGACCTCGATCGTCGAGGACGACACGAGCGTCTCGACCAGATTGTGCGCGAGCGCAACGACCTTCCCGCTCAGCAGTCTCATTCTGTCCTCCGAAGCCGCGACCACAGGGGTTCGAGGCGGCAACCGCTGCATCAACGCCGAGTTACAATAGCACCGGAGAGGCCGCGACGCAATGGGAAAAATGGGGAAAAATGGAGTAGACTCGGCCGTTCTCGAACGGAGACGACCCCATGGCGGCCATCGAGGAAAGGCTCAACGCCGAGTTGTCCCGCGCCCTGAAGGCGGGGGATCGCGGGGTGGTGGATGCGGTCCGCATGGTCAAGGCGAAGATCGTGGAACGCGCCAAATCGCCAGGGTTCCAGGGGCCGATGACCGATCGCGTCGAGGTCGAGGTCGTGGCGGCGTACGTGAAGAGCCTGCGCAAGGCGGTGGACGAGATCTCCGCCGGAGGCGGGGGGGATCGCCCGATCCTCGCGAAGTACCGGTTCGAGATCGAGTACCTGACGGGCTACCTGCCGAAGACGCTCTCCGAGGACGAGACCCGCGCCCTGGTGCGCGAGACCGTGGCTTCGCTCGGCGTGTCCGGCCCGTCCGCGGTCGGCCGCGTGATGGGCGCGATCATGAAGGCGCACAAGGACGAGGTCGATTCGTCCCTGGTGAAGCGCGTGGTCGAGGAAGAGCTGAACCGCCCGCCCGCCTAGAACTCTGCCACCTCCATCGCCGCCGGCATCCACCCGGGCTCCGGTGCGACCTCGGTCGGCTCGGTCCCCTTCAGGTGGGGCACGGCGATCCCGTCCTCCCCGGCCGCGAGCAGGCCGGTCGCCGCGTCGACCCTCGCCACGACCACGCCCTCGGGCGGCGACGCGAGGTCGTCCACCGCCGGCCGCCCGCCCGCGGCCGCACGCGCGAACGAGACCCACGCCGGCAGCGCGGTGTCCGCCCCGAACACCCCACCCGACGCCCGGCTCCTGCCGAGCCAGCGCTCGCGGGTGTCCTGGCCGACCCACGCCACGGCCGCGACCTCGTGCGTCCAGCCCGCGAACCACACGTCGAACGGCAGGGTCCCGGTCTTCCCGCAGACCGGCCGGCCGAGCTTCTTCGCGGACTTCGCGGTCCCCTCCTCGGCCACGTCGCGCAGGTTCGCCGCGGTGATCCACGCGGCCTCGGCGGTGATGGCGCGCCGCGCGGCCTCCGGCGGCGCGGCGACCTCGCGCACGATCGCGTCGAGGATCGGGCAGTTCGCGTCGCGCGGCGAGCGGCGGTCGACCAGCACGTTCCCGCGGCCGTCCCGCACCATGGACACGAGCACCGGGTCCGGCCGGATCCCGCCGTTCGCGAACGTGCCGAACGCGCTCAGGACCTCGGCCGGCGTCGCGTCGACCCCGAGCGCCTCGGCGGCGAACCCCTGGAACGGCCGGGTCAGCCCGAGCCGCCGCGCCCACTCGTTCAGCCCGTCGAGTCCCGCGCGCTCGATCACCATCCGGAGCACGCGGATCGACACGTTGTTCTCGGACCGGGTCAGCGCCTGCCAGAGCGTCATGTCGTCCACGGCGGCGTCGCCCTCGGGCGTCCACTGGCCCTCCCGGAACGGCGCGCCGGACATCACCGTGGACGGGGCCACGCCGGCGTCGTACGCCTTCGAGTAGTAGACCGGCTTGACCACGCTGCCGGTCTGCCGGACGGACTCGGTGCGGTTGACCTGGCTCGTGTCGAAGTCCGTCCCGCCGGCCATCGCGACCACCCGGCCCGACCGCGGCTCCATCGCGACGAGCGCGGCCTGCGGCCTCGGGAGCTGCTGGAGCGCGAACAGCGCGAGCGGCGGCCCGGCGTCCGGCGGCGCGACCGGCTCGGGCGCGGGCGCGGCCTTCTTCCCCTTCTTCCGCTTCGGCGGGGCCTTCGGGGGCGCGGGCTTGACCCGGCTCACCAGGACGACGTCGCCCGGCCGCAGGACCTTGTCCACCGCGTCGATCTTGCCGTCGAGCGACACCTTCGCGACCTCGGTCCGGCCCCCGGACGCGTCCTTCGGGAACTCGGTGTACGGCACGGCCCACGCCATGTTCGCGAGCGGCAGGACGCCCTCGGTCCCCGCGGCCACCAGCAGGCGCGCGAGGTCCGGGCCCGACTCGGTCACGACCGCGAGCACCGGGCGGCCGTACGGCAGATCCTCGCGCACGCCGTGCTTGTCGAGCCACGCGCGGTTGCGGCGCGCGAACTCCGGGAACTTCGCCTCGCGGATCCGGCCGAGCGGCCCCCGGTAGCCCTGGCGGCGGTCGATCGCGCGGGCCGCCTCCGAGACCGCATCCTGCGCGGCCCACTGGAGCCCGAGGTCGATCGTGGTCACCGCCTCGAGCCCGGCGGGGGCGCCGAACAGGTCAGAGCCCTGGTCCACGGCGATCAGCGGCCTGACCTCGCGCATCGCCGCGGACGCGGGGACCGGCGCGCGGTCGCCCAGGTCGTCGTGCGAGCCCGCCACCCGGACCTCGGCGGCGCGCGCCTCGGCCTCCTGCTCCGGCGGCAGCGTGCCGGTCTCGCGCATCCGCCTCAGCACGCGGTCCCGGCGCACCCGGACCTCGGCCGGGTTCGAGACGGGCGTCACCCTGCCGGGGCTCTGCGGGAGCGTCGCGACGATCGCGGCCTCGGACGCGTCGAGGTCCGAGACGTCCTTGCCGAAGTACGTCCTGGACGCCGCCTGGATCCCGTACGCGCCCTCGCCCATGAACACGAGGTTCAGGTAGAGCGTGAGGATCTGGTCCTTGGAGTAGATGTCCTCGATCCGGCGCGCCAGGATCGCCTCCCGCACCTTGCGGCGCAGGCTCTTCTCCTGGCCGAGCAGGAGCGTCCGCGCGAGCTGCTGCGTCAGCGTGGAGGCGCCCTCCCGCACCTCGCCCGCGCGCAGGTTCGACCACACGGCGCGCGCGATGCCGCGCAGGTCCAGGCCCGAGTGCTCGAAGAACCGGGCGTCCTCCGACGCGAGCACCGCGTCCACGAGCACCTTCGGGATCCGGTCGCGCGGCACGAGGTAGCGGCGCTCCTCGAACACCTCGGCGAGCGTCTGGCCGTGGGCCGCGCGGACCGTGGAGACGCCGCCGAACCGGATCGCCTCGAACGGCGGGATCTGCGGCAGGTCGCGGGAGAGGTGGACGTAGAGCGCCACCGCGGCCTGCCCGCCGGCGATCGCGGCGACGACGCCGAGCGCCAGGAGCGAGCGGAGCAGGAACCCGACGAAACCGCCGCGCCGGCGGTTCTCGATGGAGAGGCGCGTCGCCACGGCGAAGGATTCTAGCAGTTATGCGAGTGGCTGCGGCGTCCCGCCGCGGCAGGTCCCCCGGCGTCCTCGCCGGGTCCCTGTGCTACTGGGCGGGCTTGGGCGGGATGAAGCCGGTGACCGTCGCGCCGCGGAGCGTGAAGGCGAGGCAGAGCGACGCGGCGTCCTTCTTGGTGTCGCCGTTCAGGTCGAGGTCGAACAGCATCGGGAGGAAGCTCTTCGCCATCGACAGGTAGTTGCAGAACTCCGGCGGGGGCTCGACGTCGCACTGCGCCTCGGCCAGCGCGAGGGTCAGGTCGACCTGCTCCTTCGTGAGCACGCCGGCGAGGATGCCGTCCGTGGCCGTGACCGCGTCGTCCGTGACGTTCATCTTGACCTGGCCCTGCTCGAGGGTGAAGGTCAGGGCGCCGCCCAGCTCGGCGATCGCGATCGAGAGCGAGAAGGTGTTCGGGCCGGCCGTCAGCGCGCCCGCCGTGATCTTCGCCTTCGGGAACTGGATGACCGGCTGGCACGTCTCGAGGTCGTAGGACTCGAGCATGAGCTGCCACTTGGTCTTCGGGGTGCCGGTGTCGGACGGGTCCGGCTCGCCGAGGAGGCCGACCAGCGTGAAGTCCGCGGTGTCCGCGAAGTTCGTCACGCCCTTGAACTCCATGAGGATGTTGAAGTCCCCGCCCTCGACCATCTTCTTCAGCTCGCCGTTCACGGTGCTGGCGAGGCCCTTCAGGCCGTTGTCGCCCTTGCCGTCACCCGAGAAGTCCGGGCACTTCGCCTGGACCACCGCGAGGTCGCCGGGGGTCTCGAGCGTGGCCAGTCCGCCGGTCTTCTCCCACGCCTTGTGCTCGGCCGTGGGGTCGCACGGCTTGATGCACTCGGTCTGCGCGTGGTTGCAGAGGGTCTTCTCGGCGTCCTTGTCGCACTTGCCGCACTCGCCGCCGCAGCCGTCCGGGCCGCAGATCTTGCCGTCGCACTTCGGGTTGCACACCTCGGGGGGCGTGTCGATCGCGACGTCGGGGGTCACCTCGACGGTGCCCTCGGTCTGGGGCGTATCGACCGCCACGTCCGGGGTCACGCCCTCGGCCGGGACGTCGTTGGTCGGCGTGGTGCCGCCGTCGTCACCGCCGCAGGCCACGAAGCCCGCGACCGCGAACAGAGCGAACGAGAAAGCCAGGAACTTCTTCATCGGATCCTCCCGCTTGAGAACTGCCATGCGTGCAACCCTGCCGGGCAAGGGGGCCGGACCCCCCGGCCCGTTGCGCAGGTATTGTACACGAACATGGGGGGTCAAGACCAGAACGTCAAACGCGAGCGATTCGGCAGGGAATGGGAGGCGGAGAGCCGGGGAGCGGCACGGAGCCGCCCCCCGGCCCGGGGTCGTCGCTACGGCTTGTACCCCTTGACGGTCGCGCCGCCGAGGGTGAACTTCAGGCACGCGGCCAGCGCCTTCTTCTGCTCGCCGTCGATGTCGTAGTTCTTGTAGAGCATGTCGATCATGCTGAAGTAGCTGACGTAGTCGCAGAAGCTCTTGTTCGGGTCCGGGCACTGCGACTTCAGGTTCTCGAAGATCGGGTCCAGGTCCTCCTTCAGCGCGTAGCCGCCGATCACGCCGTCGGTCGCCGCGACCGTGCCGTCGGTGATACTGGCCGCGATCGTCGCCTTCTTGAGCGTCAGCTCGAGGATCCCGCCCAGCTCCTCGATCGGGAGGTTCAGGTAGAACTCGCTCGGGCCGGCCGCGAGCAGGCCGCCGGAGATCGAGGCGTCCGCGAAGCTGATCAGGGGCTGGCAGTCGTCCTGCTTGTAGGCCTCGGGGTCGAGCAGGTAGGAGGTCGAGCCGAGGGTCTCCGGCTCGCCGAGCAGGCCGGCCAGGGTGAAGGACGCGGTGTTGCCGAAGTCGCTGACGCCCTGGAACTCGAGCAGGATGCCGAACTTCCCTTCCTCGATCGCCTTCTTCAGCTCCGGGTTGGCCATGCTGGCCACGAGCCCGAGGTCGTTGTGGCCGTTCGGGCAGCCGGTCGCGTTCGCGGCGATCTCCGCCGTGATGATCGCGCCGGTCGGGCCCCAGGACGTCGGCAGCGAGCAGGTCCCGGGCACGCAGTTCTGCGTCCCGTCGCAGTACTCGCCGTCCGGGCACGCGCCGTTCAGGTCGCCGCACTTACCGCCGCAGCCGTTGTCGCCGCAGGTCTTGCCCGCGCAGTCCGGCGTGCAGGTCTGCTCGGCGGTGTCGCCGACCGGCGGGTTCTCCTGGCCCTCGTCGCCGACCGGCGGGTTCTCCTGCTGGCCCTCGTCGCCGACCGGCGGGTTCTCCTTCTGGCCCTCGTCGCCGACCGGGGGATTCTCCTTCTGACCCTCGTCGCCGACCGGCGGGGTGTCGGTCTGGCCCTCGTCGCCGCCCGGCCCGTTGTCCGGGGTGACCGCGTTGTCCTCGGTACCTCCCGTCGAGTCGCCGCCGCCGCAGGCGACGAAGCCCATCAACGCGAACGCCATGAACAGCACCGCGAACACCCGGGACATCGGAACCTCCTTTTGGAAGGCGCAGCCTCCCTGGCGACCCGAGGTCCAGCCGGGACCCCGGACCGGCCCGGGGGGTCTCTCCCGCGAGCCGCGCCAGACGCCGCGAAATGGTATGATCCGTTCGGGGCTGATTTCAAGGAGAAATTCGTTGCCGTCCCGCCCGAGTCTCCCGCTGCTGCTCACCCTCGCGGTCGCGGGGTGGGGATGCGGGTCGACGGGAGCGGGCGCGCGCGGGGGGGATTTCGCCGCGGAGATCGCGGAGACCGATGAGACCGAAGAGGCCGCAGAGAGCGACAGGGGGACCGGGAGCGGTGAGGTGACCGAGCCCGGCGCGGACGTTTCGGCGGACCCCTCCGCCGAGGTCGCGGGGCCGGACGCCGCTCCGGATTCGGCGCACGCCGACGCCCCTGACGATGCCCCCGCCGACGTCCCGGGCGACGTGCCGGCCGACGCGCCGGCCGAGCCGCCGAAGCTCGCGCTGCTCGGCATCGAGCCGGTTCGCGGCCCGGTCGAGGGCGTGACCACGGTGACGCTCTCGGGGTCGGGTTTCGCCGAGGGCATGGAGGTCTTCTTCGGCGACGCCAAGGCCCTGTATCCGTTCGTGATCACGGACGCGATCGCGAACTGCTCGACCCCCCCGCAACCGAGCGGCACGGTGTCCGTGAAGGTCCGCCGGCCGGACGGGGCGGAGGCCGTCCTGCACGACGCGTTCTCGTACGAGTCCGCGCTGACGCTTGCGAGCGTGTCGCCCGCGTCCGGGCCCGCGTCCGGGGGCACCCCGCTCGTGGTCCGCGGCACCGGGCTCGCGTCGCGGCCGATCGTCCTCGTCGGGGGGCGCGTCGCGATCGCGCCGAAGTACGTGGACGACTCCACGATCCTGGTCGTGGCGCCGCCGGGGCCGCCCGGCCGCGCCGCCGTGATCGCGGTCGCGGGCAGCGCACGCGCGCGCCTGGCCGACGGGTACGAGTACCTCGCGGAGCCTGCGCCGGCGCCGCTGCCGGGCGTGGCGATCGCGTCCGTGTCGCCCGCGTCGGGTCCGCCCGAAGGCGGCACGGCCGTCACCGTGAAGGGCACGGGGTTCGCGCCCGGCGCGGCGGTCCGGGTCGGCCCGCTCCCCGCGACCGCGGTCGAGTGGGTGTCGTCGCAGGAGATGCGGGCGGTCACGCCTCCGGGCAGCGCGGGGCCCGCGGACGTCGCGGTCGAGCAGGGCGGGGGCGCGGCGCGGCTGCCGGGCGGCTTCGAGTACGACCCGGGCGGCACGCGCGTGCTCGCGGTCGAGCCGGACACCGGGTCGTGGGCGGGCGGCGCGTGGGTGCGGGTCTTCGGATGGGGTCTTCGCGACGCGGCCGCGGTCACGTTCGGCGCGGCGGAGGCGGTGCAGAAGGAGGTCGTGTCGCCGGTCGAGGTGGTCGCGCGGACGCCCCGGAGCGACGCGGCCGGGCCGGTGCCGGTCATCGTGTTCGCGGGCGACACGGCCATGGGCGACGCGGCGTTCGCGTACTTCGACCCGAGGCTGTCGGGCGGCGGGACGTGGGGCGGCCCGATCCGCGGCGCGCTCAACGTGACCGTGCTGAACGGGTCGACCGGCAAGGCGGTGCCGGAGGCGTTCGTGGTGATCGGGACCGACCCGCACACGCCGCTCCAGGGCCGGACGGACGACCGCGGCCAGCTCACGCTGTCGGTCCGCGAGGGGCTCGCGGGACCGGTGACGGTCCACGGCACCCGGTTGGGGTTCTCGGCGTACACGGTCGCGGACTTCGACGCGGCGAACGTGACGTTCCACATCAGCCCGGAGCCGTCTCCCGAGAGCCCCGGCGACCCGCCGCCCGGCGCGTACGGCGACTGCACGGTGCGCGGCCGGATCCGCGCCTGGGGCAAGTACCTGCTGAAGCCGCCGGGGGTCGAAGGAGAGGTGACCGTGCGGTGCGCCGCGTCCGCGCCGAGCATGTTCGGGAGCGGGGCGGACCCCGGTCCGAAGGCGGTCGCGGACGCCCACGGCCGGTTCGAGATCGTCGCTCGGACCGGCGAGTTCGCGGTGGTCTGCTCGCTCACGGTCCAGGGCGGGGACGAGTGGTGGCCGCGGCCGCTCCGGACCGGGATCGTGCGTCACCTGTCGTGCGCGAAGGCGGGCGACGCGATCGGGGGGGTCGAGGTCGCGCTGTCCATGGAGATGGACGGCGAGATGTGGGTCCACGCGGGGCGGCCGCCGGAGTGGGCGGGCGGCGTCAACGGGCCGTTCGTCAGCGGCGGGTGGGAGCTGGGCACGGACGGCTACCTCGCGACGGTCCAGCACGCGGAGACGCACGGGAAGCGGCTGCTCTACCGGTCGCAACCCCGCGAGTTCACGGGGCCGTTCGAGGGATACGGCTACTCGTTCTACTCCTCCGCGTCCGCTGCCGGGACGATGAACGGGATGCCGTACGGGGTCACGCTGACGACCGCGGTCCCGCCGCCGGGCGGCGCGCCCGTGCTGGTCGGCGGCGAGGCCGGGCTCGCGCCGGTGCCGACGTTGCTCCGGTTCGCGGTGACCGCGATGCGCAGGGTCGCGGACGGTACCGTGCTGGCCGCGGACCGGTCCGGGCGGACCTACTGGTTCAACGGGACGGACTTCTACCTGGGGCAGGTGACGGCGCCTGGGCCGATCCTCGGGCTGTGGGGCGACGGCCTGACCGACTTCTGGGCGGTCGGCGCGAAGGGCGCGGTCTGGCGCGTGATCGGGGCCGAGGTGACGCCGCTCCCGACCGGCGTCTGGACCGACCTGACCGGGGTCTCGGGCGAGGGGCCGGGCGACGCGAAGCCGCACGTCGCGGGCGGTCCGTTCCTGATGCGCTGGGACGGGACGTCGCAGTGGCTGTACGAGGCGGTGCCGCCGGGCGCGGACCTCAACGCGGTCCGGCGGTTCCCGGGGGGGGACCTCGTCGCGGTCGGCAAGGCCGGGGCCCTCGTGATCGGGCCGACCGGCGGCGTGCTGACCCTGTCGAACCCGGTCGCCGCGGACCTCGCAGCGGTGGACGGGGAGTCCGTGATCGACGCCTGGGTAGTGGGCGCGGCGGGGACGGTGCTGCACCTGACCTATCCCGACGTCTTCGCCTACACCGCGCCGGGCGCACCCGACCTGCACGGGCTGATCGTGCGCGGGCCGTGCGACGTGATCGTGTTCGGGGACGAGGGGGCGGCCTTCGAGTTCGACTGCGAGTCCTTCAACGATCGATCGAGGCCGGACGCGGACGTGGACCTGCTCGCGGGCGCGCTGTTCGGGGGCGGGGACGGCGGCGGAGGGGCGGGCGGCGGCACGGGCGTGCCCGTGCTGGCCGGGCGGCACTACGTGCGCCTGCCGCGGTTCCTGCCGTTCGCGACGCTCGCGCACCCCGCGGACGGGTCGGTCTGGTCGCGGACGCTCCTGTCGTGGACGTTCCCGCCGGACCCGGCCACGGGCGAGCCCCCGGATGTGTCGTACCAGCAGGTCATCCTGTCCGGCGGCGACAAGGGCCTGCCGTTCTGGATGGGGATTGCGGGCGGAGGTGCGCGCGACGTGCCCCTGCCGGACTTCGGCGCCATGATCGGCTACACCCCGATCCCGGAGGGGCAGAAGCGGATGAACCTGACCTGCTCGCGCACGCCCGGGTTCGACATCGACGCGTACGGGTCCGCTGACATCGGCTACTACCGCCGCGAGGCGTTCACCGTGAACCTCGCGACCTTCGACGCATTCTGATGGACGGCCCGCCCCCCCATGATACGCCGCGGCGCCCCGGCCTCGCGGCGGTGGTGCTCGCCGCCGGCTTCGGCCGTCGCGTCGGCGGTCCCAAGGCCCTGCTGTTGCTGCCCGGTGCGCGGACGTTCCTGGAGACCGTCCTCGCCTCCGTCCGCGCCGCGCAGGCGGACGACCTGATCGCGGTCCTCGGCCCGTGGTGGACCGGCGTCCCGTCCCTCCCCCCCGACGTCCGGACGGTCGTGAACCCCGACCCCGACCGCGGCCAGGTCTCGTCGGTGCGGTGCGCGATATCGGCTATCGGCGAGCCGGGTGGCGTCGCCCTGCTGGTCGCGCCGGTCGATCACCCGCTGGTCCTGCCCGTGACGTTCGCCGCGGTCGCGGCGGCGCACCGCGCGGCGCCGGGCGCGATCGTCGTCGCGACGCACGCGGGCCGCCGGGGCCACCCCGTGGTCTTCCCCGCCGCCCTGGTCCCGGACCTGCTCGGCCCCGCCGCGACCGAAGGCGGCGCCCGCGCCCTGCTCCGGGCGCACCCGGACCGCGTGGTCGAGGTCGCGTGCGACGACGCCTGGGTCACGCGGGACGTGGACACGGCGGAGGACTACCGGCGCACGACGGCCGACGCGGGCGCCACTGCGGACGGCGCTGCTGCGGAAGGGCCCACCGGTGAGTCCCGTCGTACGGAAACCCCGTCGAGGGCGCCTGGCGCACGTCGTTGAGCTGACGGAACGCGTCGAGGTGCTTCGGGCCGTCGGAGCGAGTTGCACCTCGCCATGCTCAGTGCAGGCATCAAGGCAGGGGGTGCAGCCCGTCACCGCGGGCCGGAACACGTGCTCCATCGCGGCCCCCATGCCCGGACGAATCCTGTCATCAAGCGGAGAACCCGCGCTGTCGCCCGGCCCGCGCGGCAGGCGGTCACGAACGACCCCCGTCGAGATACGTACTCCACGCCCCGGACCCCGGCAGGCCCCAGGGGCATCGATCGGAGGGGGGCGCGGCTCGCCCCCCTGCCCGCCGCCCCGCGTTGCGGGGCGC